>ENA-OQJP01000094-OQJP01000094.1-human-gut-metagenome-genome-assembly--contig:-NODE-94-length-38298-cov-6.374761_pt1 | contig 38298 bp, 38 predicted proteins | sample MGYA00242611_ERZ504778 | MGnify/ENA primary metagenome ERZ504778 (study PRJEB26092, sample SAMD00036349) | human gut metagenome | host: Homo sapiens | study: EMG produced TPA metagenomics assembly of...
GCCCTTGCCAACGACAGCTGGCTGAATGATTACGCCCTCTACATGGCCCTCAAGACCGCCAACGGCATGAAGAGCTGGACTGAGTGGCCCCGGGAGTACCGCCTGCGGGACGCCGCCGCGCTGGCAAAGTTCGCAGCAGGGCAGGAAGAGGAGATCGGCTTCTGGAAGTTCCTGCAGTACGAGTTTGCCACCCAGTGGAAGAAGGTCAAGGACTACGCCAACGACAAGGGCGTGAAAATTCTGGGTGACATCCCGATCTACGTCTCTGCCGACTCGGTGGATGCATGGGTGGGCGGCGAGCTCTTCGAGCTGGACGCGCAGGGAAGCTTTGCCCGCGTGGCCGGCTGTCCGCCGGATTATTTCTCCGCAGACGGCCAGCTCTGGGGCAACCCGCTGTATAACTGGCCGTATCATAAACAGACGGGATACGCCTGGTGGATCCGGCGCGTCCGCCACGCCCTCGGCGTCTACGACCTGCTCCGCATCGACCACTTCCGCGGCTTCGACACCTACTGGGCCATCCCGGCGGGCAGCCCTACCGCCTGCACCGGCAAGTGGGAGATCGGCCCCCGGATGGACTTGTTCCACGCACTGGAAGCTGCCCTTGGCAAGCTGCCCATCATCGCGGAAGATCTGGGCGAGCTGTTCCCCAGCGTCCGCGAGCTGCTGGCCGACAGCACCTTCCCGGGCATGAAAGTTTTGCAGTTCGCTTTCGGCGGCGGCGACAACGAGTATCTGCCCCACAACCACGTCAAGAACAGCGTGGTCTACCCGGGTACCCACGACAACACCACCCTCACCGACTGGTGGGAGAACGCCGCCACCGGGAAGGAAAAGGCCAATGTCGCCGCTTACCTCCACCTGACCCCCTGCAAGCCCACCGCGAAGGAAGTGGCTGCCGTCAAGCCGGACGCCGCCCGCATCGCGCTGCTGCGTGCGGCCCTCGGCTCTGTGGCTGACCGGGCCATCATCCCCATGTCCGACTGGCTGGGTCTGGGCGCAGAAGCCCATCTGAACACCCCCGGCAAGCTGGGCGGCAACTGGACTTGGCGCGCCGCGGAGGGCTTCGACGCAGAGCCTCTGGCCAGCCGTATCCAGGCTGAGTGCGATGTCTACTGCCGCGCCAAGGAGCCGGTCGAAAAAGAGGCCAAAACCTCAATTTGACGGGAATGTAAAAAATCTTTTTGAAAATTGTGCGTTTTGCTGGTAAGCGCCCCGCCGTCGTGGTATAATCGCATGAGACGCAGTCAGGGATAAGACTTATTTTCACAGCGATACGCTGGCCATGAAAACAGGCTCGACTGTGAAAAGGCAGAGCGCCGGGAAGGAAGACCCGGTGTATAAAATGGGGAAAAAAACGCATGAAGAATGAATGGACTGAGCAGGACTTGCGGCAATTCGTCGAAAGCTCGCGGCCTGTGTTTCAGGATGTGAGCCTGACGCAGGTGGACGAGGACGCCGACCGCTGCTGGCAGGACGACGGCCTGATGGTGGACTACGAGCTGCGCGGCGGTCAGGTGGACTGTGTGCTGCGCCGCTGTGTCGTGGCCGACGGCAAGGTATGGCAGCTGCAGATGACGGCCCCTCTGGCAGGCAATGACCTGCCCGAAGACCGGATGACCCCGCGGGAGCGGGAGATGTGCCGCGACGACATGAACCACGACTTTGTGACGGGGGTGTTCAACCGCCGCTACTACGAGACGGAATTCTGCACGAAACTTGATGAGTGGACCGACTGCCACCGTTGCGCGGCACTGGCGCTGGTGTCCATCGACGGCGCAGAGAAGCTTTCCGCACAGGAGAGCGACGCCGTCATGGGCCAGCTGGTCTGCTTTGTGGCAAACCAGTGGAAAAAACACTTCGACCAGCCTGCTGAGCGGGTGGTCTGCCGCCTGAGCGACACCCTGTTCGCCATCGGCTGCGCCGACCGCACCCGCCGTGAGCTGGAAGAGGAGCTGAAAGCCATCTACGCCGAGATGCCCAAGGAGTGTGTGGCCTCGGTGGGCCTGATGCGCCGGGTGCCGTTCACCCAGTCCATCGGCGTGGCCGGCACCCGCGAGGTGCGCTGCAAGAACTGGGATGCCCTCTATGACCTGTGCGAGAAGCGGCTGGCCGCTGCACAGACCGCAGGCGGCGACCGCATCTACGACGGCGAATAATGCATAAGAGTCCCCCTTTTGAGAGAAACTACCCTCAAAAGGGGGATTTTTGTATGGAAAACCAGAAAAACGACAATCTCAATATGCTGGAAGCCATCGTGCAGAATACCGAGATGGGGAAGAACACCCTCGACCAGCTCGTGCCGATGGCGGAGGATGAGCAGTTCAAGGCGGAGCTTCTGCGCCAGCGCAATATCTACCGCCAGCTCAATCAGGAGGCCCACGCCGCCATCGACGCCTGCGGCGGCTCGGCCCAGGGCCAGAGCGCCATGGCAAAGCTCAACACCAAGGTGAGCATCGGCATGAAGACCATCACCGACAAATCTACCCGCAACCTCGCCGAGATGCTCACCCAGGGCAGCGGCATGGGCGTGGTGGACTGCATCAAATCCCAGAAGGACTACCCGGACGCCGCGCCGGGGTCGAAGAGGCTGATGCAGAAGCTGCAGGATTTTGAGGAGGATAACAGGCTGAAGCTGGAGCAGTACCTGTAAACAGACAGAAGCCGGTCTTGTGACCGGCTTCTGTTGCTGTCTGTTACAGAGATTCGACCATCGCGGCGACGATCTTGGTCGCGGTGGCGACGTACTCGGTGATGCTGAACTTTTTGACCACCAGCACCTCATGGCCGTCCTCGTCGGCGTTATCGCTCATGGCGCGGAGGATGACGCAAGGCACATCGTTCTTGGCGGCGATCTGACTCACGGCCGCGCCCTCCATCTCCACGCAGTCGGGGGCGCATTTGGCCTCGATGGCGGCTTTGGTGGCGCTGTCGCCCACGAACATATCGCCGGTGGCGATCTTGCCTGCCAGAGCCTTGACGCCTGCGTCGGCGCAGGCTTTCTCGGCGGCGGCGATAAGGGCCGGGTCGCCGGTGTACTCCTTCAGGAAAGGCGGATTCTGGCAGATCATATCCAGCTGGGCGTCGTGGTAAAGCACCGTCTTGCCGATGACGACGTCGCCGATGCCGATCTTGCTGGTCATGTTGCCTGCGATGCCGGAGAAGATGATCTTCTCAGCACCGAACCTGGTGATGAGCACCTGGGTGGTGGCGGCAGCGTTGGCCTTGCCCATGCCTGCACAGCAGACGACCACCTGCTTGCCGGCCAGCATACCCTTATGATACTCCACGCCGCCGTAGGGCTCGACCGTGACATTTTCCAGCCTGGCGCAGAGTTGGTCCACCTCGTCGGGCATTGCGCCCATGATACCGATAATCATAATTTTAATCCTTTTCTGCTTTGGCTCCCCTTTCTAGGGGAGCTGTCGAGCGGTAGCGAGACTGAGAGGTTGTTCCTCTGTTTTACACATTGAACAGGAACTCGATGACATCGCCGTCCTTCACGACGTACTCCTTGCCCTCGGTGCGCTGCAGGCCCTTGGCCTTGACGGCAGCGTAATCGAAATCGTGGGCCTCGAGGTCGCTGTAGGCGATGACGCTGGCGCGGATGAAGCCGCGCTCAAAGTCGCTGTGGATCTTGCCGGCAGCCTGCGGAGCCTTGGTACCCTTGCGGATGGTCCAGGCGCGGCACTCCTTCTTGCCGTCGGTCAGGAAGGAGATGAGGCCCAGCAGGTCGTAGCTGGCGGTGATGAGGTTGTCGAGGCCGCTTGCCTCGATGCCCATCTCGGCGAGGAAGGCTTTCTTTTCCTCGGGGCTGTAGTCGGCGATGTCCTCCTCGGTCTTGGCGCAGATGGGGATGTAGCGTGCGCCCTCTTCCTTGGCGCGTGCGGCCACCAGCGGGACGTACTTGTTGTTCTCGATGCCCTCCATCAGGTCGTCCTCGCCCACATTGCAGGCGTAGAGGACGGGCTTTGCGCTCAGCAGGCCCATCTCGTGGAGCACGGTCTGCTGCTCGGCGTCGTTCTCGTCGAAGTCGAAGCTGCGGGCGGGCTTGCCGGATTCCAGATGGGCGGCCAGCTGCTGCAGCCATGCGGCCTCGGCGGCAGCCCCCTTGTTGTTGCCGCTCTTTGCGGCCTTGGCCATGCGGCCTGCGCGGTTCTGGACGACTTCGAGGTCGGAGAGGATGAGCTCGTAGTCGATGGCGTCGATGTCGGCGATGGGGTCCACGGCCTCGGCCTTGGTCACGTCCTCCACGACATGGATGATGTTGTCGTCATCGAAGCAGCGCACGACATGGACGATGGCGTCGCACTCGCGGATGTGGCCGAGGAACTTGTTGCCGAGGCCGGCACCCTGACTTGCGCCCTTGACGAGGCCGGCGATGTCCACGAACTCCACGATGGCGGGGGTCTTCTTGTTGGTCTGCCAGATCTCAGCCAGCTTATCCAGCCGCTTGTCCGGCACGGCCACGATGCCGCTGTTGGGCTCGATGGTGCAGAAGGGGTAGTTTGCAGCCTCCGCGTTCTTGGTGGAGGTGATGGCGTTGAACAGAGTGGACTTGCCGACGTTGGGCAGGCCGACGATACCTAATTTCATTTGTACTCATTCTCCTTCGATTTTCCTTGATTTTCAAGGGGCTTCAGCGTTTGGCGTCTTGGCTGTTACACCATTTTTACACCATTTTCGCATTTGGCTTTATTGGATTTTATCAGACTACACCATTTTGCTGAAATTGCTTGATGACATAATCCGGCGATTCGGCAGTCACATGAACATACCGATCCATTGTTGTTTTGATGCTGGCCTGACCCAGCAGCTTTTGCAGCACCTTCGGCTGCATACCGCTTTCGATTGCTCTTGTAGCATAAGTATGTCGCAGGGCGTGCATACAAAAGTGTTTGATCCCTGCTTCGTCGCAGAGCTTATATAAGTGGGTATCATAGGAACTGTTCTTCGCTGGCTCTCCTGTTCGCCAGTTGACAAAAACAAGATCACGCATGACAAGCTTGGAAGAAACGCCTGTACGTCTGTCTATATACTCAAGCGTTTTGTCCAGCGTCGGTGACTCCTTTTGTTCCGGGCGGCTATCCCAAATACCTTTGAGGATTTCATAAGCCCGATCCGTCAACGGTATTGTGCGGTAGCTGTGCTGCGTTTTCGGAGGACCAGCACGCCAATACTGTTCACCGTGTCGAAACTACAATGTTTTGTTGATCGTGAGCGTGCGCTTTTCAAAGTCAATCGCGTCCCACGTCAGTCCGATCATCTCTCCGGTACGCAAGCCAGTTTCAAGAATCAGTGCGTACTGATTGTAGTTGCGGGAGCGTTTCGCTGTTTCAAGAAACACGCGCGGCTCGTCACGGGTGAGGAACTTAATATCGTCTGTCGCACGAACCGGCTTTGTAAACCGCACACCGTCCATTGGGTGCTTGGCAATCAGGTCATTCATCTTCGCAGCCTTGAACATCGTACCCATTGTGATATAGGCTTGACGGATGGTGGAACCCGCATAGTCAGCATCCATCTGTATGAACACCTTTTTACAGTGCATCGGCTTGACGTTGGCAATCATCATTTTGCCCATAACAGGCTGAATATTGTGGACATACCGCTCCCGATAATTGCGGAGCGTATTAGGGGCTAAATCACCCGCAATATTCTCAATCCAGAAATCAAACCATTGATCCACCGTCGTATCGGTGGCTACGAAAACATCCTCGTGCGCATCGGCGCATTTTGATTCTTCAATCCAGTTGCGAGCTTCGGGGAGCGTCGCAGATACCCTTACCACATTCTTTGCCTTTTAGATTCTTACCCATAGAGTGTATCCTTTCCGCGCTTGCAAAAAAAGGACACACTACTACAAATAAATTATAGCATATAACGTCCTTTTTCTCAAGCCGTTGCGCGAAAAAACTCTCTGCCTATTTGTAAATTTTTCGGAGCCTCTTATATCATCAGCTTCTCACTGATAAATTGTTCAAACTCCTTTCGCTTGACCAGTTTCTTTGCGCCGACGAAAAGCACGAACGGACAGTTGGGCGTCCTCAGCATACTGTCAATCTTGTTGATGCCGATGTTACTGTACTCTGCCGCCTCCTTGGTGGTCAGTGTCATTTTCAGATGGATCGGAACGGTGCCGATGCAATTCTCCATGTAAAAGCTCCTTTCTTGGGTTTATCAGCCGAGCAGACGAGCCGCCCTTTTCAGATTGCCGGCAGCGGTGCTTTTGCGGAAACTGCCTCCATCGAACATGATCGGGACGCAGACTTCCAAGATGCGGTCAAAAATGCGGCGATCATCCAAATCGGCTGCTTGCTTCATAACGGAAAGTGGGATATTGGTCGTGACGATCATGGGCTTGCCGGTCAGCAGCCGCTTGTCAACCACATCGAATACCCGCTCCTTGCCGAAACTGGTGTTACGCTCTGCACCCAAATCATCCAGAATGAGGAGGTCGGGGTGCATAAGCGATTTTATGTAATGGTCGCGATCCGTGCCGAAATTACCCTGCATTCGATTGACCACATCGGACATTCCCACAAAGAGAACAGACTCCAGACGGTCAATCAGAGCGTTGGCAATACAGCCGGCGGCATAGGACTTTCCCGTGCCGACATTCCCGTACAGGAGCAACCCGATCCCCGCTTTTTTGAACTCGTCCCAGTTCTGCGCGTATCCCCTCGCCTTTGCAAGCTGGGGCGTTGTAACTGCGGCTGACTCAAACCGCCAGCCTGCGGCGGGCATATCGCGGAACGCCTCGCTGCGGAGCATCGTCATATAGGACATTCGCTCGTATTCCCGGCGCTCCGCTTCTTCCCGTTCTCGGCGTTCGGCAGCGCATTTGCACATCACCGGGTGCTTGGTAAAGCCCTGTGCCTGAAGGTCTGCGGGAAAAAACGTTTCTTTCGGCGTGTGGCACTTGCCGCAGTATTTCAGCCCATCAGCGGAATTGATGTAATCGTCAGGTGCGGCATTAGCCGCTTCAACGGCATCAACTATTTTCGTAAAAATCGGATTCATAGACACTCTCCCTCGTTATCGTCGTAGGTGTAGTTTTTCGCGCTCCTGCCCTTGCTGTCCTCGTCCAGCCACTTCTTGATGGTGGCGTAATGATTGGCATAGTGCCTGTCATTGGAAGCCATATACCGGGAAAGCCGCTCAATGTATTCGGCAGCTTTGCCGGGATAAGCCGCTTCCAGCCGGATAAATTCCTCGCCCGACAGGAAAACATTTTGAAACTCTCCATATCGGCGGCGCGTACTCTCTACTCTTTCGGTTTTACGATGCTCTTTATATTCTGTATCAGTATTACTTGCGGGCGATTTCTGCCCCATGCAAGGGGAAGAATCCTGCACATCCATTGGGCAGATATTGCCCTCTGGACGGGAAGAAAGCTGCACCCTGTCCGGGATTTGCAGAAAGATGCGGTTCGCCTGATTCCAGCCCTGACGGACGCGGGTGATCAGCCCGGCATTTTCCAGCTCCCGCAGGGCGGTCTTGACCGTTCGCTCACTCCGATCTAGGTCATCCGCCATCTGCTTGATCGTATAGATCACATACACATTCCCATCCTCGGACACCCAGCCGCTTTTCTGGGAAAGTGTGGTGCGGTTAAGCAGCAGCCCATATAGCAGCTTGGCGTTGATGGAATATTCGCCCGCCAGCATGAAGCGCGGCAAGGGAATGAACGGCGGCAATGTGGTGCTCAGTTTGAAATAGATTTTTCATCACATCCTCTCTGGTCTGGTGTGATACGGCTGCTATGGCGGTTTTCTGTCAGGTCCGCGAGGGGAGTACGCAGCTATGCCACCCTTTTTTTGCCCTCTTTGACTGATAATGCGGACAAATAACGGCAACAGCCCGGAAACTCTGCTTGCAATCGTGGACGCAGCGACGGCAGAGCGTGTTGTACGCCTTGCGTCCACGGTCATTCGGGAAGAACGACCATTCCAGTTTTTTGATTTGCTCATGCGTGGCATATCTGTACTCCCTTCCCGAATTACAATTCGTTTCTCTGCTGCACTTTCAACAGTTCCCATATGTCAGCCATTCGTTCTTTCAGCTCGGCAACGTCGTCCTCGTAGCAGCGTCCGGTACCGTTGATGCGGCGGCAAATCTGGTTGACGTTCGAGGCGACACGGCTGACGGCAGCAGCTAACTTTTTCTGCTCGGTGTAATCGACCTTGATGATGTACCCGTCAATCAGCATTTTCCGGGCGTATGCGCCGAAGTTGCGGGTGCCGAGTTGGTTCATCTTGCGGCGAACTACGCTCAATTCCTGCTCATTCAGGCAGATTTCCTTGCGGATGGGTCGTGTGCGGTCTGGCATGATAAAACACTCCTTTCACTTTTGAACGGACATTTTTAAGTCAAAACGCAGGTATCGAAATGAGAAATTTTCAAAAAATATGCGCCCCTGCTTTTGCGAAAGCGGGAGCGCGTTGTATCTGCGGATATGAGATTTGAGAGAGTAGCAAGCACATCTGGTGTCCGTACACACCGGAAAAATGAGCAGTTCAGCTTTGCAGCCGATACACCCATTTTGATTTTTTGGGAAGCCCCAAACCCTTGATTTTTGAGTTGAAAATACTTCCTGAACTTTTCCGGAAAGCCCTTGCTTTTATTCGCTTTGACGATTATAATTATACTGTGATTTTGTAAGCAGACGCAGGAATGAACTGCAACAGGAGTACCGCCCATGAAGTATTTATCTATCACACAAACCGCCGAACGCTGGGGTATCTCCACCCGCCGTATTCAGATTTTGTGCGGCGAGGGGCGCGTCCCCGGCGCTATCCGCATTGGCTCGGTCTGGGGGATTCCAGAGAACGCAGAGAAACCGGCGGACGCAAGAATCAAGAGCGGAAAGTATATCAAGAAGCCCGCCGAAAATGAAAAATGAGCCGCAGATTATATCAGCGACTCTAACTCGAAATAATAGGGTCTATTCCATCCCGCGGGTGCGAATGGGCGCACTGACCCCTTGGTTACGACTCTACCTAAATCGTCGATTCGACAAACGATGACAGCGTTGGATAAAGATTTAGTCCTTCCGACACGGGATAGGTCTTTGTCCAATATAAGAATTTACATGTACGGAGGATTACGCAATGTCAACTTTTGAAATCATTATGGCTATTATCAATGTTGCTGCGCTTATCATAGTTCCTATTGCCGCTGTATTTATCGGTCAAAAGCTACAAGACCGCAATCAGAAACGCAAAGATAAGATGGAAATTTTCAGAGTGCTTATGATGAATCGCGGTATTGGCTGGACTGCCGATACCGTTCGTGCCTTAAACATCATTGATGTGTTTTCTCAGACAATGATAGTGTTAGGGCAAGATGGAGGGAGTATTATAACCAGCTCTGTATTCAGACACCAAATGTTATGCAGCGCAAGCAAATCCAAGAGGCACAAGACAAATTATTAGAGGCCATAGCTCAGTCACTTGGATATAAAAAGCAGGTAACTTGGGAGACGATTCAAAATCCATATATTCCTCAAGGAATGCTAAATGCTATGCAACAACAGCAGAATATTCAAAACGGACAAGAGCAGTTGGCAAGTGCAGTAGAAATATTTACAAAAGCCTTTAGATCTGCAAATCCTCAACCAGATAGTACAACGGTTCAGCGAAAGGAGGATATCCATGCCAACACTTGAATGGATTGGAAAGAGCAAGGTGATCAGTCACCATCAGGACGTGCCGTTTCGGGTGTTGGAGCGCAAGTACAGCTTTGATGAAAACGGGCAGCACGGCGAGGATAACGGCAGCGAAAACATGATCATCCGGGGCGATAATCTGGAAGCCCTGAAAGCCCTGCTGCCCCGGTATGAGGGGCGCGTCAAGTGCATCTACATCGATCCGCCCTACAACACCGGCAACGAGGGCTGGGTTTATAACGATAATGTCAATGACCCGAAGATCAAGAGGTGGCTGGGCGAGGTTGTCGGCAAAGAAGGCGAGGATCTGACCCGCCACGACAAGTGGCTGTGCATGATGTACCCGCGGTTGAAGCTGCTGCAAAAGCTGCTGGCGGAGGATGGAGCAATCTTTATCAGTATTGATGACGCAGAATTCTTCAATCTCCGTTCTATTTGCAATGAAGTATTCGGTGAGCAAAACTTTATAGCCACTGTAATATGGCGTAAAAACTATGCGCCTAAAAGTACAGCGAAACACTTTTCAGAGGATCATGACTATATTCTGGTATTTGGAAAAAATGCAGATATGTGGACACCTCATAAAATGCCAAGAACTGAAAAGCAGAATAAGGCATATAAAAACCCGGATAATGATCCTCGTGGTTTATGGCGTCCCAACAATTTAGCTGCAAGAAATTATTATAGTAAAGGTACATACTCCATCACATGCCCAAGTGGACGTGTAATTAATGGGCCACCATCTGGCTCGTATTGGCGCGTTTCAGAAGAGAAGTTCCACGAACTGGATAAAGATGGCCGAATTTGGTGGGGGAAAGATGGAAATAACGTTCCTGCTCCCAAAATCTTTTCTCACAGAAGTTTCTGATGGTATCGTTCCGCAGACCTTATGGTCATATGAAGAAGTTGGCCATACTCAGGATGCAAAAAAGAGATTAAGTCTATTTTTAGTGGGGAAATGCCATTTGACACCCCAAAACCTTATCACTTAATAGAACGTATCTTACAGATTGCTTCTGATTCCGATTCTATTATCCTCGATTCCTTCGCCGGTTCCGGCACTACCGCCCATGCTGTCCTGAACATGAACAAGGCGGACGGCGGACACCGCAAGTTCATTCTTGTCGAGATGATGGACTACGCCGACAGCATCACCGCCGAGCGCGTCAAGCGCGTAATCAAGGGCTACGGCGAGGGGAAAAACGCCGTGGAGGGCACGGGCGGCAATTTCAGCTTCTATGACTTGGGCGAACCGCTGCTTGTGGGCGATTGCCTGAATGAAGCCGTTGCCCCGGAGAAAATCCGGGAATACATCTGGTTCATGGAAACCAAGCAGCCCTACTCTCCGCCCAGCGGCGGCAATCCGTATTACCTCGGCAGGCACAACAGCACGGGCTATTACTTCTACTACGAGCCGCAGCGCGTGACGGTGCTGGACTATGCGTTCCTCTCCACCATTACGGAAAAAGCCGATGGAACGGTGATCTATGCCGACCGCTGTTCCATCAGCGAGGACAAGCTGGCAAAAATGAGCGTTACATTCAAGAAGATTCCACGCGATATTAGCAGATTGTAAGGGGGTATTCGCTGTATGGAACTGAAATCATATCAGAAAAAGGTGATAGCGGACTTGACCCGCTATCTGGAACTGTTGAACGAAACAAAGAGTGACGCAGCGGCGTTTCGCCTGTTTTGGCAGGAGAAATCAGCCCCGGCTTTAGGGCTATACCAAAACGTGATACCCGGTGTCCCGAACCTCTGTTTCAAGGTGCCGACGGGCGGCGGCAAGACCTTTATTGCCTGCAACGCCGTTCGCCCTATCTTTGACGCGCTCCCCGCTACCAAGACAAAGGCGGTCGTGTGGCTTGTTCCCTCGGACGCGATTCTGACGCAGACGGCGAAAGCCCTGAAAGATACGTCCCACCCCTACCGTCAGAAAATCGACATAGATTTTGGCGGGCGCGTGGAGGTCTACACCAAGCAGGAGCTTTTGAACGGTCAGAACTTCAACCCCACTGCCGTAACGGAGCAGTTGTCGGTTATGGTGCTGTCCTACGATTCGTTCCGTGGGCGCGGCAAGGAGGTCTTGAAAGCCTATCAGGAGAACAGCAACCTTGCCGAGTTTGCAAAGGTGCTGGGCAAGCCCGACAGCCCCATTGATAAAGCGGACGAAACCGCCCTATTCCAGATTATCAACCAGCTTAACCCGCTTGTCGTCGTGGACGAGAGTCACCATGCCCGGTCGGAATTGAGCCTTGAAATGCTGGAAAACTTCAACCCCTGCTTTGTGCTGGATTTGACCGCCACGCCGAAAAAGGAGAGCAATATCATCTCCTATGTGGACGCGGTGCAGCTGAAAAACGAACACATGGTAAAGCTGCCCGTGATCGTCTATAACCGGGACAGCCAATCCGAGGTGCTGGTTGACGCAATTGACCTGCGGAACAAGCTGGAAGAAATTGCAGATGCGGAGTACACCAAGACGGGCAAATATATCCGTCCTATCGCGCTGTTTCAGGCGCAACCGAAGGGCAAGGAGGACGCGACCACCTTTGAAAAGCTGCGGGACAAGCTGGTGGACGCCGGTATTCCCGCCGAACAGATCGCCATTCGTACCGCCGATGTGAACGAGTTGAAAAACACCGATTTGATGTCCCCAAACTGCCCGATTCGATACATTATCACGGTCAATGCGCTGAAAGAGGGTTGGGATTGCCCCTTTGCCTATATCCTTGCGTCTCTTGCCAATAAGACAAGTCAGGTTGACGTGGAGCAGATTTTGGGGCGGATTCTCCGTCTGCCCCATACGAGCCAGCACACGCAGAGCGCACTCAATATGTCCTATGTGCTGACTTCCTCCAACGACTTCAACAATACCGTGGCGCATATCGTCAAGGGCTTGAACAGCGCGGGATTCAGCGATAAGGACTATCGGATCGGTGAGTCGGCAAAACCGCAGATTCCCGAACAGGCAGCAGAGCAAATCACGCTGCCTGCCCCGCAAGGAACTTCCAAACCGGAAAGCGTCGAGGACGATTTTTCGGGGCTGGATGGGAAATTGATCGGGGCAGAGTTGGAGCGGCGCAGAGAACAGGCGCAAACGCCCGAAATCGCCCCGAAAGCCGACACCATGCTGGACGCTGCCGCAGAGGCCGAAAAGGCGTACACAGACGCTATCCAGCAGACCGGCAATGATCCGGTGATGGACAATCTTCCGTGGGAGGTACGGGATAAAGTGAAATCATTTCAGGTGAATCCGCAGTTCCGGGAGGATATCGAAACGCTGCAAATCCCGCAGTTTTTCCTGAAAGTTGAGCAATCTTTGTTTACGGACGGTTCTTTTGAATTGCTGGACAAGGAAATGCTGGCAGAGGGCTTTTACCCTCAAGGGTAAGGCATACGATATTGACTTTGCCGCCGCAGACGATGAAATCCGCGAAATTGACGTGCGGGAGCAGGACGGCGGTTTGCCGAAGGTGTTCAAGATGGAGAGCGCCGAGCAGCGGTACTTCAAGGAGTGGTTCAACAATCTGCCGCCGGAAAGCCGGGTACGTCAATGCAAGGATATGATGTTCAATCAGCTTAACAAGCTGAACATGGTAGACGCTGCCGAACTGAAAGCCTACATAAACCGCATTGTGGACGATATGGATAAGGCGCAGCTTGCCGCTATGGAGAAAGCCCCGCTGGGCTGCGCGGCGAAGATCCGCGACAAGATTGAAACACTGCTGGAAGCCCACTATCGGGAAACTTTTGATAAATGGCTGGAAACGGAGCGTATTGTCTGCACGCCCTCGTTCCGCCTGCCCCTCGCAATCCATCCCACCCCCCATACTGACATATACGCCCGTTCGCTGTACACGGCGGAGGACGGCGACATGAACAAGCTGGAACAGAAGCTGGTTGTGGAATTGACCGCCCTGCCGAATGTCCGCTGGTGGCACAGGAATATTGCGCGTCAAGGGTTTGCCATCAACGGCTTTATCAAGCACTACCCCGATATTCTGATTATGACCCAAAGCGGCAAGCTCATCTGTGCGGAAACCAAGGGCGAACACCTGAAAAACGACGACAGCCGGGAAAAAATCGCACTCGGTCAAGCATGGCGCACAGCAGCGGGCAAGGATTTCCGCTATTACATGGTATTTGAGAATGAGGAAAATCTCTTGCCGGGTGCAATGAGTATGAGCCAGTTTATCGACACGGTTAAGGCGCTGTAAAAGACTCTTATTCGCAAGGGTCTATAATTTCTACCTCCATGTTTGATCGATGCAAAAGCACAAGTTTATACAGTTTCAGGCAGCAGGAGCAATTCTGCTGCCTTTTTCTTTAGGTGACTGTTCCGCTCACCTTGCGTCTGCGGATTGTCATAATTTTCAAAAAGGAGCGTGGTAGTAATGAAATTGGAAACCGTTCAAAGGAGGTGGTGCGCCGATGCAAAGCAGAAAACGCAGACGGATTCTGATGCAGGAGGCGGAATATGGCGAAACCGCTTGACCCCAAAGCGATAGAGGCAGAGCGGAAAACCAGCAGCCGAGCTGAACGCAGAGAGCAAAAACGCCGCCAGATGCAGGACGAGATTTCTTATAACCAGCGTGGAAATGGCGTTATTATTATCCCACCGCAGAAACGGCGGGAACTTGCAGAGGAGCCGCCCAAACTCCGTGTTGCGGCGTACTGCCGCGTCAGCACACAGGAGGAAAAGCAGGTCGGCAGCTTTGATATGCAGATCCACCATTTTGCCAAGAGGATTGAGGCAAATCCGCAATGGGAGCTGGTTGAGATTTATCAAGACGAGGGCATCAGCGCAACTACCGTTGAAAAGCGTCTTGGCTTTCAGAAAATGATTGCCGACGCAGTTGACGGGAAGATTGACCTGATCCTCACGAAAAGTATCAGCCGTTTTGGTAGAAATATCGTGGATATTTTGGACAATCTGCGAACGCTTTCTGCCCTGAACCCGCCCGTTTCCGTTGAGTTTGAGACAGAGGGGATCACTTATACCGGTGATGGGCGGAATAATCTTCTAATCTCGCTACTGGCGGCTCTGGCTGAAATGGAATCCCAGCAAAAGAGCGAGGCAATTAAGGCTGGTATCCGCTGGCGGATGGCAGAGGGTATCTACAAGTTCTCCGTTCAGAATACGCTTGGTTTCTATCGTGATCATTTCGGGCGGCTTGTCATTGAGCCGACCGAGGCAAGAATTGTTGAGTACATCTATGAAAGCTGCTTGGAGGGCGCAACCCCGGCAGAAATCGCCGCTGCACTGACAGAACAGGGTATCAAGTCTCCAATGGGGAACGATCTCTGGTCTGCCGGTACTGTCCGCAGCATCCTCCGAAATGAGAAATACTGCGGTGATGCTTTGATGCAGAAAACCTATACCAAGGATTTTCGCACCCATAAATCCGTCAAAAATACAGATTTGAATATGTATTTCAAGGAAAATCACCACACAGCGATTATCAAAAAAGAGGATTGGATCAAGGTACAAAAGTTGCTGTCAGAGCGGCACAGCACAGCAGAACGAGCAACATTGCGCCGTTTGAGCAATCACTTCGTCGCATACCGCGTAAAGGATGGTCTTTTCAAGGGCTATCTGTTCATTGATTCCCGCTGGTCTTTTATGGAACGTCAGGAGTTTATGAAAATCGTGGATGAGGCGCAAAACACTATGAAATGAAAGGATTTTTACTATGAACTTCGATTTTTCCGCTTTGAACTTTGAAACCATCGACTCCAACATCAACGCCTATCCGGATATGTTCCTGAATCAGAATGGCGTGACTTTCACCAAGAAGGTGCTTGAGGACTTGGGCTATCCCGGCTTTGTTTTGTGCCTGCTGGATGCGAAAGCGAGGGTATTTGCGATCCGTTCCTGCAAGAGCAACGAACCGAAGGGATTCAAGTTCTCCAAGCCGAGAGGCGAACAGAAAGGTGTTGTTACGATCTCAAACAAGAATCTGCTTGACCCGCTTCGCGCTGTCACCGGCGAGGACTGGATTCCCGGCAAGCGTTACAGGGTGCGCGGGTTCTGGGTTGCCGATGCAAAAACCATGTGCTTTGACCTTAATGAGGGCGTTCAGGAGGACTTTCGCCCTGTTACGCCGAGCAATGACGCAGAATAATCCCTGATATTCAGAGAGAAAAGGGAGAGCAAAAGAGCGGCGGCAAGCCGCCTGAGCGAGAAAGCCACCTCTCTCTTTTCTCCCTCGCTGCTGCTATGGAAACCGTGGAAAACCGCAAGCGGTTTACACACCGTTCCCATAGCCTACGCTTCCCCTCTTTTTCCTCTCTGGCTTTCTCCCTATACAGAGAAAAGTATCCATTTTTTGTTCCGAGGACGTACAGTTGCCGTGATGGGCGGAGGGCGGCGTGTCAATATGACAAAGAAAAGTAAACAGCGCACAGGCAGTTTTATCCTCAAAAAAAGCCCCGAAGCATGACAAAAAAGAAGCCCAGCACCACGACATTAACGTGATGTTGGGCTTCTTACTTAATTCCATTCCTCAGCTAAGAGGAAATCGCGGATATTTCGGTGCTTGATACCGTTTCGGCTCATATCAAACTCATCGAGAGAAACAACGTACTTCGGGAAGTTGTCGCGGATAGAGTCATACGCGCCGAACTCGCGGTTGACCGTTTCGTCGGAGGCGAGCAGATAGCACACCTGAACGTACAGCTTTTCGCCGCGCTTGTCGCATACAAAATCAATTTCCTTGTCGCCCGTCCTGCCGACAGTCACTTCATAACCCCGGCGCAGCAGCTCAAGATAGACGATGTTTTCCAAAATGAGGTTGATGTCCCGCATATTGCCGCCAAAGACCGCCTCGCGGATGCCGTGATCGGCAATATAGTACTTCTCATTGGAGGCAAGGATCTGTTTGCCCTGCAAGTCCTCCCGCTTCACCTGATAGAAAAGGTACGCCTCGCAGCAGTATTTGATATAGTTCAGAATTGTTTCCGGGGCGACGGTGCGCTGCTCGTTTTTCAGGAACTTTGCAAGAGAGGTCGCCGAGAAGGTCGTTCCCACATTGGCAATCACATAGGCAATGATCCGTTCCAGCAAATCTACATCCCGGATTTTATTCCGCTTCACGATGTCCTTGAGCTGGACAGAGTTGAACAGATCGTGAAGATATTGCTTGGACGGCGCATCCGCATATCGGAGATTTGCGAGATAGGGCATCCCTCCGGCGAGCAAATACTTTTGGAAACACTGCTGGATGGAGGCATCAGGCGCAATTGAGCGATATAGTTCCATGAACTCTCCGAAGGAGAACGGATAGATCACAAACTCCACATACCGTCCGCCCAAATAGGTCGCAAGCTCACCGGACAGCAGCTTTGCATTGGAGCCGGTGATATAGATGTCGCAATCCAGCGAAACACGGAGAGAGTTGATGCACTTCTCCCAGTCCTTGACCTCCTGAATCTCATCGAAAAAGAGGTAGACCTTGCCGCCGATCTCCTTGGCGCGTTTGGTGATCTCGTCGTGCAGCGCCTGCGCGGTTTGCAGGTGAGAATAGCTCATATCCTCAAAGTTGATGGCGATAAACTGCGCCGAGCTGACGCCGGACTCCGTGAGTTCCTGCTGGATCAGCTCCAACATGACCGACTTTCCGCAGCGGCGAATACCGGTCATGACCTTGATCAACTCCGTTCCGATGAATGGGCGGATGCGGCTCATATACAGTTCGCGTTTGATCATAAAACTTGACCCTCCTTCCGTGGCCACCACAGTATATCACATTTACGATTGAAACTCAATGGATAAATTGAAAAATATAAGTTATAACTGATAAAACACAAAATTAGACAAATGATTTCAGATAAGGATTTGCTATTCAAGCAAAGCCTTGCAAAGGTAAGATTCTACCCTTTATTGGCACACGAAATGCCGTTGTCACAAGGCGGAGTGGCAAGATAGGAAGGAAGGCCAAACGACGTACTGGTGATATTTTTCTCCGTATTCGCCCCGAAATGCAGCAGAAAATAAAACAACCATCGGCATATCCGTTGAGCGGTTAGGCCGATGGTTGTGCACTTCCCCAGAGCTTATATTCGATTTTTTGTGGGCAGTAGTAGTGAGTCTTTTCCACGCCTGCAATCCAATTTTTCATACACCATTTTTACACCATTTTGGCGTGGAACAGTATAGAATTACATGAAGTTATATAGCGGCAATTTGTGCTGGAAACACGCTGAAATCAGGAATTGCCGGTATTTATAGAGTGATATTGAGATATAGGATCAGGCGAATCGCCCTCGATACCTAATTTCATATAAAATACGCTCCTTCACGTTATGGTAGACATAATAATACATCTACCATTATACGCGAAGGAGCGTATGAGTGCAAGTATCAATCCTTCAGCTTGCTCAGATAGCGGTAGATGGTCGCCTCCGAGGAGCCCAGCTGTGCCGCCACCTCGCTGACCGCGCCCTTCATGTAGAAGATGCCCGCCTGCTGCAGGTCTTCCACGATGCGGACCTTCTCGTCCATCGTCAGCCGGTCGGGCGGCAGAGCGCTGCCAGTCACGTCGGTGATGGCGGCCTGCACCGCGTCGGGCAGGCTGCTGACGAAGTTTTCGACGCCCAGCGTGGGGCCGGGCTCCTGATGGGCCCCGCAGAGGGCCAGAAGCTCCTGCGCCATCCGGCTGTACTTGGCGGAGTCAAAGTTGATGCAGAGCATCCCGACAAGCTCGCTGCCGTCCTTGATGAACATGGTGGAGGAGCGCAGCCGCCCCTTGGCCTGCGACGCGCCCTGATAGCCTGCCACATAGGGCTGCTTTTCGTAGACTTTGCCGTGGATGAACCGCAGGGCCATATTGGACAGCGGTGCGCCCTCGGTGCGGCCGCTGATGTTGTTGTTCACGATGGCTGCGATGGTGCCTTCCTCGCTGGTCAGGTCGTGCAGCACCACTTCATAGTCCGGCCCCAGCGCCTCGCCCAGAAACGAAACGAGTGTCCGATAGGGTTCCAGCCGTGCATCCATGTATGTCACCACTTTCCACGTTGTTTCATGAGGGAAATGATGAGAATTTATTCTCATCCTGCTGCCTATATCATATCACGTTCGCGTGTTATTGACAATGAGAAACTGAAAACTCAATGTATTTTCGTGAAAGTGCTTCAAAATATCCGCGGGATTTGTCACAAGTGATAATAATTTCTCATCGAGAGAGAAAATTGTTGACTTTTGCCGCCCACCGCGTTAGGATAGGGTCAGGACAAGGGGCGTCAAGGCAAGCGATGCCCCTGCAATTCGAAAAAGGAGAGAGAATTATGAAACAGGCACTCGCCACTGCACAGGCGCCCGCCGCCATCGGGCCGTATTCGCAGGGCATCGCAGCAGGCCAGACGGTCTACGTCTCCGGCCAGCTCCCCATCGACCCCGCCACCGGGGCCATCCCCGAGGGCATCGCGGCCCAGACCGCACAGTCCCTCAAGAACATCCAGGCCATCCTTGCCGAGCAGGGCATGACCCTGGCCGATGTGGTCAAGACCACGGTCTTTCTGGCCGACATGAACGACTTTGCTGAGATGAACAAAGTCTACGGCGAATACTTCGCCCAGCCCTTCCCCGCGCGGAGCGCCGTGCAGGTGGCGAAACTGCCGAAAGGCGCACCGCTGGAGATCGAATGCATCGCCGTGAAGTAACAGAGCATCCTATAAGAGAAAGAGACGGTGCAACACTATGGAACAGAACATGTTCATTCGCATCCTGAACAGTGAGATGGAGCTGGCTACCGGCTGCACCGAGCCGGGCGCTGTGGCGCTGACTGCCGCCGAGGCGGGTCAGGCCCTGCGGAAGGCCGGTGTGGACAAGGCCGAAGAGATCACGGTCAACGCCAGCATCAACATCATCAAGAACGCCATGTCGGCGGGCATCCCCGGCACCGATTACGAGGGCATGGATTATGCCGCCGCCATCGGTGCGCTGGGCGGCGACCCGGTCTATCTGCTGGAAGTCATGAACCACGTCCCCCGCGAGACGGTGGAAGCTGCCGCCGCGCTGGTCAAGGCCGGCAAGGTCAGAGTGAATGTGGCGCAGGTGCCGCAGAAGCTTTACATCGAGGTCATTGCCAAGGGCGGCGGCCATACGGGCCGCGCCATCGTCCGCGACCTGCACACCAACGTCGTGCTGGTGGAGCAGGACGGTGTGGCCACCCTCGACAAGCGGGACACGGACACTGCCGCCGCAGGCGACAGCGATGTGGTCTCCCCGGAGCAGATCGCGTCCTTCCTGACCGTCCGCTCCATCTGGGATTACTGCACCAAAGAGCTCGACCCGATGAACGACCCCATCGACATCATCCGCAGTGCCGTAAAGGTGAACTCCGTCATCAGCGATGAGGGCCTCTCGAAGGAATACGGCCTCGCCATCGGCCGCAACCTCGACCTCAACTGCCGCAAGGGCCTCATGACCCGCGATCTGACCACCAACTCCATGATAGCCGCCGCTGCGGGCGCAGACGCCCGTATGGCAGGCGCTCCGGTGTCGGTGGTGGCAAACTCCGGCAGCGGCAATCAGGGCATCACTGCGACGATGCCCGTCGTGGCTGCTGCCCGCTGGCTGGACATCGACGAGCCCACCATGCTGCGTGCCGTCACCCTGTCGAACCTCATCGCCATCCGCATCAAGTCGAAGTTTGGCCGTCTGAGCAACCTGTGCGGCGCCACCGTCGCCGGCACCGGCGCGGCCTGCGGCATTACATACCTGCTGGGCGGCGGCTACCATGAGATATGCTGCGCTATCCAGAACATGGTGGGCAATGTCACCGGCATGGTGTGCGACGGCGCAAAGGCCGACTGCGCCCTGAAAATCTCCACCTGCGTCAATGCCGCCTGTCAGGCAGCGGCTATGGGTACCCGCGGCGTCCGCGTCCAGAGCACCGACGGCATCGTGGAAGAGAACGTGGAGCGCACGCTGGACAACTTCGCCATCCTCAGCACCCACGGCACCAGCGACAGCGTCATCCTCGACCTGATGCTCAACAAAGAACATGCTCCGGACGCCGAATAAGCGTCCTCGCAACACCCTGGCAAGCCTGCATCCGCATCCTGCAAAAAACACCCTGCGCCCGAAGCGCAGGAGAATTAGGGGTAAATGATTATGAAAAAACTATTCGATAACCTGCCGTTCCGGCTGCTTCTCGGTATCATCATCGGCGTCATCCTGGGCCAGGTCTTCCCGGAGAGCGTCATGAAGGTGGTCGTCACCTTACAGTATATCATGGGCCAGCTCATCACCTTCTGTGTGCCGCTCATCATCATCGGCTTCATCGCCCCGTCCATCACCAAGCTGGGCAAGAACGCTTCCCGCCTGCTGGGCGTGGCGATCGTCATCGCTTACGTTTCCTCTGTCTGCGCAGCCCTCATGAGCACCGGCGCAGGCTACGCCCTCATCCCGCACCTGTCCATCGACACTAAGGTGGCCGGTCTGCGGACCCTGCCCGACGTCGTGTTCGAGCTGAACATCCCCCAGATCATGAGCGTCATGAGCGCCCTCGTGCTCAGCGTTCTGATGGGTCTGGCCGCTACCTGGACCAACAGCAAGCTCACCTGCGACTTCCTCGGCGAGTTCCAGAACATCGTGCTGGACATCGTCGGCAAGATCATCATCCCCATGCTGCCCTTCTATATCGCCGCGACCTTCTGCAACCTGAGCTATGAGGGCATGATCACCCACCAGCTGCCCGCCTTCATCCAGATCATCCTCATCGTCATGGCGGGCCACTATATCTGGCTGGCTGTCCTGTATCTGCTGGCCGGTGCATACTCCGGCAAGAACCCCTGGGAAGTCCTCCGCCACTACGGCCCCGCTTACCTGACCGCTGTCGGCACCATGTCCAGCGCCGCCACCCTGGCTGTCGCTCTGGACTGCGCCCGCAAGAGCAAGGTCCTGCGCAAGGATATGGTCAGCTTCGGCATCCCCCTGTTCGCCAACATCCACCTCTGCGGCTCTGTCCTGACTGAGGTCTTCTTCTGCATGACCATCTCCAAGATCCTCTACGGCCACCTGCCCAGCATCGGCACCATGCTCCTCTTCTGCGCCCTGCTCGGCATCTTCGCCATCGGCGCTCCCGGCGTCCCCGGCGGCACCGTCATGGCTTCTCTGGGCCTCATCACCGGCGTTCTGATGTTCGATGGCGCCGGCACCGCTCTGATGCTCGCCATCTTTGCCCTGCAGGACAGCTTCGGCACCGCCTGCAACGTCACCGGCGACGGCGCTCTGACCCTGATGCTGACCGGCTACGCCGAGAAGCACGGCATCAAGAACAACGACAACATCCAGAGCCCCATCCTGTAAAGACTGCTTCAAAGGATTTGAGCGCATTTCCCTGAAAATACCAGAAACCGGGCTGCGTCCCCCATTCTGACCAGCCCGTGATATGCAAAAGGGGCCTCCTGCAAAGGAGGCCCCTTTTGGTGCGTTATAGGGAGACAGGCAGCTTGGGGAAGGGCCGGAGGGTGTCGCTGACGCCGGTGATATAGTTCATATCGACGTCGTAGAATTTCGCCAGCTGGATGAGGCACTCGACCGGGATGCGCACTTTGCCCTTTTCGTAGTCGGAATAGGTGGTCTGGGCAACATGGATAGCCCGCGCGACCTGCGTCTGGTTGAGGTCGTGGTCGCTGCGCAGTGCCTTGATGCGTTCCGTGTATAGCATAGGATTCACCTCTTTGTAGAAAGTCTACAAAGGATGGCCCGAATATCTTGATTTTTAACGGATAATCCGTTAAAATAAAAAGCGAAAGGAGAGATGGAAATGTTTGTTTTCTTTACGATACCTTGGATATTCGTCATTGCACTTGTTGTAATAGCTTTGGGCATAGGTGTCAGTGCACTTCAGTTTATTTTAGACCACATTATCATCATTTCAATCATCCTCGGGCTTCCGGTGGCATGGCTCGTGTGGGGCACGTGGAAAAACGAGAATAGTTCGGATGAGGAAAAAGTGGGGTGGACGCTATATCTTCTTTTTCTGGTTCCGGCGTATGCAGAGCTGATACGACTGATAGTGACCGTCCTCAATGCGCTGGATAATAATGATTTATGGGCTTTTTTCTTGTATTTCCCTACAGCGCCGGTAGTGTTTTTGATAATACTTGCAGTGTGCATGGGAGTTGCGGCGGGGCTGGTATGGCTTTATAAAAAGGTTATCAAATCAAAGGTTGTAACGATAGTGTTTGGCATTTTGATAGCCTCATCAATGACATATTACCTCTGGAATCTGAGCTAGTGACAATGAGCAACACGATACTTACCGGTGAGGCGGCCGCCGACATTCTCGCCGCCATGCAGAAAGCCGGGCTGAACGGCTGGGAGATGTTCGTACCCGAGGGCGTGGAGGAGATTGCTCCGGGGGCTTTTGCGGGGATGAAGAATCTCCGGCGGGTACAGCTGCCCAAAACGCTGCGGAGAATCGGTGCAGCTGCGTTTTATGGCTGCGGAAATCTGGCTCAAATCGCATTGCCCGCCGGGCTGGTGGAACTCGGCACAGCGGCATTCAAGAACAGCGGCTTGCAGGAGATAAGCATCCCGCCCAGAGTGGCAAGGCTGGGCGGCGAAGTTTTCGCAGACAGTGCTTTGCGGTGCGCGGAGATAAAAGGACGCCAAACGGGAGCGTCGATGTTCCGCGGGTGCTGTCAGCTGGCAAAAGTACAACTGAGCGGCAACATCCGCAAAATCGAGGCCGGAATGTTCCGGGACTGCGCCGCCTTAAAAACGCTCCGGCTGCCGGAGAAGCTGGAGCAAATTGGAATAGAAGCATTCGCGGGCTGCGGCGCACTGGAACGGCTGAGCATCCCGGAAAGTGTGCGTGAGATAGGGGAGGGCGCGTTCCGGGGCTGTGCATTTGAGACAGTCCATATCCCGGAGACCGTCGAAGAATTGCACTGGGAGATGTTCAGCGAGTGCCGACATCTCAAAAACGTGTATATCCCGGCGGGCGTAAAATACATAGAAGCGGATGTGTTTTACGGCTGTGATGCGCTGAAAAATGTCTGCTTCGGTGCAGACCTTGCCGCAATGCAGGCCATCCGCATCGGCGAGGGCAACGAAACGCTTTCAAAAGCGGTTTTGCGCTGTGGGATTTTGAACAAGCCGGAGACCGGAGAAAAGTAAAGAGGGCGGGAGGGACGAACAATGTCCCTCCCGCCCTCTTTGTCTGCCAAAGATTCAAAAATCATACAAAACCTTCTTTATTTTGTCATAACTGTCCCGTATAATAAAATATAGGTCAACATCAGAATTGCGGCCAGCGCCCGGCGGGGGCTGGCTTTGGACTGGATAGAGGAGGAACACTCACATGGCAAACGAAAAGATACTCGTTGTGGACGACGATACCAACATCTGCGAGCTGCTGCGGCTCTACCTGACCAAGGAGGGCTATCAGGTCACGACGGCCAACGACGGCGAAGAGGGCCTTGAAAAGTTCAACCAGCTCAAGCCCGACATGGTGCTGCTGGACGTCATGATGCCCAGGATGGACGGCCTCGAGGTCTGCCGCCGCATCCGCAAGCTGGGCAACACCCCGGTCATGATGCTGACGGCCAAGGGCGAGACCTTCGATAAGGTGCTGGGCCTCGAGCTGGGCGCAGACGACTACATGGTCAAGCCCTTCGACACCAAAGAGGTCGTGGCCCGCATCAAGGCGGTGCTGCGCCGCTGCACCGTCACCACGTCCCAGACCGAGAGCTCCGAGGGCGTCATCGAGTTCGACAACCTCCGCCTCGACATGAACAGCTACGAGCTGCGGGTCAAGGGCAAGGTGGTGGAAGCTCCCCCGAAGGAGCTGGAACTGCTGAACTGCCTGGCTTCCCACCCCAACCGGGTCTACACCCGCGACCAGCTGCTGGACGAGGTGTGGGGCTTCGAGTACTACGGCGACAGCCGCACCATCGACGTCCATGTCAAGCGTCTGCGCGAGAAGCTGGCCGGTGCTTCCGATAAATGGGAGCTGAAGACCGTCTGGGGCGTGGGCTATAAATTCGAGGTGCGTCAGTAATGCGCAAAAGTGTTTCCGTTGCGTTCTTCTCGCTCATGAGCACCCTGCTCATCTTCGGCACGGTGATCATGGGAAGCTCGGAGCTGGTGCTGTTCAGCAACTACTTCGCCCAGGAGCGGTACGACGTGCTGGACGAAGTGGTCAATGTGGCCCAGCGCACGGCGTCCCATCTGGTGCAGGAAGCCGCTCTGCCGGAAGGCGAAGAACTGGAAGCCCTGAACACCAAGCTCGAGCTCATCGGTGAGAGCGCGGAAGTGTACCTGTTCTTCACCGACTGCGACGGCAACGTGGTGCTGGCCTCAGACCCGGACAATCTGGCCGGGGATGTGGTGGAGGCGTCCGTGCTGGAAAAGTCGGCCAAGGCCAAGGAGAATTATCACGTCTTCGGCACGCTGGACGGCGTACTGACCGAGAAGAGCTACATCTCGGTGCGTGAGATGCGCAGGGAGAGCGGCGAGTGTACCGGCTACCTCTTCCTCTGCTCGTCGGGCGACCGGCTGGTGGAGTTCCGCAAGGAGTTCTTCTCGAACTTCTTCCTCTCGGCCTGTCTGATGCTGCTGGTGGCCAGCGTCCTCACCAAGGTGATGATGCATAAGCTCACCGACCCCATCCAGAAGGTGACGGACGCGGCCCAGCGCTTCGGCGGCGGCGACCTGTCCGTCCGGGTCGAGGGCGTGGACGGCGAAGGCGAAGTGGCCGACCTGGCCCGCACCTTCAACAAGATGGCGGACAATATCCAGTCCAACGACAACTCCCGGGGCCAGTTCATGGGCAACATCGCCCACGAGCTGCGCACCCCCATGACCACCATCAAGGGCTTCATCGACGGCATTCTGGACGGCACCATCCCGCCCGATATGCAGAACCACTACCTACAGCTGGTCAGCGAGGAGACGGGCCGTCTGGCGCGCCTCATCCAGAATATGCTGGACCTTTCCAAGCTGGAGAGCGGCGAATATCAGGTGAACGCCCGGATGTTCAACATCTGGGAGACGCTGACCGGCGTGGCCCTCTCGGCAGAGCAGCGCATCAACGACGGCATGATCGACATTGACGGCCTGACCATGGATGAGAAGGTGCTGGTCTATGCCGACCCCGACCTCATCCATCAGGTGGCCTACAATCTGCTGGACAACGCCATCAAGTTCACCCCGGCGGGCGGCACCATCCGCTTCGGGGTGGAGAGACTGGGCCCGGAGGTGGAAGTCTCCATCTGGAACTCCGGCCAAGGCATCAGCCCCGAGGCGCTGCCCTACGTCTTCCAGCGCTTCTACAAAGAAGACCAGTCCCGGGGTCTCCACGCCCGGGGCGCGGGCCTCGGCCTGAACATCTGCAAGGTGCTGGTCAACCTCTCCGGCGGCCAGATACGGGTGGAGAGCAAGCAGGGCGAGTGGTGCAGGTTCGTCTTCACCCTGCCCGTCCAGCCCCCAACCCCGGCGGCATGAAGCGTCTGCCCGACGAGAGCGGCCGCCCCGGTGCGGTGGAAGACCCGGCCAGCATGAAGCCGGTAGACTAACTTCACAGCGGTCAGACTGCCCCTCAAAGGAGCGGTCTGGCTGCTTTTTGCGTTGTGGAAGAGGGGAGATACGCAGAACTTTACGTCTTTTCCGTGAAAAACACGGCTGCGGGTTTGATTTTTTCGCTGTTTTCATGTAAACTATAATCGACTATGCCGACTGCTCCTGTGGGAGATGCCGCAGGGACGGCGGCAGAGCAAAATTACAAAAATTCTCTAAAAAATAACGGGGAGTAAAATAAAATGACAACGCTCAGTCCTTCTATCCTTTCGGCTGACTTCAGCCATCTCGGCGCAGACTGCCGTATGGTGCTGGATGCCGGTGCGCAGATGCTGCATTATGACGTGATGGACGGCCACTTCGTGCCGAACATCAGCTTTGGCGTCCCGGTGCTCAAGAGCCTGCACAAGGCCCTGCCGGACGCTTTCTATGACGTCCACCTGATGATCACCCACCCCCAGCAGTACGCCGAGGCTTTTGCCAAGGCCGGTGCCAGCCTGCTCAACTTCCACCTCGAGTGCGACGACGACATCCAGGAGACCATCGACGCCATCAAGGCTCAGGGCTGCAAGGTGGGCATGACCATCAAGCCCGGCACCCCGGTGGAAGAGCTGGGCTACTACCTCGACCAGCTGGACCTCGTGCTGGTCATGAGCGTGGAGCCTGGCTTCGGCGGCCAGAAGTTCATGCCCTCGGCCCTCGACAAGCTCCGCTGGCTCAAGGCGGAAAAAGACCGCCGGGGCCTGAAATTCCTGCTGGAAGTGGACGGCGGCGTGGATGCCGCCACCGCTCCGCAGTGCGTCGCCGCCGGTGCGGACGTGCTGGTGGCGGGCAGCGCCATCTTCGGCGCCGCCGACCCCGCCGCGGCCGTCCGTGCGATGGCAGCTCTCTGAGAGGGGACTGCCCATGGATGAAGCATTGATCCGGCTGCAGGAGGAAGAACTCCGGCGCACCGGCAGATACTATAAGCACATCTGCTTTCTCTGTGTGCCGCTGCTCTGCGTCTCCTGCTACCTCTACGGCCTGCGCCCGCTGCTGCTCTGCGGCTTTGCGGTGCTGATGGGCAACCTGTGCGACCGGCTCATCTCTCTGCTGCGCCGCCGCGTCTATCAGGCCGGGGATTATTCCAACGAGAGCTTTGCCCTCGTCATCACCCTGCTGATGCCCGCGACGGTGGACTGGTATGTCCTCGCCGCCGCCATTCTGGCCGGTGCTCTCATCGGCAAAGAGGTCTTCGGCGGCTATGGCAGCTACCCCTTCCACCCCGCCGCCGTGGGCTACGCGGTGGCGGCAGTGTCCTGGCCGGAGAAGGTCTTCCGCTATCCGGCCCCATACGCCAATATCCCGCTCTGGGACGCCTCCGGCGTGGCCACATCCAGCACCATCTCGGACACCCTGCGCAGCGGCGGCCTCATCAACATCAGCGCCCTGTCGCTGGTGCTGGGCGAGTATGCCGCCCCGATGGGGACCGGTGCAGCCATCGTGCTGGCGGCCTGCGGCCTCTTCCTCTGGATGCAGAAGGATGTGCGGCTGAGCGCCTCCCTGAGCTTCCTCATCACGGCGGGCCTCATCGTCTTCTTCTTCCCGCGCCAGCTGGGCCTGACGGAGGGGACCGCCTTTACGGCGGGCCTTGTGTTCCGCCTGCGCTGTGTGCGCGACGAGATGCTGACGGGCGCGATGCTCTTCAGCGCCGTCTTCCTGCTCAATGAGCCCTACACCTGCGCCCACCACCGGCTGGGCCGCATCCTCTACGGCGTCATGGTGGGAGCCTTCACGATGGGCTTCCGCTACTTCGGCGTCTACGAGACGGGCGTCTGCTTCGCCATTCTGGCGGTCAACAGCATCTCCGGCTGGCTCGACCGCACCGAAGTCCGCCTCTATGAGCTGATAAAGAGCGGCAGATGCTTCAAAGAGAAGAAGACCGGAAAGGGGGATGCGGAATGAAACGTCATGCTGCAGAACTCCTCACCCGGGACCCGGAAAGATTCTTCCACCATGACCGCGTCTTTCTGAATAATCCCGTGGTCATGCAGGGCATGGGCCTTGCGCCGCTGGTCGTCCTTGCGACGAGCGGCCAGAACGCCCTGATGCTGGCCGTGGCCGTGGCGCTGCTGCTGACGCCCTCCCGGATGCTGGCCTGCCTGCTGAGCCGCCTGTTCCCCCTGCGGGAGGAGCATCCGGCCAACGCAGAGCTGGAAAAGAAGCTGCTGCCCCGCAGCATCCTCTATTCGGGCAGCGCAGCGGTGGTCTATCTGGCGGCGTACCCCATCCTGAATCGTCTGTTCGGCGTGAGCCTGCTGGTGCTGGGCATCTATCTGCCCATGCTGGTGGTGGAGCCGCTGCTGACCTACCGCTTCGGCCGCGTGCAGGAGACGATGAAAAAGGCCGTCTCCAAGGGCATCCGCATCACCGTCGGCTACGGCCTGCTGCTGCTTTTGCTGGGCTGTGTGCGCGAGTGGCTGAGCGCCGGCACGGTGTTCGGCCATGTGCTGAGCCGTCCCGTCCTGCCCATGGCCAGCATGCCGGCAGGCGGCTTCATCGTGCTGGGCGTGCTGTGTGCCGTCTGGCGCACGCTGGCCAAGAAGTATAAAAACTATCTGACATCGGAGGCCCGCGGCCTCATGGCGGTCTACCGCCAGAAAGAGGAGGAGCCTGAGGATGAATGATGTGATGCAGGCCGTCGGCGTATTTTTTGGCTACGCCGTGCTGGCCGTCTTTGCGCAGAACGCGGTGTTCACCCGGGGCCTCGGCGTGTCCCGCCTCGTCCAGCTGGTGGGCGACGAGCGCACCAGCAGCGGGTGGTTCGCCCTGCTGCTCTGTGTCACGCAGGTGCTGGTGGCTCCGCTGGTGTTCTATGCGGGCGGCTTCGTCGCCGCCCAGCCCAACCCCGCCCAGCTCCGTCCGCTGGTCTATCTGGCCTGCGTGGCGGTGGTGAGCCTGTTTGAATTTATCATGCTCTGGGCCGCACGGGGCAAGCGCCACGGCGGCCAGCTGCTCCGCATCCTGCCGCTGGCGGCGGTCAACAGCAGCGTGCTGGGTACGGTGATGGTGGAGCGCACCCAGAGCTTTACGCTGGAGCAGAGCATGGGCTTCGGCCTCGGCAGCGGCCTGGGCTATCTGCTGGCCGTCATGCTGGTGACGGAGGCTGACCGCCGTCTGCGCAGCGAGGCCATCCCGGAGGCGTTCCGGGGCCTGCCCATCACGCTCGTCTACATCGGCGTGCTGGCGCTGGCTATCTATGGTTTTACGGGCCACTCGGTGATCCTGTGAGGAGTGCAGGAGAAAGGGACGATCATGGCAAAGTATAAAAAGGTCAAGCGGTATCACCGCAGTTTTTACAGCCCCGGCATGTGGGTGAAGAAGGCCGTCGGCATCATCGTGCTGGTGGCCGTGGTGCTGGTCGTGGGCTGGCTGGCTGCGCCCCATGTGCTGGACTGGGCTACCCACACCTGGTACACCGTGGTGCGCAACCGTGACCTCTCGGCTTCGTCTGAGACGACGGCGTCCAGTGCGGCCGCTTCGTCGGAAGTGACGGCAAAGCCTGCCGCTTCCTCGGAGGCGCGGGCGGACCCGGAGCCGGGATCGGAACCGGCTGCATCCGCAGGCCTCATCACCGAGGGCAGTTGGGGCGTTCTGGACACGGCTGCGGCAAAGGATGAAGCTTCCCTGCGTGCCGCCGCTCGGCAGCTGGCCCAGCAGGGCGCGGCCTACGCCGTCGTCACCCTGAAGGACAGCGCCGGAAATATCCTGTATCCCTCTCAGGTGGCTGCTGCGGCAGGCAGCATCGAGGGGGCGTCCCTTGACCCGGCCCTCATCGCCTCGGTGCTCAAGGAGAACGGCCTTGTGCCGGTGGCAAAGCTGGCGGCCTTCCGCGACCCCATCGCGGCCCGCACCGACCGCAATATGGCCATCGGCTACACCGGGCAGGCTTACCTCTGGCTGGATAATAAGGCGTCCGCCGGCGGCAGCCCCTGGCTCAACCCCTATTCCGACGAGGCCGTCCGGTTCATCGGCGACCTCATCGGCGAGGTGCAGAGCATGGGCTTTGACCATGTGCTGCTGGAGAACGTCCAGTTCCCCTCTGCCCAGAACGGCAAGCAGGACTTCGGCTCCACCGGCGGGCGCGACCGCAGCGCCCAGCTGGCTGCGGACATCGCCGCATGGGATGCCCGCTTTGAGGGCAGCGTGACCCTGTGGTACGGCTACTCGCTGGGTCAGGTGACGGACGGCGCTTCCACCGTGGGCGGCTCCGCGACGGCGCTGGGCGTCAGGAACCTCGTGGTCGAAGTCCCCGCAAAGCAGACCATGGACGACACCGCCCGCAGCGAGCTGCGGGACACCCTGTCGGCTTCCGGTGTGGAGCGTGCCGTGTTCTGGGACGATGCAGCGGGCATTTTCCGGTGAGAGCGCTCCATTTGCTGTTGGTGATTTATGTGAGAGTGAGGAATGTGTTATGAAAAGTGCATCCTGCTTTGGTCCGGCCCACATCCTGCTGCCCGGGGAGAATATCCCTCTGGAAAAGTGGGGCTGCGTGGCCTGTGACCAGTTTACCAGCGACCGCGCCTACTGGGAGCAGGCAGACGCCGCTGTGGGCGGCTGCCCCAGCACCCTGCGGCTCATCCTGCCGGAAGTCTACCTCGAGGATAAAGACGCGGCCCGGCGGGTGGAGAACATCCACGCCGCGATGGACGAGTACAGCCGCGACGTGCTGACCCGCGCCGTGGACGGCTTTGTCTACGTCGAGCGCACCGAGCAGAGCGGCCGGGTGCGTCAGGGCCTCGTGGGCAAGATAGACCTCGAGGCTTACAGCTACGAGAAGGGCGCCCGCCCGGCCATCCGGCCCAGTGAGCGCACCGTCACCGAGCGCATCCCGCCCCGCATGGCCGTGCGCCGGGGTGCGGCGCTGGAAACGCCCCATGTCATGATGCTGGCCGACGACCCCGGCTGCACTCTCATCGAGCCCATCGGCGCGCGAAAGAACGAGCTGAAAAAGCTGTACGAGGGCGAGCTGATGCAGGGCGGCGGCCACATTGCAGGCTGGGCCGTGGAAGACCCTGCGATGCTGGCGCAGATCGATGCTGCACTGGCTGCACTGGGCAGTCAGGAGACTTTCGACGCCAGGTATCCTCAGGCCAGGGGCGCAGCGCCCCTGACGCTGGCTGTGGGCGACGGCAACCATTCGCTGGCCGCGGCCAAAGCCTGCTGGGAGGAGCTGAAAGCCACCCTGCCCCCTGAGGAGCGGGAAAGCCATCCCGCCCGCTGGTGCCTGGCTGAGGTGTGCAACGTCCATTCGCCCGCCATCGAGATCGAGCCCATCCACCGCGTCCTCTTCAATGTGGACTGCGGCGCGGTGCTGCTGGCCCTCATCGCGTGGAGCGACTCCAACATGGCCGGCATCTGCTTCGGCGACTCGAAGCAGCAGGCCTTCACGCTGGCCGGCCCCCATGTGTCCAACGTCCTCAGCTTCGAGGACCCCGTCGCCCCGCTGACCGTCGGCACGGTGGACGAATTTATCGAATACTTTATGGCCCGCCACAGCGAGGCCCGGGTGGATTACGTCCACGACGAGCCCGCCGTCCGCGCCCTGACCAGACAGGGCGGCGTGGCCTTCCTGCTGCCGCCCTTCGAGAAGAGCGACCTGTTCAAAGGCATCGTGATGGGCGGCGTGCTGCCCCGCAAGACCTTCAGCATGGGCCATGCGGAGGAAAAGCGGTATTACATCGAGTGCCGCAGAATCAAAGAATGACCAAGGAGAACCATGACTTTTAACGATTTGAAATTGTCCGCCCCCCTGCTCAAGGCTGTAAGCGAGGCAGGCTATGAGACCCCCTCGCCCATTCAGGCTTCGGCCATCCCGCCGGTGCTGGAAGGGCGCGATCTGATGGGCTGCGCCCAGACCGGCACCGGTAAGACCGCTGCCTTTGCGCTGCCCATGCTCGACCGGCTGAGCGCCGCGCCCCCGCAGGAAGGGCTCTGTCCGCGCCCTCATCCTCACCCCCACCCGTGAGCTGGCTCTCCAGATCGGCGAGAGCTTCGACGCCTACGGCAAGTACCTCAAACTGCGCAGCACCGTCATCTTCGGCGGCGTGGGCCAGGCCCCGCAGGTGGAGGCCATCCGAAAGGGCGTGGACATCCTCATCGCCTGCCCGGGCCGTCTGAACGACCTCATCGGACAGGGCCATATCGACCTGTCGAACCTCGAGGTCTTTGTGCTGGACGAGGCCGACCGGATGCTGGACATGGGCTTTGTGCATGACGTGAAGAAGGTCATCGCAAAGCTGCCCGCAAAGCGCCAGAACCTGATGTTCAGCGCTACGATGCCCAAAGAGATCGAGCAGCTGGCCGCAGGCATCCTGCACGATCCCGCCTTCGTGAAGGTGGACCCCGTGTCCAGCACGGTGGAGCGCATCGACCAGAGCCTGTATTTCGTCGAGAAGGGCAACAAGAAGTTCCTGCTGCCCTGGCTCATCAAGAACCTGACCCCGCCGGTGCAGAACGCGCTGGTGTTCAGCCGCACCAAGCACGGCGCGGATAAGATCGCCCGCGATCTGACCAAGCAGGGCATCACCGCCGCCGCGATCCACGGCAACAAGAGCCAGACCGCCCGTGTGGCGGCGCTGGAAGGCTTCAAGGAGGGCAAGACCAGGGTGCTGGTGGCCACGGACATCGCCGCCCGCGGCATCGACATCAGCGAGCTCTCCCATGTGTTCAACTACGACCTGCCCGAGGTGCCGGAGACCTACGTCCACCGCATCGGCCGCACCGCCCGCGCGGGCGCAGACGGCACGGCGGTGAGCTTCTGCGCGCCCGAGGAGATGGAATATCTGGCCGGCATCGAAAAGCTCAACCGCCGAAAGATCCCGGTGGTGTCCGGCCACCCGTGGGACGGCGTACCCGCCCCCGTAAAAGCAGCCCCGCCGGTGCGGGGCCGCAAGCCCAAGGCCGAACAGCCTGCCTCCGAAAAGGCTGAAACTCCCAAGGCGGAAAAAGCCGCCAGACCCGCTGCGCCCGAAAAAAAGAGCGCGGCCAGGCCCTCTGCGGCAAAAAAGCAGAAGGCCCCCAAAATCGAAGCAAAAGAGGAACGACTCATGGATGATAACAAGCGCACTCCCGGCGGACGCGACAACAGCCGCCGTAACAATAACAACCGCCCCCGCCGCGAGGGCAATGCCCCCGCACAGGGCGCAGGCCGCGGCAGCAACGCCCAGCCGAAGTTCGACCCCCATTTTGTGAGCGCCCCGGAGGCCACCCCGCTCCGTTCCGCCAAGAAGAACGCCGCCACCCCCGCCGCTCCGGCCCAGACCATCCCCACCGCGATGCAGAACCGTCAGCCCGCCCAGCGCAGCGAGAACAATGGCCGCAATGGTGCGGGCCGCAGCCCCCGCAACGAGCGGAACGACCGCAGCGCCCGCCCGGCTCAGCCTGCCCAGCAGAACAGCCAGCGCAATGAGAACCGCAATGGCCGCAGCAGCAGCCGCAATGAGCAGAGCGGCGCAGGCCGTGCGCCCCGCGCCCCCAAGGCAGAGCAGTCCGGCCGCAATAACCGCAGCCGCAGCAATAATGTCCCGACGAAGGACGAAGACCCGGGCCTCGTGCTCATCAGCCGCCGCCCGCCGCAGCAGAAGTTCACCAGCTTTGAGGAGTATATGAACGCCCACGGCGGCGCGACGGCTCCCATCGAGGACCACAGCGAGGAAGTGTGATGGCAGAGGGATCCGCCCCGTGGTGCTGCCCGCTGTGCGGCGCACCGCTTGCCGGGGATAACGCACTGAAATGTCCCTCTGGCCACAGCTTCGACCGGGCCAAAGAGGGCTACTGGCATCTGCTGCCGGTGCAGAACACCCGTACCAAGGCCCCCGGCGACAGCAGGGAGATGGTCGCTGCCCGCCGCGCGTTCCTGAGCGCGGGCTACTACGGCATCTTCGGGCAGGCGCTGGGAGAACTCTGCCTCGCGTACGGTCAGCCGAAAGCCGGAAAGCCGCTCCATCTGCTGGACGCAGGCTGCGGCGAGGGCTGGTATGACCGGTGCATCGCAAAGCAGTTCGAAGAGGCGGGCCGTCCGCTGGAACTGGCCGGCTTTGACATCGCAAAGCCGGCCGTGCGTCTGGCTGCGAAGGCCCTGCCCCCGGCCCGGTACGCCGTGGCGTCCAGTTTCCATCAGCCGGTGCGCACAGGCTGGGCGGATGTGCTGCTCAACTGCTTCTCGCCCTTCGCGCAGGAGGAGTTTCTCCGCGTCCTGCGCCCCGGCGGACGGCTCATCTACGCTGTGCCGGGTGCGGAGCATCTCTTCCAGATGAAGGCCGTCCTCTACGAAAAGCCTTACAGGAACTCGGTGCAGGAAGTGGCGTATCCGGGCTTTGAAGCCATCGGAGAGCGGGAAGTCTCCGGCAGCATCACGGTGCCTGCCGGGCAGCTGGAAGCCCTCTTCGCCATGACGCCCTACTACTGGAAAACGCCCCGGGACGGCGCAGCCCGTCTCGCGGCACTGCCGGAACTGACCACCGACATCTCGTTCCGGTTCCTCGTATTTGAAAAGAAATAAACGAAAAAGGCATCTGCCATGTGGCCAATGTCATTAAGTTAATCTAAAGACCCAGCCGTTGAGGGGTGGAAAGATACTTTCCTCTTCTTAACGGCTGGGCGCTTTTTGGGCTGTTGCATTTAATTAACCGCACATTTTGTGCGGTCCATCTTTTTATTGCTCGGTATGGAAACGCATGATATAATGGATTTGACAGCGGTGAAAGAAACCGGCAAATCGGAAATTGTCAAAACACAATGCTTCTCCCAACTGAAGGTTGAGTTTAATAATTCTACTTACGGTTCGTGTACAAGAATTGATAGAAATTGTAGAGTAAATCATGAAAGGAGGCATATTTTCATGAATCAAATTGATACAGGAAAGTTTATTGCTGGTTGTAGAAAAGAAAAAGGTTTGACACAAGCGCAATTAGCAGAAAAGTTAAATATTACTGACAGAGCTGTTTCCAAATGGGAGACAGGAAAATGTATGCCTGATGCATCTATCATGTTGGAACTTTGCAATATTTTAGGTGTTACGGTTAACGAATTGTTGAGTGGGGAGAGGATAGAAATAAATAATTACGAAGAGAAGGTCAATGAAAATCTCATTGAATTAAAAAGAAAAGATGAGAACAATATGAACAAGAATGCAATAATATCAACAATATACACAATCGCTATGATAATTGGCATTATGGTATGTTGCATATGTGATATTGCCATTTCAGGAACATTGACATGGTCATTAATTGTGCTTAGTTCTATATTGGTTACATGGATTACATCGTTTCCGGTTATATTGTTGGGAAAAAGGGGAGTGCTGGTGGCGATGATTGCTATTAGTATAATTATAGTACCATTTATGTACATATTAAGTATTTTGATAAAAGTGAATGAGGTGTTCAGCATAGGTGCGATTATGTCGATTATTTCACTTGCATTTCTTTGGATAATTTATGCTTTATATTATCGACTTAAAGAACGAAAGTTTTTGGCAACAGGAATCACATTCTTGTTTGCTATTCCATTTACGCTTTTGATAAATAGTATATTATCAAAAATGATTGGCGAGGCGGTAATTGATATTTGGGATATATTATCTATATTTATTTTGTTGATTATAGCAGTTGCTTTTATAATTGGAGATTATGCTCGAAGAAAGGGGCATATAAGATAAGACTTTAGTTACACCTAAATCATTGTTTGAAAGAAATGAAAGACTGAACAACTACGGTACTTATGGCGTGTGGAGAGAGCTTTACAAGGCCAACAAGGGCGCGGCGCTTGTCCTGCCCGCGAAGTAAGCACAAGCAAAAACAGCATAACGAAAGCATAAAAAATGCCCACCTCGAAAAATCGAGGTGGGCATTTTTCGTGTGCGCGGATTTGCTTAACTTAATGACATTGGCCGTGTGGCAGATGCCTTTTCGCTTTATGAGTACATCAGACAGGAATGGAAGTTGGTTACTTCTCGGCCTTCTTTTCGGCCTTGGGCAGCAGGTTTGCACGCTCGAGGGCCGGGCGCAGGGCCAGATAGAGGAGGACGACGCAGACGGTGGAGGCCACGCTGTTCACGAAGGTGACGCCGCCGGTGATCTTGGTCAGAGCCTTGGCGATGGTGTACTCCTGACCGAAGATGTAGACGTTGCGGAAGTAGCCGAGGAACGGGTCGGTGAAGACATTCAGCAGCAGGCCGGAGGCGGCTGCGACGATCACCTTGGCCAGATAGCCGGGGGCGTGCTTGTCCAGCTCACGGAGCTTGAACACCTTGTGAGCGACCGCACCGCAGGTGATGCCGATGATGAACTTCAGGACGAAGGTGGTGACGGCATAGCCCGGGTCACCGGCCAGGATGTCGGCCAGAGCCAGACCGATGGCGCCGGCCAGACCGCCGGATACGCCGTCCAGCAGCAGGGCGGTCAGGGAGGTGAAGGTGTTGCCCAGATGGAACGAAGAGCCGCCGTAGAACGGCACACGGAAGAACAGGTAGGCCACGAGGCTCAGCGCGGCCATGACGCCGGTGAGCGCCAGCTCGTGGACGGTGAAGGTGCGCTTATACAGCACACTTGCAAAGACGATAACGATGACGACGACTGCCAGCAGCAGCCACATTGCGGTTGTTGACATGATTTTCCCTCCCGATTTTACGAAATACCCACAAAACCGATTGACTTTTTTGGCTCTTGCGGGTATGCTCCTATTATACGCAAAACTGGCACTGTGCAAATACCCAGAACAAAGATTTTTTATGGGCTCAGTTTGGCACACTGCCCGAAAAGGAGGGGCTTTTTTATGGTCCATTTGACGACAGCACTGGACGCGGCGTCTGGTGTGCCGCTCTACGAACAGCTCTACCGCAGCCTCGCCGCCGAGATGCGGACGGGGGCGATCTCGGCCGGGACCCGGATGCCCGGCAAGCGGCGGCTGGCGGCAGAGCTTTCCGTCTCGGTGAACACGGTGGACGCGGCCTATCAGATGCTGGCGGCGGAGGGCTATCTGGAGGCGCGGGAGCGCAGCGGCTTTTATGTACAGGAATATCTGGCCCTGCCCGAGCGGACAGAGTCCGCCGCGCCGCCCCAGCCCGAGGCAGCGCCAGCGCCGGAGCGGCCCGTCCGCTACGACCTCTCCACCCGGGGCGTAGACCCGGAGCTGTTTCCGTTCCGCACATGGGCGCGGCTGCAAAAAGAGCTGCTGTACTCTTCGCCGGAGCTGCTGACCCACGGTGACGCCCAGGGCGACCTCTCGCTGCGGCAGGCGCTGGCCGAGTACCTTGAGGAGTACCGCGGTGTGCGGTGCGGCCCGCACCAGCTCGTCGTTGGCGCGGGCCTCGAATATCTGCTGGGCCTGCTGGCACCGCTCCTGCCCGGGCCGGCGGCGGTGGAGAACCCCGGCTATCCCCGCGCCCGGCAGGTGCTGGAGAACAACGGCATCTCCTGCTGTTGTCTGCCGGTGGACGAGGACGGGCTTTCCATCCGGGCGCTGTCGGAGTCGGGGGCGGCGGTGTGTTACGTCACCCCCAGCCACCAGTTCCCCACGGGCGTCACCATGCCCGCCGGACGCCGGGCAGAACTGCTCCACTGGGCGGCACGGCGTCCCGGACAGCGGTACATCATCGAGGACGACTACGATTCCGAGTTCCGTTTTGACACCCGGCCCCTGCCCAGCCTGCAGGGGATGGCGGGGGCCGACGGGCCGGTGGTCTACCTCTCCACCTGCTCCCGCAGCCTCGCGCCCAGCATCCGCATCGCCTACATGGTGCTGCCGGAGCAGCTTCTGCCCGCATGGCACGCGAAATACGCCCTCTACTCCGGCACGGTGAGCCGTTTTGAGCAGCAGACACTGGCGCGGTTCATCACCGGCGGCTACTTCACCCGCCATCTGGCCCGGGAGCGGGTGGCCTATAAGGCCCGGCGGGACGCCCTGACAAAAGCCCTGCGGGAAGCCTTTGCGCCGGAAGAGCTGCACCTCACCGGCCTGCACACCGGCCTGCACCTGCTGGCCGAGCTGCGCGACCCGCCGCCGGACGATGCTCTCCGGGCCGCCGCTGAGGCCGAGGGCGTCCGGCTCAGCC
>ENA-OQJP01000095-OQJP01000095.1-human-gut-metagenome-genome-assembly--contig:-NODE-95-length-38147-cov-7.219858_pt1 | contig 38147 bp, 30 predicted proteins | sample MGYA00242611_ERZ504778 | MGnify/ENA primary metagenome ERZ504778 (study PRJEB26092, sample SAMD00036349) | human gut metagenome | host: Homo sapiens | study: EMG produced TPA metagenomics assembly of...
GTAGGAAAATCCAAAAGTTTAGATTTTCCCACAATGCTTATCTTTTGGTCTTTGGTTCGGAATAGTGTAGTGCTGGCGGTCTATCTCTTGTTTTCGGTTGCTTGCTTCCTTACCGTACATGAGCATTTGAGTAAGTGTTAAAGTATTATTTTCTAAAGATGCTCCCGTAAGGTATGTATTTTTTAAACCGGTCACGGTAATTGGATTATTATCAGAGTCAGTCAAAACTAATGTACCATCGGCACCAACATATGTTACTTCGCCTTTAGCTAAAACTGTATTTGTATCTGTTGATTTAATTGTATACGTTGTTGCACCATCATCAGCCACATCAGTAGTAATCGTTACATTTTCGCCTTGTTTCAAGGTTACTTTATTTGCTTTCAACTGAGCTACGTTAACAGCATCTGTATCTTGAGTACCGGCTGCTACACCTGTAATCTGACGAGTAATATCATTGGCTGCATCACCAACAGATACGGAACCAACTGTAGAGGTCCATGTAGAACCGGTTAACGCTTTAGTGCTAGGATTATATCCATCTACGCCTTTATCAACGCTTGCCACAGAATTAGAGCCTAAAGCTACACCACCATCAATAGTTGTATTTGCATTTCGACCGATAGTAACCGCATCACTTGCACTCGATGTCATTACAGAATCAGCCGAGCCGATAACTACGCTATTAGCCGCATCAGATACCGTACGATTTGTGCCGATAATCGTTACATTATCTACATTAGTACCGGTATTTTTAAAACCTGTAATGTAGTTGTATTGGCTAATATTGTCACTAGCACCGGTCAAAGTGTTATTAACACCAAGGAGGGCAGATTGTTGAGTATAATCAGCCTTGTTGCCGCCACCGATTGCAAGAGTCGAGCCACCACTATTGGACGACTTAATAGAATTCATCAATGTTGTCTGTAAAGCTTTAGCAGAATCTCCTGCAGAGCTTGGTGCTGCTATTGTTGTAATGGAGTTAGTAATTTCATTACCAGCACCAAAGATTAAGGAACCATTGGAGTTAAAGGTTCTATTAGCCACACCTACAACACTATTAGCGATACCGGATGAATTAGACGCAGTAGCAGACTCTATGCTATTCAAAGAACCCATAATGGTAGCACCAAAGTTTTTCCCTGCACTAGAAGAAAAACCACCGCCATTATAGTTACTACTGGCAATCGAATAAGCGCCCGTAATCGTTGCAAATGCACCACCATTATAACTATTCGTACCTAATGTAGTACTATTAATATTTACACCTTGTGCTTTAGTATCAGCACTATCAACCGTTACATCACCTAATAATCCACGATAATTATGCGAACCAACCATAAGACTACCTGTACGAGCATAGGTATTTTCACCTATAGCAATACCAGTTGCTTCTTTGGATGGATCATTCGGTATTTGAAGAGTACCGAGCCAATTACCTGCAGTGAACGTTGTTTGTCCCATAGAGAATAGATACTCTTGCATACCTGACATGTTTTCAATTTTCGCATTTTGACCGATAGCAATACTTCCGCTTTGATCAACGTAGTTATTAATATTGGCACCATTACCGATAGCAATATCACCGCTACCTTTTTTACCATTACTATCTGAAATACTTGCTTTACCGATAGCAATACTATTATTAGCAGCTGTAGTCGATTGACCGATAGCTATACTATTAGCACCGGATGTACTGGATTTACCGATAGCAATTGCATCTGTACCGGTTGCGCCATTATTATTATAGTTAGTGCCATTAGCCGCAGAATTTACCTGGAAGTAATGAATCTTATTAGCTTCAACTTGAGCGGCTGTTGCTAAACCACTTACGGTAATAGGTGTACCTTCAGTCTGAGTGAGAGTTAATGTCCCATTGTCAAAAGCTGCACTAGTAAGATATATATTTTTATCTGTAGAAGCAATCTTATAATCTGTAGATCCATCAGTGCCAGTTGTAGTCGTAAGTGTGACATTATCACCTGCAGTTACCGTTACTTTATTAGCTTTCAACTGAGCTACGTTAACGGCATCTGTATCTGCAGTGCCAGCTGCTACGCCAGTAATCTGACGAGTGATATCATTTGCTGCATCACCTACAGATACCGAACCTATCGTAGAAGTCCATGCAGTACCGGATAATTCTTTTGTACTAGGATTATAACCGTCTACACCTTTATTAACACTAGCAACAGAATTAGATCCTAACGCTACGCCATCATCAACAGTCGCATTAGCATTGTAACCCATAACAACAACGTTATCTGCTGTTGTAGTTAAAGTAGTATCAGCTGCGGCACGAAGCGCAGTCGTAGTTTCTTTATTAGCACGACCTAAGATAACGCTATTATCGGAACCTGTTACAGTACGATTATCGCCAAGAAGAATAGTATTGTTAGAGTCTGCTACCGCATTTTCATTACCTAAGTTAACAATTGATGTAGAGCCACTAACCGTGTTATTACTACCTGTTACAGTTACATTAGTTACACCGGTTGCCGTATTGTTAAAACCGGTTAACGCGTTATATTGAGCTACGGAATCCTCAGTACCTTCTAAAGTATTATTAACACCGACGAGGGCCGATTGTTGCGTGTAATCTGCCTTGTTGCCACCACCAATCGCCAACGTGGATCCGCCACTATTAGCATTCTTAATACCTTCTATTAAACCAGTTTGTAAATCTTTTGCCGAACCATCAAGCGAAATATCTACCCCTTCAATTTTGCTTACAGAGTTAGTAATCTCGTTACCCGCGCCAAATATTAAAGATCCATTTGAATTAAAGGTACGATTTGCAAAACCAACAACGCTATTGGCTACACCTGATGTAGTATTTTCAGCAGTAGAGGATTCTACACTGTTCAAAGAACCTACAATAGTAGTTCCCAGATTTTTGCCGGCATTATTCTCATCACCACCGCTGGCATAGTTACCGCTTGCAATAGAGTATGAGCCTACAATAGTGGCAAAAGCTCCGCTGTTATAGCTGTTTGTACCTAAAGTCGTACTATTAACATTAACACCGGTAGCACGGATATTGGCACTATCTACATCAACATCGCCTAGAGTTCCACGATAATTATGCGTACCAATCATCAAACCACCGGTACGAACGAAGGTGTTTTCACCAATCGCAATGCCGGTAGCTACTTTCGAAGGATCTTCCGGAATAAATGCCATACCGCCACCAGGTCTATCAACTATATTATAATTAGTTTGTCCTAGCCCAAACATAAATTCTTGCATACCGGCCATGTTATCAATCTGCGCATTTTGGCCTATTGCAATACTAGCACTTTGGTCTACATAGTTATTGATTTTTGCACCGTTACCGATGACAATATCGCCACTACCCTTACCACCATTACTATCAGAAACGCTTGCACCGTTACCGATAGCAATGCTATTATCTGCAGCTGTGCTAGCTTTACCTATAGCAATAGAGTCTATCCCTTTAGCTCCATCGTTATTATAGTTAGTACCACTAGTGCCTGAATTAACTTGGAAAAAATGTACCGAACTTCCGCCCGAACTATTACCGGCAACAGCCATAAGCTGTGCCACGTTAACAGCATCAGTGTCTTTCACACCGGCTGCAACACCTGTAATCTGACGAGTTGCAGTTGCTGTTCCATCACTACCAAGTACACCAACAGATACAGCTCCCAAAGTAGATTTCCAAGTCGCTGATGTATCCGTAGAAGCAGCTTTTGTGGACGGATCATAACCTGCAACACCATAATCTACATTAGCCAATGAGTTAGAACCTAAAGCTACGCCATTATCTACGGTTGCATTAGCATTATGTCCAAGGATAGTTGCGTTGGATACAGTTGTTGCCATTTCTGCATCAGCAGACCCGATGACAACGTCATTAGTCGCCCCGTCAATTTACGTTTATCCCCAATTACAATATTGGACGTCCCATCTGACACAGTATTGCTGGAACCGATTACATATGTGCCATCCGTATTGGTCAAAGTATTTTTTGCACCGGTAATAAAGTTATAATCACTGGTATTGCCGTCTGCACCATTCAACTTATTGCTAACACCGGTAACAGCCGAGAAACGAGCATAGTCTACTGTATTAGCACCACCAACAACCAAAACTTGACCACCACTGTCACCTACCGAAGCAGCTAAAGCTTTAGCCGTAGCGATTGGATCAGTCGGATCAACATTACCAACATTAAAGGTTACATTACCATAAGAATTAGTTACCGCATTACCGGCACCAAAAATAAGTGTCGCATTGGCATTCTGCGTGGCATTAGCTGCACCAACAATAGAATTAGCAACTCCATCAAATTGTTGAGTTCCAGCTGCTACAGTATTCAAAGAGCCTACAACGGTAGCCATAGCACCTTGGAAACTACCGGAAGCAGATTCAACCTTAGCACCTGCACCGGCAGCTACAGAGCCAACACCTTGGACTCCGTCGTTACTTTTATTCCCAAATTGTGATAATGCACCATTCATATCATTAACACTGTAATACTGATCAGCCGCACTTACCCCGGCTGTCATCCCAGCACACAGTGCCAACACAGAAAGAGCCACGCCAATTTTCTGGCCTGACTGGCTATGTGTAGATCCGGCTTTGCCATTACGTTTGGCCAACTCAGATACTACTACGTAACTATTTTTTACTTTACTCCAAATGACTTTGTACTGCTTATTCATTACAGAACCTCCCCATGATAAAAAACTCACAGTAAATTCATTTTAAAAACCTATTAATACCTCAAAAAAAGCAAAAAATATCACTTTTATTTATCTTAATTCTATAATTTGTGTTTATAACTGTCAATTCAATTCGTATATTTTCAATGTTATTTTTTCATTTTAAACTCATTAATATAGTTCTTATTTCAAGTTTGATATAAGAAGGTTTATTATGTCCATCAACACGCAATATAAAAGGATCTATTTATTTTTAGTTCCAATTTATTATAATCAAATCGCAATAATACGTCACAACTTTTATTCATTTACTACTTTAATCAGTAAATACGCATGAAAACTTCATGTTTTTAAAATGATAATTTTTCAGAAAATATATTAATAAATAGTTACAATATATATTAATGAAAAGTTTTTACTATAAATTCACTAATCCATGTTAATTTCATTTTATTCATATTAATTCTCTATGATTTTTTCACACAAAAAAACTCAATGTATAGCTTATAAATACGCTGGCTATACATTGAGCTTGTACACACACTATTTAATTGAATACTCCGAGCTTTTTAACTCCACTGGTCACATTTCAAACCGCCCAAAATAAATTGCAAAATCTTCTGTTGCAGGCGATACCACTCGTTCTCTTTTAACTCTAACAAACTGCGGTTAACCGAGCTGCTGCCATTAACGATAAATTTAAAAAGCAATTCCGCTTCATCCTGTTTCATATTTAGCTCTTTCATGAGCACCGGAACGATCTTAGGGCTTTCATACTGGTGGATTTTTTGAGCGATAATCGGAGCCACATCCGCATCTTTTACGAGGAATCTGTATTTTTCAAGTTCCAAATATTTATGACACGGCGGAAATAAAGAGCTGTCCTTCGGTAACTCCTCATCCCCCGTCTGATTTAACATAATTTGCAACTTCTTAAGCGATCCCTGCTTTTCTTTGGGCGTCATGGAATTGATAAGTTGCAGGCTATCGTTAATAATATCCTCCAACAAGTCATCAATGGTGTTGTAGTATAAATAAAACGTTCCTCGCGCAATATGCGCTTCCCGACAAAGCGCGGTAATGCGGATGGTCCGAAAATGACTGGTTTTCAGCATAAGCAGCAGTGTATCTTTTATATGTTCGCGAGTATCCGTTGATACGTGTCGTTTAGTTCCTGTTTTTTCATTCGAGCTTTCAATCAAGGTAAATCTCCATCTCCTTACTGTTGAAATCATAGCTATATTATTATCTCTTATTTTATCATGGAGACTATTATTTCTGTGAAAAACCCGGTCAACTATAAACACATTTCAATTTCTGTATATTTTTACAAAAACGCAATTTATGTACACTTTTTATTTTCTGTTCATTGCTTTCTAACAATCAGCCAAAGTATAGACATATTTAAATTTCTGCATATTGTTTCTAAATAGCCCGCTCACTATAATAGGATACACAAGGTACACCAGAGATGTACCAAGGTTTGTATTCCTTGAAAGGAGATTTCAAAATGGAACTTTACAAAAATTTTGACGGCAAAGCCCCTATGATTGACGTTAATGACACAGCTATGTTGCTTATTGACCACCAAAGCGGTCTCTTCCAATGTATTAATGACATTGATTTCTTGCGTATTCGCGACAGAGCGATTGCGTTAGCTGAAGCAGCTGCATTAGTAAATATGCCTGTTATTACGACGGCTTCCGTACCCCAAGGTCCAAATGGTCCGTTGATTCCGGAAATCCATGAAGTGGCTCCGCATGCAGTATATGTAGCACGTCGCGGCGAAGTAAACTCTTGGGATTGTAAAGATTTCGTAGATGCTGTAAAAGCAACCGGTAAAAAGACGTTAATCATCGCCGGTACGGTAACAAGTGTATGCATGGCATTACCGGCTATTTGTGCTGTTAATGAAGGCTATCGCGTATTTGCAGTGCCTGACGCATCCGGTACGTATTCCAAAGAAGCTGCTATGGCCACTATGATGCGCCTCACCCAAGCAGGGGTTGTGGTAACTGACGCCGGTGCTGTATTGGCAGAATTACAGCGCACATGGCATACACCTCAAGCCGACAAATGGGCTCAAATTTGGGGTCGTATTTTTACAAATTATCGTCTTCTTTTAGAAAGCTATGCTAAAGCTGTAGAAGTAACAAAATCCGGCGAACCAATGGACAACGAACGCGAAGATTAATTTTGCGCCGCCCCACTTATTAATCTATATCAAGTATAAAAACACCTCCTCGTTGATTAATATATGGTAAGTCTAAAACAAAGTAAGGAGCAGTAACGAAATCGAGTTTTTAAACTCACATTTCAGTTACTGCTCCTTATTAATTTCCTTTTATTTCACTACAACCGATACTCCATCAGGAATGACAGTTATTGATGCATTCTTCCCTTTTATCTCCATAGCACGATTTAAAGCTTCCGCAAATGTAAAGGCATGTTCAATATGCATGTCTTTTAACATTTGAGGATCACACTGATCAGTCACAACAATGACTGTAAATTGGTCAAGAATTCGTGCTAGAATTTGCATTTCCCACTGATCCGGAATTGTTTCATTCCGTGGCACCTTAGCAATGCGGTCAAGCAGTTCTCTAGGGGTTTTGACCGCCTTTAAATTATCATATAGGGATTGACCGCCGTGCCCATCATTGCAGGCCGCAATCATAATAATAACGCCATCTTTATTGCATGTTGCTTCAGCGGCCGTCATCCCTTTAACCGCTTGATAAATATTCTGGTCCAACGGATAGCCGCCATTAGTGGTAACAACAATATCAGCGGGTGCCTTTGGTACGCTGGCAAGTTTTGAAACAAATTCACAGCCTACTTCATGGGCTTTTTCAGAATCGCCGGCAAAGGCATTGATAATATGCTTTTCAGAATCGATAACAACGTTTAGGATAAATGCTAAATTAGCAGCTTTAGCAGCGTATTTCATATCTTTATGAATAGGGTTGTTTTCCAATATACCGGTCCTGGCATTTGGGCTATTTATAAATTCAGCACAGTGATTGGCCATGACTGTAACCGCTGAGGCAATCCCCGGTAAAATACTCTTACGACCTCCGGAAAAACCGGCAAAAAAGTGCGGTTCAATGAAACCTTCGGCTATGAGTAATTCTGTTTCTACAGCTAATTTATTGATGATACACGCACCGCCTGACGGCAAAGTACCAATTCTCGCCATTTGCGAGTCATCACCGGATATATGATTTACAATCTTTTCATGGGCTACGATGTCCGGACCGAATTTATCGATCATTTCTTCCTTGGTTGTGGGTCTGTGAAAACCGGTAGCCACGAGAATTGTAATATCAATGGCAGGATTCACCTCACGGATTCGACGCAGCAAAATCGGCATGGTAATCTTACTTGGTACCGGTCTGGTATGGTCACTGGTGATGATGACCATGTTCTTTTTCCCTTTAACCAGGTCTTCTAATTTGACACTGCCAATCGGATTATCCAAGGCTTGTTCCACTAATGCTTCTTCAGGTGCCGTAGCCTTATATTCGGCTGAGCCGGATTCTAAAACGCCTTTGAGATTTGCTTCCGGCACCTGGATTGAAATGAAGTCTTTTGAGTATGGTACTTTAAATGTGCGCATATTATAGCCCCCTAATAGATATAAAACCTACGCCCTAAACCTCCATGTGATATGAGTGACAAATAATTTTTGAAAATATATTCATTTTTCTTATCACGAGTTAAATATATCACTCGTCAATCAAATTTGCAATAATTAAATCAAGTTTAGACCATAAAAATAAGCCCAATATACATCATTTCAACGAAATGAATATATTGAGCCTATGCAAAGTTTAAGTTAAACCGTTTTTATAATCCGAAAATCCAGAACACGCCCAAGCGCACAAAGCTGAGTGTGAGCACCCAGAACGCCAAGAAATGAAGGGTACCTTCGAGACCCTGACCTAAACGGTTTGCCCCGGATTTAAATACGATATCGCACCAACACATACTATGCCTCCTATCAAACTAAACTGTCACTGTGACAGGTAATCAATCATTCAATCTTGCCTAATCTCACCTATGTTTTAGATGGTTTTATTTTACTAAATTCGTCATCGTTTCACAATCGAAAAATGACCATTTTGCAATCTTAATATAACCCTATGGCTATCCTTTAGTATTTTGCATCTGTGATATAATAATAACAATAAATTGCATTAACGAAAGGATTTTTCATGGCTATCGACATACTTTTACTTGAAATGATAAAACGCATCAGCTATGCCGTCATACTGGGGCTCATCGTTTCAAGGCTCAAACTTTTCGACCGTCTCATGGTCAACAAACTATCGTGGTTCGACCGCATCGCCTTTACGGTCATTTTTTCCAGCATCGCCATCCTCGGCACCTACGGCGGGATTCCCATTCAGGATGCCCTTGCCAACTCGCGCATGATTGGTATCATGGCGGCCGGTCTCATTGGCGGCCCGTACCTCGGCACGTCCGTCGGTATCGTGTCCGGCTTGCACCGCTATTCGTTGGGTGGTTTTACGGCCCTTGCCTGTGCCATTTCCTCCATCACCGAAGGGTTCTTGGCCGGTCTTTTTCAAAAATACTACAAAGGCAAGCTCATTCCGTGGCCGATTGCCCTCGGTATCGGGTTCTTCGGCGAGATTCTGCAGATGCTTATCATCTTGCTCGTCGCTCAGCCCTATGACCAAGCATACGCCCTCGTAAACAGCATCGCTGTACCGATGACGATTGCCAACTCGTTAGGCCTTGCCCTTTTCATGTATATCATCAAAGCAGGCCTCTACCAACGGACGCAGCAAAAGGCGAATCAGAGTCAAAATATCTTGTCCATCGCCCGCGAAACGGTACGTTATTTCCGTAAAGGTCTTAATCCGGATTCGGCCAATGCGGTTGTGCAAATTATTAAAAAGCACAGCCCCTACGACGCGGTGTCTATTACGGATACGAAGCAGGTTCTCGCCTATATCGGGGCCGAAAGCAATCACCATGCGCCCGGCATGAATGACCATTTGACGCATGTAACCATCGATTCGTTGACGTCCGGTACGATTCATATCGCCTACTCGCCAGCTGAAATCGGTTGTACCCACCCGAACTGTACGCTCAGCAGTGCCATTGTGGTACCGCTCATGATAAAAACGCGTATCATCGGTACGTTGAAGATGTATTATACATCGCCGTCCTATCATCCGGATTCGTCGGATATTGCCTTCGCTCAAGGTCTGGCTGACTTATTTTCAACCCAGCTGGAGCTGACGGAAATCGACTACCAACGTCGTTTGACCGAGGCAGCGAAAATGCAGGCATTACATACCCAGATTAATCCGCATTTTCTGTTCAATACGCTGAATACCATTTCCTCATTGATTCGTACCAATCCGGAGCTGGCAAGGCGTTTGCTCATCAAATTCTCGCAAATTTTCCGTTTACCTTGCAGTATACGGGCCGCGTTATTATGTTTGAAAAAGAATGGGCTCAGGTCAGCGGTTTTCTTGAAATTGCCATTGCCCGCCACGGCGATAAGTTATTCGTAACGCATAATTTGGACCCCGCTATTTTCAGCTACGGCATCCCGTCCTTAACGCTGCAACCGATTATTGAAAACTCCATCAAGCACGGTCTCCAACCGCGCGAGGTGGGCGGTTCCATCGCCATTGAAGGAACCATGACGGACACGGATATTATAATCACCGTTACCGATGACGGCGTCGGTTTCCAAGGCGACCCGGATTATTATCTGGAACATCCGCCACAAGGTCATATCGGACTTAGCAATGTGCATCACCGCTTGCGCGGTCTCTACGGTGCCCCGTACGGTCTTGAAATTACTTCGGTTCCTGAAGAAGGCACCACCGTTGTTATCCGCATCCCTAAAGTTCAACCGGAATCCGATCCGACACCGGAACGAACGGAATAGAAAGGCGATTCTATGATTCGCACCATCCTTATTGATGATGAAGCGCCGGCTCGCGACGAGCTGCGGTACTTACTCACTACCAACCACAGTGATGTAATCGATATTATCGGCGAAGCCGACAACGCTACGGCCGCGATTTCTTTAATTACCCGTGAAAAACCGGCTTTAATCTTCCTTGATATCCATATGCGCGGTCTGTCCGGTTTGGAACTGGCTCAAGTCATTCACGACATTTCACCGGATAGCAAAATCATCTTTGCCACGGCCTATGATGAATATGCCCTCAAAGCCTTCGAGCTGCAGGCTTTAGACTATGTGGTAAAACCGATTGAAGATGACCGTTTGGCTAAAGCGGTTCAGCATGTGCAAAAATTGGTGGGAGCCACCGGCCATACGCAGTCACACGGCACCGGAGCCGCCGGTAACGCAGCCGCAAGTAATGGTACAACCGCTAACCATGCAGCCGCTAACAATGCTACATCAGTTGCGGCCACCGGAGCCAAAAGTGCTCCCGAAGCTATCAGCGTAGCCGGTGCAAAGCAGAACGACGCAAACGATCAAAGCATCAAGCCTGTTATCCGCAGCACTAATAAACTGGCCGTTGATGACGGTGCCCACATCATGCTCATCGACATCGACAGCATCAACTACATTACCGGTGAATCGGGCCGTCTCGACGTTCATACCGATACCGGTAAATACGGCTCCAATAAAACGCTGACGGAGTTACAGGATCGCTTAAAAGGCACATCCCTCTTCCGCGTTCACCGCAGTTATATCGTCAACTTAAATAAAGTGCAGGAAGTCATTCCGTGGTTCAAAGGCACTTATTGGTTACGTTTGCCCCAGCAGACGGCCAAAGGCCAAGAGCTCGTAGATATTCCAGTGAGCAAGGCACAGGTTAAACTGATTAAAGAATTGTTGGGCATCAGCTAAGAAAGCCGCGGACTATAAGACAACGACTTGGACTATACGACAAAGCATCAAATGCTTAATTAATAAGCTAGCCTCAACAATCAGCTTCAAACATTTTAACAATATACGACAAATGCCATAGGCATCGTTACTACGGTTTTCACCGAGCAACGTGTCTATGGCATTTTTTATCTGCTTAACAGCATAATTTAAGGGCGTACATTTATGTTTGTAAGCTATTAGTCGTTTACTTTTTAGCCTATTAACGTTCGATTAAACGTTTTCAGGTTCCATATCTTCGAGAGTTTCCTCTTCGATATCAGCTTCGGTACGGAAATCTTGCGGCTGTTTTGCCAAACGAATCCAGCTGCGAACCGCTTCAACCATAACGACTGCTACCAAGATGAACATGACTACACTAACGCCAACGAGCATCCACTGACCTTCCGGAATGTAGTTGCCGAATACGTTTTGATAGTCAGCCATAACAGTGATGATGGCAATGAAGAAACATGGAATCATCGTTACCCATGCATAGCGTTTGTGGCCAAGGTGCATGATAACCGTTGTACCGATGGCGAGACCCATAGTTGCTAAGAGCTGGTTGGATACGCCGAATAATGGCCAAATGGTACCGATGTTACCTTGTAATACGAGGTAACCCCAAGTGAAACATACGAGGAAGGACGCAATGTAAACGCCCGGTAACCAGTGAGCGTCTTTCATTTTTGGCCAAGCCATACCCAATAATTCCTGCACCATATAACGGCTTACGCGAGTACCGGTATCGATCAAAGTCAAGATGAACAAGGCTTCGAACATGATACAGAAGTGGTACCAGTAGCTCATCAAGTGAGACATGTTAGGAATTTTGGAGAAAATGTGAGCCATACCAACTGCCAAGGATACAGCGCCGCCCGGACAGTGCATCAAGTCTTCCCCTACCATCTGGGAAAGCATTGGCAATTCTTGAACTTGAAGACCCAATGCGGAGAAAGTTTCCGTAGTGGAGTTAATTGCAAAGTAATCGTTTGGATGTAAGCTGGTTGCTGCAATCAAAGCCATCATAGCGATGAAGGCTTCAGTAAGCATCGCACCGTAACCGATTGGGAGCATTTCTTTTCATTCGTAATCATTTTAGGAGTTGTACCGGTAGATACGGTCGCATGGAAACCGGACAACGCACCACAAGCAATGGTGATGAATACGAATGGAACTGCGGAACCGCTAAGTACAGGGCCACCGCCGTTTACATAGTCGGAGAAAGCTGGCATTTGAAGAACCGGCATAACAAGAATAATACCTAAGGCTAATGCACCGATGGTGCCGACTTTCATGTAAGTGGACAAGTAACCACGTGGAGCTAATAATAACCAAACCGGTAGAGCGGCTGCGAAGAAGCTGTAAACAGCCAACATGATTTGAATGGATTTACGATCCCAAGTGAAGTAAGGGGCCAAAGAAGAATGAGCGATGTCAGGACCGTATACAACAGCGGCCATGATTAAAGCTACACCGATAACAGTGGCTTCACGAATTTTGCCCGGGCGAATCCAACGAAGGTAAATACCGATGAATACGGCGATAGGAATCGTAGCACTTACTGTGAAAAAGCCCCATGGGGAGTTTTCAAGGGAGTTGGCAACTACGGCTGCCATACCGGCCATCGTGATGATGAGCAAGAACAAAGTAGCAAGCAACGTGCCCATACCGGCAACGCTGGAAATTTCGGATTTTGCAATATCCGCAATGGATTTACCGTTATAACGAACGGATGCAAAAAGCAACACGAAGTCGTGAACGGCACCGGCTAATACGGAACCAATCAAAATCCAGAGCACGCCCGGTAAGTAACCGAACTGAGCGGCAATTACAGGACCAACCAAAGGACCGGCACCGGCAATCGCTGCAAAGTGCTGACCGAAAGTAACCCATTTGTTGGTTGGTACATAGTCTACCCCGTCATTAATCGCTACCGCCGGGGTTGTGCGATATTGATTTACTGTTAATACTTTAGCCGCCACGAATGACCCGTACAAGCGATAGGCAATTACGAGTATGAGGGCCGAAGCAATGACTAAATAAAGCCCGTTCATTTCCATAAACATAAACCTACTAAAATAAATGCAATAAACTATGCTGTAAGATATTTTATAACCTATCTTTATCTGATAGCATTGTATGTTATTTTAGAAAAGGCGTAAACGAGTTTTCGATGAATGGAACAAAAGAGGCGGTCAATAGAAATAAGACCGCCTCAAAGGAAATAGAATTTATTGAGTTTTATCTTTTTACAAACAGCTATTGTATTTACCATAAATACTTTCTGCCGCAAAAAGTCTATTTAATACTACATCTGCTCAAGCGAATTTGCTTTCGCTACTCCCCTTTATCTTTTAAATGGCGTGTCGCAATCTCAGCCAGCTTTTCTATCAATTCCATATTTTCCCGATCTTCATCACTAAGCGATTTTACGTAATCTTTGTAGTCATCCCATGTCATAGCTAATTCCCCTTACCCAATAATATCCGATTTGAATTTATCCCAAAAAAGCGACACTTTCGTGCCGCTTTCGGGTAGGTGATGCCGCCATCACCAAGAGCTCTTAAGAGCCATATGCTACTGTTATACTAACACTTCTATTTATTAATAGCAATGAACAAACAGTTCATTTATGTAAAGTTTCGGTATATATATTGTAATTATCTTTAAACACTTGAAAAGCTCTTATCAATTAATTATCGAAAATTAATCATAACGCGCTCTGATAAATCGCCAAAATATCTTCCGTCGTAAAGTTGGTATAGGATGTCGGATATCTGTTAGATTTTTCAGCAATCTTAGGCAACGCTTCAGCCGGAATACCCACTTCGGTAAGAGTTGTGGGAGCCCCGATGGATTTGAAATAAGCGCGCAACGCATCGATACCGGCCAAGGCCAAGGTGGCTTCGTTGGCGTATTCGTCTTCGCTGAGACCCCATACATTTTTAGCAAAGCGAACAAAACGAGGTAAATGATCTTTGTAAATATAACGAAGTAACATTGGATGTACAATGGCGAGGCCCGCACCATGCGGAATGTCGTAAAAAGCGGACAACGCATGTTCAATCTGATGGGCCATCCAATCCTGTTTTTTGCCAAGCCCCATAATACCGTTCAAAGCTAACGTTGCACCCCACATGAGGTTGGAACGAGCTTCATAGTCTTCCGGATTTTTAATGGCAACAGCTGCGTTAGCCATGATGTTTTTAAAAGCCGCTTCAATGAGGGCATCGCTCAAGTTGTTGGTTTCCGGCAAGGAGAAGTACTGTTCCATCAAATGGGAGAGCATATCGCAAATACCGTTAATCATCTGATTATGCGGCATGGAATAGGTGTAGACCGGATCTAAATAGGAGAACTGAGGGAACAGCGCATCGCCGTAACCGCCCATTTTCTTCTGCGATTCCCAATTGGTCACAACGCCGCGATTGTTCATTTCACTGCCTGTGGCTGACATGGTAAGCACAACACCAAACGGTAACGCATCGGTTACGTTTTCACGCTTCATAAACATGTGCTCCCACCAGTCATAGCCGGGCTCTGTTTTAGCCACTGCCGCAATGAATTTGGAGCAATCAATAACGGATCCGCCGCCTACCGCCAAGATGAAATCTATCTTATGTTCACGGCACAAATCAGCCCCTTCCTGCACTTTTTCAGTACGCGGATTGGACATAATACCGCTTAGTTCAATGACGTTTTTACCGGCCGCTTTAAGTTGCGCCATGACGTCGTCATAGATGCCGTTGCGTTTAATACTGCCACCGCCATAGGTTAACAGCACGTTTTGACCGTATTTTGCCAAATCTTGCTCTAATTGAGCTACACAGTCCTTGCCAAATACGATTTTGGTCGGATTATGAAATGTAAATGCGTCCATAGGTCTTAACCTCCTTGGTAAACAGGTATATCAATATAAATAAAACCGGCTGTGCTTGGCACAACCGGTCAAGTATCATACTTTAATTGTAAAATATATTATCGTTTTTGTCAGCCATTGAGTAAATCTACTCTATAGGTAATATGCCGCTCATAAATGGTCCCCGCTTTTGTCAGCGATTCGCCGAAATTAGGCATGTTCACATCATTCGGGGCAAATTGCGGCTCTATGCACATGCCGCTGTAAGGCCCGTAATGCACGCCGTCACGGCCGGTCTCATCGAGCCAGTTACCGGTGTACAATTGAAAGCCCGGCGCATTGGAATATACTTCCAGGGCTAAATCAGCTACGTGCATAGTCCCACACAAAGCCAGGTGTTTGGTCATATCCTCCCTATCGCTGAAACGGTGATTAACGGGTAGCGCAAACATTTTGCTGGTCGTAGGCAGGCGCAAAACATACTGATGATCATAGCCTCTATATTCCGCCAATTCTTCCTTATAGGCATTCAAATTGTTCCCTAAGGTACGCCATACACTGAAATCAAAAGGTGTTCGTTCTACCGAAGCAATATGACCGGTAGGGATTTGGTTTTCACCAAACGGCATGTAACGAATCGCGTCTAAGCGCAATTGGTGATTCGTTATCAACGGCTGTTCTTTAGGGCCTTCATTAGTGGTCGACGCCTCTGGTGCCTCCTGCAGAGCGGCAAAATTACGATTCTTGGTCACGCTCGCTAAATCGGTGCCGTTCAAATTAAAATAACTGTGCCCCGTAATATTAACTACGGAATTACGGGATGTCATATAGCGATACGTTAAATTCACGTCCGCCCCATTGACGATAATATCCAGTTGTACTCGCAAGTCGCCGGGAAAGCCGTCTTCTTCACTGCGCAACATCGTGGCCAACGTGATTTTATCATAGTTAAAGGCCTGTTTGGCGCTTTGCGGCACTAAATGCCACACGTCAAAACTCAAGCTGTTTTCACCGCTATGAAGTAAGTTGGGCCCATTATTCGGCTTCCAATGATACTCGGTGCCGTCAATTTCGCAGCGGGCGCCGGCAATTCGATTGGCAACCCTACCAACTGACGCACCTAAATAGGCCGTTCCTTCTTCATAACCTTGTAAGGAGTCATAGCCCAACACAATGTTGCGCTCTAAGGGTTTTACAATAAAGTCGACGATGGTGGCCCCTCTGTCGATTACGCGCAGCTTAATTGTATCCGATTCCAATTCATACATAGTAACAGGTTCACCATTAGCCGTTGTGCCCCAATCAAATCGTTTCATTACACCACCTCATTTACTCTATTCAGGCTGACGACACCCTACAGTCAAGCCTAAACCGCATTTTACCTCATATAATGATTAAGTCTTGCCTTTTACACCCAATAAAAGCAATGACTAACCGCCGATGCGCCACATGGCACGCTTAGGCGCTGCCATATCCGGCCCTTCATGCTGCTCACGACGCAGCTGCAATACATCTTTAATGTGCTCAGCCAATTCTTCGGAAGATTTACCCTGTCGCACCAAGCTGACCAAATCTGCTTCATCGTCACGCAATAAGCAAAGACGCAAACGCCCGTCCGATGTGAGTCGCACGCGGTTGCATTCATGGCAATAGCTGTGGCTCATTGGGAAATAAAGCCCACCACCGGACCTTGCGGCAATGCGTAATACGTAGCCGGACCGAAGCCGGTTACCGATTTGGATTTTTTAGCAGCGGTCGGTTTATCGGCATTGACTTTATCGGCGTTGACTTCATCAGCGTCAAGAGCATGACCGTTTCCGCTTTCAGCGCCCTTTTTAGCATCCTTTTTCGCTCCGTTCTTTTCAACCGGAATCAGCGGCCCCCCGCAGATTCTGGTTAATTGAGCCTGCCATTCTTCAAAAGTAGGGCCTCTAAATGTCTGGCCTTGGAACGGCATGTATTCAATAAAACGCCAAATTACGGGCCATTTTTCCATATATGCCAAGAGGGATCGCACCATGTCATCGGACATGGGCTCCATCAACACGGTGTTTATTTTAACGGACGTAAAGCCCGCGGCAAGTGCCGCTTCAATACCTTCTATAACGGCCGATAACTCACCGATTCGTCCGGTTCGTATGTCAAAGGTATCTTCATCAACCGCATCAAGGCTGATGTTTACGCGATTAAGACCAAGCTTTTGAAGCTCCTTGGCACGCTTCCCCAGCAAACTGCCGTTGGTCGTCATGGATACATCTTCAAACCACTGACGCTCCTGCAATTTCTGGAGTAATTCGTCTAAATGCGGATAGAGTAGCGGTTCACCGCCCGTAAGACGCAAGGCTCGCACGCCCAGTTGATGAAACGCTCCCAAAACGGTGAGCCATTCATCGGGCGTCAATAAGTTCGTCTGACTTTCCGGCGTAATCGCCTCCGGCCGACAATAAGGACAACAAAAGTTGCAGGCTTCGGTCAGCGAAAGACGCACATATTCAATTGTCCGTTGCCAATTATCCTGCACCATACAATTCTCCTTTACACACTTCTGTATTATCCGGTACCGAATCATTCGGTACAGACTTATTAACTACCGATTTATTAACTACCGATTTATTAACTACTGATTCGGTAGTTTCTGCTTGATTCAAATCTGATTTATTTAAAATAAAATTAGTCGTTACTGACGGTCACTTCATCGCCGACGCGAATCTTGCCGCCTGTAAGCACGCGGGCAAAAATCCCTTGAGTCGGCATAATACAGGAACCCACCTGTTTTTGGATTTCACAACCGGAATGACATTCCTTGCCGATTTGTGTCACTTCAAGGACAATACCGTCGCCCACATTGAGCTTCGTGCCGACCGGCAACTCGTATAAAACGAGACCTTCCACGGTGATGTTTTCAGCAAAATCGCCGGGATTCACATCGGCCCCTTTAGCGCGCATCAAGTCGATACTCTGAATGCCGAGCAAACTAATCTGACGGTGCCATTTGCCGGCATGGGCATCACCGGCCATGCCGAAATCGGTCAACAATTCCGCTTCCGGAATGTTGTGTTTTTTCTGACCCTTTTTTTCACTTATAGAAATAGCAATAATCTTTGCCATATATATGTAAATCCTTTCTGTTGCATACAAGAATACGTCTATCATTAAAACCATAGCCACCATAAATCTAAACATGCACCGGTTCTAATAATCTATGTCTAGTATGCCACTGCAGGCGCCGGTTTGTATGTTGCACCGGCAACGCCCGCATTGATTGTTTTCAATATTCTAAACTTTATTATAACATGCTATAATTGAATTTAATACTGTTTAACAAAATAATGCCATATTTATTCAACATAATACCATCGAGTTCGAAACCATGCTGAATACCACGTAGCGTTGAATAAACAACAAGGGACCACAAAGCAATGTGGTCCCTTTATTATGCAAAAATTCAGACGATTTTAACCATCATCTTTTTATGATTGCTCAGCCAATTAACCGATTAATCTTCCTCTTCCACCGCTTCTTCGTGGTCCACGCCGTTGAAAATAAGGTTCAACACAACGGCGGTCAAACTGCCAAGGGTGATACCGCTATGAAGAATAACGGACGTCCAGCTTGGGAAGTTATGATAGAAGTTCGGTTCGGTCAAGGTTACCATACTCATACCGATACTTACGGCTACGAGCATCAAGTTATAGTTGCCATCGAAGTTTACTTTGGAAAGTGCAAGAATACCGCTGGCAATAATCATGCCGAACATGGCAATGCCGGCACCGCCCAACACGGAGTTCGGAATGCACGCAACAATGGCCGCCATCTTAGGCACTAAGCCGAGCACCACGAGGATAAGACCGGACGTTGCCACTACGAAACGGCTTTTTACACGAGTTACCGCCAAAAGGCCTACGTTCTGAGCAAACGCCGTGTATGGGAAGCTGTTAAAAATACCGCCGAGCATGGTGGATAAACCGTCGGCCCGCAAACATCTGGCGAGTCCTTTACGCCCCATCGGCTTCCCTACAATTTCACCGATAGCCACACAGTCGCCGGTCGTTTCTACCATAACTACAAACATAACGATAATCATGGAGATGATGGCGCCCACATCAAAGGTCGGATAACCGAAGGAGAATGGTGTAATAAATGCCACCCAATCCGCTTGACCTACTTTGCTGAAATCGGCTACGCCCATGATGGTGGCAATAATAGTGCCGCCAATGAGCCCGATCAACACGGAGATGTTACTCAAAAAGCCTTTACAATAACGATATACGATAATAACAATGGCTAAGGTAATAAAGGCCAAAAATAAACTCATAGGACTGGCAAATTCAGGTGATGTCGGCTTGCCATACCCTGTAATCCAACGCACGGATACCGGCAATAAAGTAATACCGATAATCGTGATGATTGTACCGGTTACCACCGGCGGGAATAAACGAATTAAACGACTGAAATACGGCGCTATCAGGAAGGTAAACAGGCCGGCCACGATTATGGCCCCATAGATGGCCGTCATACCGCCTTGCGTACCGATAACAATCATCGGTGTAACTGACGCAAAGGTAACGCCTTGAATCATCGGAATACGAGCGCCCACTTTCCAAAAGCCCAAAGTCTGAATCAGTGTGGCAATCCCACAAGTAAATAAATCCGCGTTAATTAAGTGAATTAACTGTTCCGCTGACAAATGCATGGCCTGAGCCACAATAATCGGTACGGCTACGGCACCGGCGTACATGGCCAATACGTGCTGCAAGCCATAGGCAAATAGTTGCGTAGGCGGCAGCATTTCATCCACGGGATGTAATGACCGTTTTGTTTCTTCGCTCATGAGAACCTCCTCATACTAACAACCTGCTTAATACCTACTGATAATTATATACCCTCTTATATAATTATATTTTATACAGTTTCTATCAATAAGACAAATATCCGTACAGCAAATTCATAACTATTTTTTGTTGTTTAATAATTTATTCTTATTTAATGTTAACTATATATTTACCCTATTTATTAAACAATGATTGTTCCGTTTTGTCAAAATTATTTTTTTGAAAAAACAAAGCATCTCATATGAAAGTAATTTTGATAGCGGTCTCAAAAGAGTAAAGAAACTATTTAATCTTATCCGGCCGATCTGAAGGATGTCCTTCGCTGCCGTTCAAGAGCACGTTCATAAGCACGGCTACCAAGCTGCCCAAGGTAATGCCGCTATGCATTACGGTCTGAGCCCATTCAGGGAAGCGGGCAAAAAAGCTCGGATACACTAGTGTAATCATGCCCACGCTGATGCTGACTGCTACAATCATCAAGTTATAATTGCCTTCAAAGGATACTTTACCTAAGGCGCGAATCCCGCTGGCAATAATCATACCGAACATGGCAAGACCGGCTCCGCCGAGAACGGCACTCGGAATGGACGCAATCAAGGCCCCCATCTTAGGGAATAAGCCCAATACCAATAGAATAATACCGGAGCAAGCCACTACATAGCGGCTCTTAATGCCCGTTACCGCTACAAGCCCTACGTTTTGAGCAAACGCAGAATGTGGGAAGGTATTAAGTACACCCGCCAAAGCGGTGGAGATACCGTCAGCCCGGAGGCAGGCGGCGAGGTGCGGTTTATTGATCTTGCGCCCTACGATTTCACCGATAGCAATGCAGTCACCAGTCGTTTCCACCATAATAACGAGCATTACAATCAGCATGGACAAAATGGCGGACCATTCAAACCGTGGGAAGCCAAAATACAGTGGTGGCACGATGCCGACCCAGTCAGCGTGACCAACGGCACTAAAATCGGTATAGCCCATAAAGTACGCCACCATAGTGCCGCCCATGAGACCGATTAAGATTGATAAATTACTGATAAAGCCTTTAAATACACGGTACTCGAGCACCACGATGGCTAACGTAATTATGGCTAAGCCCAGATTGTGAAGGCTTGCAAAATCCGCTGAATTCGGATTGCCCCCGCCGGCCCAGCGAACGGCTACCGGTAAGAGCGAAATACCGATTAAGGTAATAATTGTCCCCGTTACAACGGGTGGGAAAAAACGAATCAATTTACTGAAATACGGCGAAATCAAGAACCCGATTAAGCCGGCCACGATAACGGCGCCGAAGATGGCCGTAAGGCCGAATTCTCGGCCGATAACCAACATCGGTGCTACCGAGGCAAAACTAACACCTTGAATCATTGGGATTCTGGCCCCTATTTTCCAGACCCCCAAGGTTTGAATCAAGGTAGCAATGCCGGCCGCCATAAGGTCGGCATTGATTAAACATGTCAAAAGTTCTGTGGAAAGGCCCAATCCTTGGGCGATAATAATCGGCACGGCTACCGCACCGGCATACATGGCCAGTACGTGCTGCAAGCCGTAAGCAAACATCTGTCCCACCGGTAAAATTTCATCTACCGGATTCACGCGCTTGGTGCCACCCGGCATTGTTACTTCAACCTCATCCGTTAGTGTTTCCGTAAGTTCATCGACGCCTACAGCGTTCGACTGCACTACTTCGGTTCTATCCGTTGTCATACCCCTTCAACTCCTTGCCTATCGTTTATAGCCTGTATGTTGCAAAGGAAGTCGCCGACGTTCTTCTTTATCAATATGACGGTATGCATTGGATATAGCCGGAGCCATCGGAATGCTGGCAATTTCGCCAATCCCTTTCGCTCCGAACGCCATTTGGTCCGGCGTACCCTTTTCAACAAAATGTACGGTAATGTCCGGCCGCTGTTTCGCTCTGAGTAAACCCAAGGTTCCATATTTAGTTACTACACGACCGTTATCCATTTTAAAATCTTCTGTTACGCCGTAGCCCATGCCCATCAAAGTACCGCCCTCAACCTGCCCCTCACAGGCTTTCGGGTTAATGACACGTCCTACATCAAAGGCTACGTCCATTTTACTTACAAAGTTTTTCTCATCGATTGTGGCCACGCAGGCGCCATAACCGTACGCCACATGACTTACCGGATGCGGTTTGTCACTGCCCATCGGGTCCGTAATGCCGTGATATTCACCGTAATATTCACAACCTTCCAGGTCTTTTAACGTTTTCCCCGAATCAAGCACAGCTTTTAGCTCTTGGGCTGCCACATGCGTTGCCTCGCCGGTGAAAACAGTCTGTCTCGATGCTGTGGTAGTTCCCGAATCCGGCGTTCTATCCGTATCCGGCGCCTCAACGATGACATCATCCGGCGAAATTCCGGTAGTTTCGCAGAGAATATGAGTGGCTACGGTACCCAAACCTTGGCCGATACAGGCTGCAGACGTACGAATGCGCACTTTACCGTCCCGTACTTCAAGGCGTACACGACCCGTATCCGGCAAGCCTACGCCGATACCACTATTCTTCATACATACGGCGAGACCCGTTCTAGGTGAAGCATAGTAGGCCTCTTTTACCGCTTCCAAACATTCAACGAGCCCCGTTTCCGGTCCCGCCAATTGCCCATTCGGTAAGGATTCACCGGGGCGAACTGCGTTTTTATAACGGAACTCCCAAGGATCCATGCCCACCATTTCGGCGAGTAAATCAATGTTAATTTCCTGACCGAACACGCTTTGCGTTACGCCAAACCCCCGGAACGCACCGCCCGGTACATTATTGGTATAGTAGCAGGTACCTTCCACCGAGAAGTTGTCATAGTGGTAAGGTCCGCCCGAGTGGGTGCAGGCCCTTTGTAAAACCGGACCGCCCAAGGATGCATAAGCACCGCCGTCTGACACAATAACAACCTTGCTGGCTACCAAATTGCCTTCTTCATCACAGGCCGTGGTAATATCCATTTCCATAGCATGGCGCTTCACATGAATGTCCAGACTTTCCTGTCGTGAAAACTTCACTTTCACCGGCCGCTTGGTATGCCAAGCCATGAGTGCCGCATGATGCTGCACGCTCATGTCTTCCTTGCCGCCGAAACCGCCGCCTACCAGCATGCTGTGAACATGAATTTCACTTTGATCGACTTTTAACATACGGCTTACTTCGCGTTGCTCATCATACACGCTTTGACCACCCGTATACAGGTTGAGTCCGCCGTCTTCACGCGGTTCCGCAATGGCACATTCCGGTTCCATGAACGCATGGTCCGTTTGCGGCGTCGAATAGTGACGGGTTACCACATATTTAGCCGCTTTAATGGCTGCGTACGCATCACCGCGATTAAGCACTTGATGGGATAGCATATTGCCACCACTGTGAATGAGCGGTGCATCCGGTGCCATAGCCGCTTCCGGCGTTAGAATCGGGGTCAGTTCCGTATAGGTAACGTCCACCAAATTGCACACTTCATCAAGCGTGTCCTTATGTTCTGTCGCCACAAGGGCAATGGCATCGCCTATATAGCGCGTCGTATCGCCTTCGGCGATGAGCACGTCCCAATCTTGGATGATATGCCCCGTTTTATTAAAAGGCACGTCTTTCGCCAATAGCACCGTTACGCAATCGGGATGGGCTAAGGCCTTGGAAATGTCGATATGTTCCACCACGGCTCGCGGATATTTACTGCGTACCGCTTTGGCATAAATCATGCCCGGCAACACCATGTCATCGGTGTATAAACCGGTGCCCAAGGTTTTTTCCTTCGCATCGACCCGATGGAGTAAGCTGCCGATTTTACCGGATCTGTCGCTCTCGGGAATCGGACTGTTTTCACGAAATAGTTTCGCTGCCAACAAAATGGCGTCTTCAATTTTTACATACCCCGTGCAGCGACAAATATTACCGTTAATCGCTAACTTCACATCGTCGCGGGTAGGATTTAAATTCTCATCTAACAATGCTTTGGCGCTCATAACCATGCCGGGAATACAAAAACCGCACTGCACGGCACCGCATTCACCAAAAGCATATACATACACGTCTTTTTCTCGCTCCGTCAAGCCTTCGATGGTCACAACCGGCTTATCCGCCAACTGTGAAACCTTAAGTACACAGGCTTTTACCTTTTTCCCCGGCGGCAATGACTGTACAAGCCCCGCAAGCGCCCGCTGCGCAACCATCCTTCGTCCCCGTTAAGTGAAGGTCATCGCGCAAATATTGAAGCAATGTCTTGTCCGTTGCTGTTTCATGCCATTGTCCGTTAATTTGAAATTTAAACATAGGGTAAGCCTCCCTCCTTCAACATTGAAGGGTTATAGATAATAAGGCAGCTCCTTACTGAATGCACTTACTATCGACTGTAACGGGCTCGGTAATTTTTCAAGCGGAAGCACGGCTTCCTGCCCCTTAAAACGGAACCCCCATTCTTCACCGGCTTTGTAGAAGCCGTCATTTTCACTTGCCTGTAACCGCGCTTTGTCTAAAAAGAAGGTCAATCGATCTTTGTACGGTTGGCAAGGTTCGATGCAATTGCAGGCGCAGTTACCGCATTCATTGCACGCTTCATCAATGTGAATAATCAGTTTTTGACCATCCACCGTAACGAGTTCATTAGACCGGTTCGGGCAAACACGAACGCAAGTACCACAGGTTACGCGGCACCGGTAATCTTCACTGTGAGCCGCCTGAAAACCGGGCTGTTTCGCTCTTTTTATGCGCATAGCCTCGGTTTTGTGGAATTCCGGTGATAGCGCCACGGTTTGTGCCAACTTTTCGATGGCCGGTACATTTAACGCAGTAATAGAATCATAGTCTTTACTTTCTACGCGTTTTGCCAAATCATCAAGCTGATCGTAACCGGCACCTTGCAGCAAGGTGGTACATACCGTAATCGGCCAAATGCCGGTTTCAAAAATATCCCCGATGCTCTTGCGGTCGGCGCCGCCGCTATAGGAAATAGCGAGTTTACCGTCTAATGCTCGGCTCAGCTCGGCCGCCAAGGTAATCGTCAATGGCAATAAGGCTTTGCCGGCCATATACATTTGCTCACCCGGCAGTTCTTTTTCAAGAATTTGAACCGGGAAGGTATTGGTGAGCTTAACGCCGAATTGCTTACCGCACTTTTGACCTAACGCTTGTAAGCGCTCTATCATCGGCACGGCGTCAGCCATAGTGGGATCCACTTCAAATTGATGTTTATCAAACTTTACATAGGCAAAACCGGCATCGTCCAATAAAGTGCGTACGCGGTCATAGCCGAGTAAAGTAGGATTACATTTCAAATATAAGTTGAGACCCTTTTCTTCCAACAAATAGCTGCAAATGGCTTCAATTTCATTGGCCGGGCAACCGTGCATGGTAGATAAGGTAATGGACTGACAAATATCTGAATTAATGTTTTCAACATAAGCTGCATCAATCTGCTTGAATCTGTCTAAATTAGCCAAGGTCCATGCTTTGCAAGCCTGCCAGGTTTCCGTCTTACCGGCGTCTTTTAAGTTTTCAATAAAAGCGTCGATTAAAGGGTCTTTGATGCCCGCTAAATTATAGCCCACACTCATATTGAAGATAAAGCCGTCCGGACTCCCCAAACCAAATTCTTTACTGATTAATTTGAGGGCAAACCAGGCTTTAATATATTCCGCCATGGCTTCATCCGCTCTGTATTCAGCGGACCATTCCACGTTGTACGATTCATCATTGGAGTAGATGCATGGTCTCGGAATACCAAGTTCTTCGCCGTACATGGTTTGCACGGTTTTCAATTCGATAAACCGTGCGCCGCCCACATAGGCGGCAATAATATTCTGCGCTAACTGGGTATGCGGCCCGGCTGCCGGTCCCAATGGGTTTTCCAAGGTTTTGCCAAACAACTTCAGCACCTTGGTTCCTTCGTAGTGGTGAATTTTAGTTACATTATAAATACGTTGATGAAGAGCATATTCCTGTAGAATATGATTCATTAATTTATCAAAACTTACCGGGTACATAATATCGCTCATGAGGACTCACTCCTTTTTGCGAACATCGAATACATTACACCTGTAATTTATACTTCTTATTTATGTCTGTAGTTTAGGCCTATAATGTCGGCTATAACTTTCTGCCTATGATGTCTGCCGGAAGATTACGCTTCCAATTTAAGCCTTTAGTTGATGCCACAGTTCTTCGGCTATCTCACGTACTTCGCCGAGCAACGCCTGTTTATCGAGGCCCTGCCATTGGCGATTTTGGTACCGCACCACGCCGTTACTGATTGTCGTCACTACATTCATGCCGTTGGCACCGAATAGGAGGTGACCGTTAATATTATCAGCGGTTAAGCGTGTTGGCGGTTCATAATCCATCACAATTACATCGGCTGCTGCGCCCGGTGTCAAAATACCGGTGGTGATGTGGAAAAACTGTTCCGCCATCTTGCGGTTCGTATCAAAGAGCATGGTCGGAATTTCAACCCACCCTTGATTTGGTAAACCGCTGCGATGTTTAACGAGGCAATTCGCCGCTTTATAGGATTCCAACATATCGCTGGTGTAACCGTCCGTGCCGAGACCTACACGTAAACCCGCTTTAGTCATGGCCAAAATATCCGGTGCCCCTACGGCATTGCCCATATTACTTTCCGGATTATGGACAACCATAGTATCCGTCTTTTTAAGAATTGAAAGTTCATCCGCATCAATATGAATACAATGGCCGGTAATCGTAGTCGGTCCTAAAATCCCTTCGTCATAAAGTCGATTGACAACCCGTTTACCGTATTTAACGATGCTGTCTTCTTCATCGCTTATACCTTCGGCAACGTGAATATGATAGCCCAAACCGTCCGTATTTTGCGTCCGTACATAATCAAGCGTGGCCGGACTCAATGTAAACGATGCATGGAGACCGAACATAGCCGCTAATTCAATATCCTCCGGATCAGCTTCTTTTACTGTCTTACCGAAGCGCACATTTTCCGCTACGGCTGCTTCCATGGCTTCTTGCCCGTTCCGATCGCTCACTTCGTAGCAAAGACAGGAACGAACGCCAAACTCTTTGGCCACATCACCGATAACACTGAGGCTGCCGGCCGTTTCACCATAACTGGCATGATGGTCAAAAATCGTGGTAACGCCGTTTTCAATACAGGCCATATAGGTAGCCACCGCACTGGCCCACACGGAATTTCTGTTTAGATTATTGTCTAAATAAAACCACATGCCTTCTAAAATCTCGTTAAAGTTAGTGGGATTGTAATTCGGTAGTGCCAGCCCGCGTGCCAAAGCGGAGTAAATATGATGATGGGCATTAATAAACGCCGGCATAATCAACTTGCCATGCGCATTAATTACGGTAGCGTCAGGATATTTCGCCTTCAGCTCATCGTAACCGCCCACCGCGATAATCGTCTTGCCGTCCATCACGACGGCACCGCGCGTAATCATAGGCTGAGCCGGATTTCTTGTAATAACCGTACCTTCGCCAAGTAATAACATAGTTAGCCACCTTTCTACCGGTGTATACGTGTACCGGTTTTGCCTTCAAGCCCTTCTTTGGCTTTTTCCAATAAGGTGATAATGGCTGTGCGGCCCGGTTTGCTATCAGCAAATTGAATGGCCGCTTCTACCTTCGGCAGCATGGAACCGGCGGCGAATTCACCGTCCGCAGCATATTGTTTAGCTTCCGCTACCGTCATTTCATCGAGCCACTGTTCATTCGGCTTACCGAAATGAATGGCTACTTTTTCAATGGCTGTCAAAATTATAAATACATCCGCATCAATAGCCTGTGCCAAGACGCTGCTGGTCCAATCTTTATCAATAACTGCGGAGGCCCCGCTTAAATGATAGTCTTTTTTCACAACCGGAATACCGCCGCCACCGCAGCAAATCACCAATTGATGACCTACGAGTTGCTTAATGGCATCCAGTTCCACAATTTCCATAGGTGCCGGCGAAGCGACTACCCGTCGCCAACCGCGCCCCGAATCTTCTACGCATTTGTAATCATAATGTTCTTCCGCATAGCGCGCTTCTGCTTCACTCATGAAGTGACCGATCGGCTTCGTAGGATTTTTAAACCCCGGATCATTTTCATCGACCCGTACCTGCGTCACCATGGTGGACACTGCTAAGTCACGAATGTTGCGATTTAACAGTTCTTCTCTTAGCGCGTTCTGAAGGTCATAGCCGATATAGGCTTGACTCATGGCTACACAAACCGATAATGGTGTATTCGGTTGTTTCGGATTTTCTCGCGATAATGCAGCCATAGCGTTATTTATCATCCCCACTTGAGGACCGTTGCCGTGTGTGACAACAACTTCGTACCCCATTTCAACCAAATCAACGATGATTTTTGAGGTCCCTTTAACTGCTTGCATCTGTTCCGGTAGCGTATTGCCCAATGCATTGCCACCTAATGCAATAACTGCCCGTTTTGCCATACTGTATACCTCTGAAACTTATACCTTAGCACCGGGCTATAGGGTAGTTTTGCTACGCTATAGCCACAGTACCTTGCTTCCAATTAACGATCTATGCGCGCTTTACCTTTAGCCTGTAAATCTTTCAATTTCTGTACAGGGTCTTTGAATTTGCTAAGGAAAATCATAGCGGCAATTACGTATGGTTTATAGCTTGCTTCTTTATAAAGCGGTACACGATAGCGGTCAAATACAGTGGCGTCTACTTCGCCGGTTTCACAGCTTACGCCGGTAATATCGGCCGGTAAGCAGTGCAAGTATAAGGCTTTGCCGTCTTTAGTGAGCTTCATCATGTCTTCGGTGCAAGCCCAATCTTTATAATTAGCATTCTGTTGTAATAATTCTTTTTCTAAGGTATCAATTCCTTCTAAATCGCCATCGCCATATAATTTAGTTCGTTTTTCCATAGCCGCGAACGGTGCCCAGCTCTTAGGGTATACAATATCAGCGTCTTTGAAGGCTTCTTTCATGTCGTGGGTCTTTTTAAAAGAACCGCCCGATGCCGCTGCATTCTTCTTAGCTACTTCTTCTACTTCCGGCATTACTTCATAGCCTTCCGGATGGGCCAAAACAACTTCCATGCCAAGGCGCGTGAATAAGCCGATAACCCCTTGCGGTACGGATAAAGGTTTGCCGTAAGATGGAGAGTAAGCCCAAGTCATAGCCACTTTTTTGCCCTTTAAGTTTTCAATACCGCCGAACTCTTTAATAATGTGAGCTGCATCGGCCATAACCTGAGTCGGATGGTCGATATCGCACTGCAGGTTCACAAGATTCGGACGCTGTTCCAACACGCCGTCTTCAAAGCCTTCTTTAACCGCATCAGACACGGCATGCATATACGCATTGCCCTTGCCGATGTACATATCATCGCGAATACCGATTACATCGGCCATGAAAGATACCATGTTGGCCGTTTCGCGAACCGTTTCACCATGGGCAATCTGCGATTTACCTTCATCAAGGTCTTGCACTTCAAGGCCCAAGAGGTTACAAGCGGATGCGAAGGAGAAGCGTGTACGGGTTGAATTATCGCGGAATAAGGAGATGCCGAGACCGCTGTCAAACACTTTCGTGGAGATATTCTGTTCACGCAAAGCACGAAGCGCATCAGCTACGGCCCAAACGGCTTTTAATTCATCATCACTTTTTTCCCAGGTAAGGAAAAAATCCTCGCCGAATATATTTTTACAATCCAATTTGGCTAATTCACTAACTACTTTATTGAAATCTGTCATGATACTATCCCCTTTATTTACAATACATAGTTGGTAAAGCTGCATATACAGCGGCACAAGTTACAAGGTCCTGTTTCCAAGTTTTTTCATTCGGTGCATGAGCCTGTGCTTCTGCGCCCGGACCGAAACCAATACATGGAATGCCGTTGCGTCCCATAATGGAAACGCCGTTAGTGGAGAATGTCCATTTATCCGTCAACGGACGTGCTTTACGCATTTCAACGGTCGTGCTGTCGCCGATGCGTTCCGTGCCGTATAAGCCTTTATAGGCTTCTTCAAGCGCAACTGTTACCTTGTGGTCTTTAGGAATAACCCAGGTTGGGAAATAGCATTCAATCGGATATACAAGTCCTGTGTACGATGGACGATCATATTGGTACATGGATACGGTCACATCATCGCCGTATTTCTGTACGGCCGGTAAAGCTCTGATTTCATCGAGGCAGCTTTCCCAAGTTTCACCGGCTGTCATGCGGCGGTCCAAGGATACGGCGCAAGAGTCAGCTACGGCGCAACGACTTGGGGATGTGAAGAAGATTTCCGAAGCGGTAACCGTACCGCGACCGAGGAATTGCGCTTCTTCCCATTGATCGTTATATTCTTTGTCGAGCATTTTTACGAGGCCTTTAATCTTCGTTTCAGCGGCCGCATCGTTTTCATTAAGGGCTCTGATATCTTGTAAAATATCGGCCATTTTATAAATTGCATTGTCACCGCGTTCCGGTGCGGAGCCGTGGCAGGAAACGCCTTTTACGTCGATGCGGATTTCCATACGTCCTCGTTGACCGCGATAGATACCGCCGTCCGTAGGTTCCGTAGATACTACAAATTCAGGGCGAATTTTACTTTCTTTAATCATGTATTCCCAGCAAAGGCCGTCACAGTCTTCTTCCTGAACGGTACCGGTTACGAGTACGCGATATTTATCGTTCAAAAGGCCTAAGTCTTTCATGATTTTAGCGCCGTAAATGGCGGAAACGATACCACCCAACTGGTCCGATACACCGCGACCGCCGATTTCGGTGGCCGATTCAAAACCTTCATACGGATCAAATGTCCAGTTTTCACGATTGCCGATACCTACCGTATCAATATGAGCATCATAAGCAATTAACGTTTTACCGCTTCCCATATAGCCCAACACGTTCCCTTGCGGATCAATCAGCACTTCATCAAAACCTACGGCTCGCATTTCCTCCGCAATGCGATCGGCATGGCCCTTTTCATCAGCACTTTCACCGGGAATTGCCACGATGTCACGCAAACATTTCGTCATAGCCGCTTCATAGCTCTGCGCTGCTTTTTTGATAGCTTCAAAATCCATAATACAACCTCCTCAATACCTACACATTCTTACTTATAATCATTTAATTGATTAACCTAATTTCTACGCATTCTCACCAAAATCAATTAATTGATTCCCTTATTTTTTACCGTACCAAACGATGTCTTTATAGCGAATCGGATCGGTGTCGCCTTCGGTGGAGAAACATAATACCTTCGATGTTTCGTCCAAACCTAAGATGTCTTTTAATTCCTTATATTCCGGACAAGTCATAATGGCTGCGACCGTCCCCAACGGTGCTGCGCCGGATTCTCCGGATGTAATCGGCGTATCCCCTTTTATCGGAGCTGCACTGATGCGCATGCCCCACTCGGCTACCCAATCCGGTGCGGATACAAACACATCAGCGTGATTTCGTAAAATTTCCCAACTTATCGTATTCGGCTCGCCGCAAGCAAGACCGGCCATAATCGTCTGCAAATCGCCGCCCACCATACGCGGTTTACCGTCACCGGCTACAGCCCCTTGATATAGGCAATCTGCCGCTTGAGCTTCCACTACGATAATTTTCGGTTGTTGCGCCTCATTTTTATATAAATTTCTAAAATAGCCTGTAACGGCACCGGCTAACGATCCTACCCCGGCTTGAACAAAAATGTGAGTCGGCATAGCACCGGCCGTCGCCAATTGTTCACCCGCTTCCAAGGCCATCGTGCCGTAACCTTGCATGATCCAGCTTGGTACCTCTTCATACCCTTCCCAGGCTGTATCCTGCACAACTACGCCGTTTTTGACCTTAGCCGCTTCGGCTACCGCTTTACGCACACAATCATCATAATTGAGATCTTCAATGGTTACCGTAGCCCCTTCGCGCTGAATATGCTCCAAGCGGGATTTAGTCGTCCCTTTTGGCATAAATACAACGGCTTTTTGACCTAATTGACGAGCTGACCAAGCTACCCCGCGACCATGGTTACCGTCGGTAGCCGTAAAGAACGTAATCTCCGGCATTTGTTTGTGCAATTCTTCGGATGTCATTACGCTATACGGCAAATCCAATACGTCTTTATGGAGCTGCTGCGCTACATATTTGACCATCGAATACGAGCCGCCCAATACCTTAAAGGCATTTAAGCCGAAACGATATGATTCATCTTTAATAAAAAGACTTCCCAAGCCCCAGAATCTGGCCAACTGCGGCAGTTGCGTTAACGGTGTTGTTTCATATTGTGGAAAACTCTGATGAAACGCGCGGGCTTTTTTGGCTTCCGCCACCGACATGATAGCTAAATTATCATCATTACCCTTAGGTAATGTATTAACTTGCCACTTCAATGAATCCATGTTATACCTCCCATACCTACTAACCTCTAAATCCATCCTATGTGTATCGGCTAACAAATTGTCAGACTGATTATCAGCCCCTTATGTGAGCGAATCAGCCGGTGCTGTAACCGATGTTTATGTCCCCATTATTTAACTTTCGCTTTAATTTGCTCTTCCTTCTCTTTATCTTTAACAGCGTTTAAATCGCTGTATAAAGTAAATCTTGAAATGCCGAAGTATTCTCCGATTTTGTCCGCCGCTTTAGATATTAAAAAGGCGCCCGCATCGTTTAGATACTTCAAAGCTTCGCACCGTTCGGCCTTCGTCATGAGCTGCGCCGGCTTACCTACCTTAGCCACCGCCTGCTCAATTAAATCATCCAGCAAATCAGTTACGCTCGTCGTAATTCGTTCAGCCCCGTCGGCTTCTTTACTTGCCGAAGTGCTCGTCGCGAGCCCCACCGGTTCCGTGAGTTGATTTACCATTTGTTGCAAATGAATCAAATTGGTAATGTCTGAATTAATACAGAACACATACGTAATTTGCCCTTTATCATCACGCATGTACATGGTACTGGAGCGAAAAACGCGACCGTCTTTAGTTTTGGTTAAATAACCGTATCGGTCTTCCAAATCTTTGCCGTCATTCTTAAGTGCATCGAGCACCACATGTGACGGTCCGTCACCTAACTTTCTGTTAGATATTTCGCCGTTTTCAATACAAACAACGGTACCTTCCATTTCCGGCGTCCGTACGTCGTGAATTACAATTTCACAAGTTTCGCCAAACTGCTGAGCTAACCCGTGAGCAATTTGTTTCAAATTTTCCAATTCATTTTTCATAAAAACCGCTCCTCACCTTTCACGCATCTTGGCGTCATACAAACTAACTGTTTGGTGTCGTAACCAAATGCCTATGCAAACTGAATGGTCTCAACACCAACTTCCATCGGCATTTTGATTATTCATCCTTCATTTTCAAAATCATTATGCTAACTAATTTTCTGTTAGCCTAACAATTTGTTTTGTTCCTATGATTAAATAGTATCATAACAATTCAAAATATGCAACTGTTAAAAATAAAATAATTAGAGTTATTTATAATTTATCTATTTTCATCTAAACACTATAATTTTCTTCGAAAATATGTTATAAATAAGTATATCGACAAAATCTAATATATAGATACATTGGCTTTTTGCCATATATGGTCCAACGAAAAACGAAATTATTCATAAGGAGTTAATAACTATGAAGTCATTTATTAATGGGGCAAAGCGCGTCGCCAAGGATTACAGCGAGCACAATATCGGCCGTCTGTCCGCGGAAGCAACGTACTATATTATTCTTTCCATAGTGCCCTTCTTAATTATTGCTTTAACGGCTATTTCCGTATTTCTTAGTCAAAATATGGATATCCTCGATCAATTTCTGGCACTCTTACCGCCGGATTCACAACATACCCTGTCAAACCTAATTGATGACTTAGCCAAAAATCAGAGTGGTACGTTGTTCTCCATCGGTATTATTACTGCCTTTTGGACTATGTCGGCCGGTACGCGTGCCTTAATTAATGCCCTTAACACCATGCTCGGCCTCGATCATGTGGAAGAAGGCATGATTAAGATGTACAGCAAAGCATTCTTCTTCACCATTATCGGTACCGTAACCGGTCTCTTAGGGCTTATCCTTTCGGTGTATGGCCCGGCCTTCTTACAGGTAATGCAGCGCTTCATCTTTATTTCTAAAGAAATCATAACTCTCGCCACTATGGCGGCCACCTTATTACCGTTGATTTCTTTCACTTTGGTGCTCACCTTGTTTTATCACTACGCACCGCGCAAAGAAACTGACAAGGACACGCCTAAAGCTACCAAGGAAAACATCAACAAGCTTATTTCTTGGAAGCGCTCCTTCGCGGGCGGCCTCTTAGCTACGATTCTTTGGTTAGCCCTTACCTACGGCTATCGTTTCTATGTTACAAATTTTGCGGGCAGTTCCTCCACGTACGGTCCACTGGTTGGTATCATGATTCTCTTCGTGTGGATTAACTGGTCCGTCCAGGTTATCCTGCTCAGTGCCGAAATCGTGCGCGACCGTTCCTTCGATGCCGAATTAAAAGCGGAAGCGGTTAAACTTAAAATGGAACAAATCGAGCAACTCAATAAAGAGGAGCAAGAAGAAAAAGAGCAGAAAGAGCTTGAAAAAAGAAAAAATTAGCAAAGAACAAAGCGTAGCATTAACTATAAAAACGCAAAAAACGCTGTGACCGATTAATTTCGGTTACAGCGTTTTTATTATTTAGTCAAACCGTATTCGTTTTATTAAAACAGATTACCTCGCAAAATCTAACATAGACCTTGCAACTGTCAAAATTACTTCTCAGCAACCTGTTGGCAACGTTAAGACTATTTTGTCATATTATTCGGCATGTTCTTCCAGCCACTGCAACGCATACTGTGCGTACATGGCGGAGCCGATTGGCAATGCTCGTTCATCAATTTTGAAGAAGTTACTGTGATGGGAATGAACCGCATCAATTTCAGGATTGGCAATACCGAAGAAAGCAAAGCAGCCCGGTTTTTCTTCCAAATAATAAGCAAAGTCTTCGCCGGCCATTGTTTTTCCATCAAGACCACATTGTCTTCACCAACGAGTTCAGCACCTACGCGATGAGCGAGCTCCGAGCTGGCCGGATCGTTAATCGTCGGCGGTACCATTTGACGGAAAGTTACCTTCGCCTTAGCACCGTAAGCAGCGGCTGTTTCGTTCACCATGTGCGTCATCGTCTTTTTCAAATCATCACCGATGGCATGTTTGAAGTAACGGGCCGTGCCTTCCAAACGTGCGGCGCCGGAAATAACATTATAGCGCGTACCGCTGGTCATCTTGCCGATGGTAAGCACCACGGAATCGAGCGGACTGAAGTGGCGGGACACGATGGTCTGCAAATTCATCACGATGGCTGAAGCCACAACGGTAGCATCCACGGTCAAATGAGGTTGTGCCCCATGACCGCCCTGACCTTCAATATCGATACCGATTTCAAGCGCGGCCGCCATGCGTTCGCCGGCTTCCACGGAAATCTTGCCAACGGGCAGATCAATCCAAATGTGAGCGCCGAAGACACTATCCGTTTCTTCAAACCAGGTACCGAACTGTTTCATGTATTTAGCACCTTCACCGCTTTCTTCGGCCGGCTGGAACACGAGGAATACCTTACCTTGGATTTTGTCCTGCAATGTTTTCAGCATCTTGGCGGCGCCCAATAAAATGGCCATATGCGCATCATGACCGCAGGCGTGCATCTTGCCGTCATGTTTGGACGCGAAGTCATACCCCGTCTGTTCATCAACGGTAAGGGCATCAATATCGGCGCGAAGCATGATTGTTTTACCCTTTTTAGGACCTTCAATCCATGCCACAATGCCGGTGTTTTTTTCAGGATTTATCACATACGGAATGCCCAATTTATCCAGTTCTCCGGCTAAATATTTGGTCGTTTCCTGTTCTTCAAAACTAATTTCCGGATATTGGTGCAAATGGCGACGCCACGCAATGATATCCTTCGTATATTCTTCTTGTAATTTTTTTATTTCAGTTGAATTCATACATTCGCCTCCCAATCTCTTTGTTTTCATGGTAGTGTACCGGAAATGGTTTGTCAAGGTTTTCGGGTTAAAATTCCTATTTTATTACTATGATTTTAAAAATCCATTCTTTTACTCATTTAAAACCATTAAATTAACACAGTTTAGAGCCATTAAATACCTTAGCCCATTAAAACTTGTTAACTTTATACTTTCAACTATGGCAAATAATAAAACTAATATGTTATACTGATTGTATGCATTTTTAACAGAGGGGGAGTTTCTTTTATGGATATGTCTTTATTTCCTTATTTCTTGGTATCATCCATACTCTTGACGATGACACCGGGTCCGGATAATTTATATCTTTTGGCAAAAAGCATCGCCGACGGTGCCAGAGCCGGCATTATTTTAGCCGCCGGTCTCGCCTCGGGCATTGTCTTTCATACATGCCTTGTAATTTTAGGGGTAGCCGCATTAGTTAAAAGTTCACCAATTGCCTTTGCAGCTTTAAAATATGTTGGTGCCGCCTATCTTTTCTATCTTGCCTACGGGGCCTTTACCGCTAAAGTTGCGGAACCGCAACCGACTGAAACAGCCGCCGGTCAAGCTACTGTTGCCGGTTCAAACATCACAACAAACGACACGACAAACAGCGTATCAAGCAATGAAACATCCAGCCAAGCTTCAAGCGATAAATCGTCAAGCCAACCTTCAAACGGTGAGTCATCCGCCTTTGCCATCTATCGTAAAGGTCTCATTATGAACATCTTGAATCCGAAAGTTCTGTTGTTCTTCCTCGCGTTCTTGCCACAGTTCGTGGATCCTAATAATGAATCACCGGGCCTGGCCATTGCTATCCTCGGTGCCGTTTTTAGCTTACAAGCATTCATCTTATTCTCCATCATCGCTCTTTGTGCCGGTAAACTCCGTGGCTTTTTAAACCAGGGGCCTAAATCGCAACGTATGTTGAACCGTATTCAAGGCGTAGTATTGTTGGGTATTGGTTGCTTGTTATTAGTCTTCTAAAAATATAAATTCACATAGCTTCCGGAATAGATAGTGCTATACTTTGTCGTTTATGTTTAACAAAAACAAATGCTGAGGTGACTTTTAACGGTCATCTCAGCATTTTTAGTTCTATATTCTATTATCCAAAAACTTCTTAGTTGAAAACTCTTATTTAACCCAAGTTACGATATCTTCCATAGGCTGACGAGTTTTTTCACGATGAGGCTGTTCATCACGATAGCCGAAGCCCACCATTACGGACACGCCGAAATGTTCTTTGTCGAGAATGCCTTCTTCGCTAAGAATTTCCTCCACTTTTTCAATATTGAAGCCTTCGATTGGGCAAGAGTCAACACCGAGCATAGCAGCCGTTGTCATCATGTTAGCCAAGGCAATGTAAGTCTGTTTGCTGGCCCAGTCGAACATAGCACGGTCGCTATCGATCAATTTGAAATCGTTAGTCTGGAAGTTGCTGTAAGCACCGCGCATCATGTTCTGCACGTCTTCCGGCATGTGTTTGATGTCTTTCATGATGTGTGTGATGTAGTCCGCATCAGCTACGGTATCCGCTTTTTTGCGAGCCAAAATAATTACAAAATGGCTGGCACCGTTCAAGCTGTTCTGAGCGCCCCAAGATACAGGGTATAATTTATCTTTAATGCTCTGTTTTTCAATAATAACGAATTTCCAAGGTTCAAAACCGAAGGAGCTTGGGGACAAACGACCTGTTTCCAAAATCGTGTTAAAATCAGCGTCGGATACCTTTTTATTAGGGGTCAAACTTCTTAGTTGCGTAACGATAATTGTAAGCGTTTAAAATGTCTTGTGCAGAAATGCTCATGGGTATCATCCTTTCGAATTAATAATAATTTTATACTAAATTTTGAATATCTATCTCATCTATCTTTCGACATGTTTAGTATAGCATATCTAAAAAATGTTGAAGAACGCAAAAATTTTTA
>ENA-OQJP01000096-OQJP01000096.1-human-gut-metagenome-genome-assembly--contig:-NODE-96-length-38050-cov-15.179073_pt1 | contig 38050 bp, 32 predicted proteins | sample MGYA00242611_ERZ504778 | MGnify/ENA primary metagenome ERZ504778 (study PRJEB26092, sample SAMD00036349) | human gut metagenome | host: Homo sapiens | study: EMG produced TPA metagenomics assembly of...
GGGCCGAGACCCTCCTCCCCGCCGCGACGCGCGCCATGGTGCCGCCCGTCGCGCTCTTCCTGCGCGGGACGCCGTTCAGGCCTTCGCCGATCCGGCCGGCGACTGCCGTCGGCTGCGGATTGTTTTCTTCGCTGTCCTCCTCCTGTGCCGGTTGCGATTCGAGCACGGACCATGCCATATCGATGCCGCGTTCCGCAGCATCGATGGGCGTCGTGCCGTTCGGATGCGGGGCTTCGGGGCCACCGTTGCGGTTCATGGCCCGTGGGCGTTTCGGTCCGGCCGGCCCGTGGGCAGAGGAGATCCCGTTGATGTGCCGAACCCGCAGTCCGGGAATCCTTCCGTTCGGCCGTATGAGATTGCGCGTGGCCCGGAATGAGCTGGGGGCGAGGGGTCTCATGCGGGTTTCCGATCCTCGAATTTCGTGGTGTACAGCCGGTAGAGCAGGCTGTCGGTGTCGATGCGCCCGTCGAATGGTATGAACGCGGTGCCGCTTTTGGCCATGCCCTGGCCGGGCTGCACGCCGGTGAAGAACGCCCGCTGCTCGTCGGACAGCTTCAGCAGTTCGCACAGGGCGTCAGCATCCGTGGCGGTCTGGTTCAGCAGCAGGAGGAAGTCGCTGTTCGCGAGCATCAGCCTCGCGTCCTGGTTGGCCAGCAGCTCCTCGATGTTCTGCGTGATGCCGGTGGGGCTCAAGCCCCATTTGCGGGCGCGCTTGTACAGGCGCAGGAAGTATTCGGCCGCGTACCGGTTCGAGAACAGCAGGTGGAACTCGTCCACCCACAGCCAGGTGCGCCGGCCGAGACGTCGGTTCCTGACGACCCGGTTCCATATCTGGTCCAAGACGACGAGCATGCCGAACGTGCGCAGCTCCGCCCCCAGTCCGGAGACGTCATAGACGAGGAACCGGCTGGACGTGTCCACGTCGGTGGCATGGGAGAAGGCGTTCAGGCTGCCGGTCGCGTAGATCTCCAACGCGCGCGCCGCGTCACGGCCCCCCGGCTCGCCCAGAGCGGCGAGGCGGTCGTGCAGGGTGGCGAGCGTGGGCATGCCCAGTTCGGGATGCTCCCTCACCTCGCGGTACATGCCGATGACCGTGCGGTCGATCAGGCTGCGCTGCATGCGGTCGATGCCGTCCTGTCCGCCGATCAGCACGCCGAGCATGTTCAGCACGCTCGCGCATTTCGACCGTATCGGGTCGCCTTCGGAATCGTCTTCATATTCGATGTCCAGCGCGTTGATGTGCGCCCGCGACGATTCCCCAATCTCGACTCGTTCGCCGCCGAGACCGTCGCACAACGGCGTGAACTCATGCTCCGGGTCGATGACGATCAGATCGTCGTCCGGCCGGGTCAGATAGATCTGGGTGATCTCGTTCTTCGCCGCCTGGCTCTTGCCCGACCCGGTCGTGCCCAGGATGAACCCGTTGCCGTTCATGCCTTTCGTGCGGTCGATGACCACGGGATTGCCGGTGCGCGCGTTCGCTCCATGGAACACGCCTCCCGGCTCGAACAGCTCCTGCGACGTGAACGGCACCAGAATCGCCGCGCTCGACGTGGTCAGCGTGCGGCGCATCGGCGGCAGGGGATTGCCCAATGGCAGCACGGCGTTCAACCCCTCCACCTGCATGTAGGCCAAGGTCTCGGCCACGCACGACTGCCCATCGATCGCGGCCGTCACGTCACGGACCGTCTGGTCCAGTTGCTCACGACTGTCCGCCGACACGTCCACGATCATGAGGGAATCCACCAGACGGTCGCCGTTATGCTCCAGATCATCGCGCAGCTCGCCCGCCTGGCTCATGGATTCCTGAAGATCATGAGGCAGCATGTCTTCGGGCAGATGCTGTTTGCGGTTCTTGCGCCGCTCGTCGATGGCCTGCATGTCCATCTCGGCGATCGTCCGGTTCACGAGCTTCAGCCCCTCGGCCTTGCCCCGCGGGGACAGATGGATGCCGACTGTGATATCCGCCTTGATGTCCGTGATGGACGACACCAGCTGGTCGCTCAGGTAATCCGGGAAATCCCGCACCAGAAGACACTGGTGCCATACTTCCGTGGTGCCCGAGCTCAACCGGAGCCGCCGGCGGTCCGACACGTCCACGGCGAACGGGGCCACGTAATCCTTCGTGGACATGCCATGCGATTTCAGGAAGCCGTCCTCGTCGAACATGAACCGCGTGCCGCGACGCAGCATCCCGTGCAGCACCTCCAGCCGGGACCGGCGGTCCAGGCGCACGCCGACGCAGCCGCCCACCGACCGCAGTTGCGCCGTGGCACGCAGCACGGCGCGGTTCAGCAGCGTGACCGCACGTTCCCCGTCCCGCTCGCGCAGCGTCAGCGTCAGATACTTGTCCGTCACCGCGCCCTGCGAACGGCCGGCGAGACGCCGGCGCACATTGCGGTTGAAGTCCCCGCGCAACCCATCCAGCATGTCGCCCCGTAGGGGCATGGCGATGCTGCGCGTCACCTCCTCGGGATCCAGCATGCGTGTGGCGACCGTGATCTGGACACCCATGTTCTCGCCGACCGAGTTCAGGAAACGTCCCCACCGGTCCACGACGTCCAGCTGCTGGTCCTGGGTCGCGACCTGATAGTTGATGTCGCTGATCCGCAGCGACACGCTCCACCGGTCGCCGCCCAGATACGCGATCCCGTTGGACAGCATCGAATCATAGCCAAGCAGCTCCTTCGACGAACGAGGTATGCGACGATTCCCGGAGCGCCGGTTTCCGGCCTTTCCATGTCGCTTGTCGTTGCCTTTGACCGCTTTGCTGCCGTTGATGTCAGACATGACGACGTGCCTTCCTTCCTCCGATTCGTCTACGGGTCTTCTCCTTCAACGACGGTTTGCCGGGGAATCTCGCGGGAACATGGGGTTCGAGCGGATACACCTTCGGGCCGAAACGTTGGCGCAGCATGTATCCCAGATACCGTTCCGGCTTCAGTCCCTTCGGACGCCACCAGCCCCACAGCGCGAACGGCAGACACACCACGAACAGCAGATACGAGCCTAGGTCCGTCAGCCCCAACGACCAGAACAACGCCGCCTCCCCGCCGCCCAGGACGAGCATGCACGCGGCGGCCGCCAGTTGACGCCAGCCCAGCCCCCACATCACCTTCGCCTCGACATTGGCGATCTCCTTATACACGCGCATCTGCAACATGAAAGAATCCTTTCCGATTGGCCCCGGTTCCGATGCGGCTATTCGCCGCCTGCTATGGCGCGGCTGACACGCTGGCTCACCGCGATCACGAAGAACAGCAGGATGCCCGCCATCATGAGATTGCCGAAATTGCCCGTCACCCACGACACCATGCCCTTGTCCGCGGAATCCGGGATCCTCACGGCATCGACCACGATCCGCTGATAGAACACCAGACAGACGAACACGCACACCGCATTCACCGACGTACGCGCATACGACTTGAAGAAACCCACGCCGATCGGCTTGGTATCCTCATGCACCAGAAACGCGAACGGCAACGACTGAAACGCCGTCAACGCATACAACTCGATGAACCGCACATACAGCACCACCGTGAACACCACCGACGCCAACTGGGACAACAACCACGGGATCACCAGCAGAAAGAACAACGCCGCCTGCCCCATCACACCTGCATCACGGATCTGGTCGCGCATCAGATCGCCCAACTGGCCACCCTCGCCCGCCACCTCAAAGGACATCTGCGAGGACACGCCCTGCATAAGGAACTGCGTGACCCGGTTGAACATGCCGATGAACAGACCGGCGTTCCGCACGGCGATGAACACCAACGCGATCCTGAACATGGTTCCCGCCACGATCTTCACGCCCAGATCACGGTCCGCCTCGATACGAGTCGAGTTGCGCGCCAGCTCCAACGTGAACATGACCGCGAGCACCACCGACGTCAAAGGCTTGACCGCCACCTCATGCACGCTCACCGCCAACTGGTAAAGGGCGGGATTCCACGTCTCCGGCGCCTGGGACAACAATCCGGCCGTGACCGAACCGGCACCGCCGCCGCCGATCATGTTGAGCATCGCCACGATGAAGTCCTCCACAACACGCCCCCGAACCGACTCAACCCAACGCGACCGCGTTGAAGACCTGCGCGGCCGCGATGATCATGCCCCCGCCCACGATCTGCCACAACCCCGACTGCGTCTGCGGCCCGTTATGATCCTTCAAACCACCACCGAACGTGACCGCACCCCACACCAGCCACAGGCCACCACCGATCGTGGCGAACCTGACGAACAACTGAAGCACCTGATTCAACAAATCCACGACAGACCTCCTCTGACGACGATCAAGGAGCCCGACAGGCAACGGCCTCCGTTGACACCCATCGTCAGGGAAAACCGGTATGATAACGGCGGACAACCATATCTGCCACTGCAGAGACAGCGGACAGAATGTCATCTAAAGATGACAATCGAGCGGGAAACAGGAACCGCTCAACTTGAGAGCTGCAATACTGAAAATGTATGTTTGCGGAAATCGCTTCTTTCTATACTATATCCCGCGTCGAAACGGGTGGTCCTATCTATCGTCATTTCCTAATGAACACTAAGGACTAACTATGAAAACCCTTAAAGCAACACTCTCTGCATTCTTGAGTTTGTCATTTTTTATTGCGGCTCCGGGAATCGCATTCGCCGCCGACGCCCCTCCGCGTCCTGATATCCCTACCGATTCTCGCTATGCGAAAGTGTATCAGGAGGATCAGGAAACGATTGCTGAAATCAATCGCAACCTACCGCATCTTCTTGCTGAAGGTCAAGAAGCTGCACAACACGATGCAAAAGCCGGAGAACCAGTTCCACTTGCTAACAGTCTTGGAACATATGGAGACATCCTAGTAAGCACTCTTATAGATTCTGGCAGTATCGCTTTTGTCGGGCACGCCGCAATAGTCTCTTCCTCAAATGTGACGACAATTGAGTCTTACGAGAAGATTTTTAGCCCTACCAAGATAGGAGGCGTTCAAAGATATCATCAATGATTGGGGTTATAAGAGAGGAGATTTTCTTGTAAGGCCTTACGGAGCATCTTCTATTCAGTTCTCCAATGCGGCCGCATATGCAGCTAGACAGGTTGGGAAACCCTACAGTTGGGATTTCTTCAATAAATATAGAACTGATCAATTTTATTGCAGCCAACTGGTGTGGAGGGCATGGCTCAGCGTCGGGATTGACACTGAAACAGGCTCCATCCCCAATGGTGTCGTAGCGCCAGCGGATCTTGTCAATTCCTCAAACACCTATGTGGTGAAGAGAGTGTAAGTGCATAATATTTTCCCCATCCTCGTTTTGCATGAGGGTGGGGATGACTCACGATGAGGTAATAAAATGAGAAATAGAAGACGCATCGTGGCGATGGCAATGAGTATTCTCTTGGTGACACTATTGGCTACGTATTTGTTATTGTGCTTTCTACCTGTCAGCTCGCATGAGAAATCCGACCTATCTGCAGCTTATAAAATTGTATATTCGGACATGTTTTCGTCAAATAAAGGTGGAATACTCACGATTGATGAGCAAGGCAGCATTATTCATGACGAGCCTCTGGGGGACTTGCAGAATGCGGCTGAATATTCATACAAAGACGGTATTTTTATTGCGGGAGGGCGTCGCCATAACACTCATTTGATTATTGGGAAAAATAGTAAATCCAAACTCATTCATCTTCTTTCGGATCCCAATTACTCCGGAGTTATGTCGATTGAACCTCATAACGGTGGGGTTTCTGCAGTAATGAATGGAAATGATTCTCCTGAAGATGATTCATATCTCAATCTATTAGTCATTGAAGATTCCAACGGCAAAGTGTTGGAGAAGCGTATACTGAAAATATATACCGAGGATCAAGTCTCTACAGATGAGAATATGTTCATCGTCGGTCACGAACTTACGCTGAGTTCCAATCGATATCAGGGTAAAATAATCAGATATGACTTCTCGACGGGGGGTATTACCGAGAAGGTAACAGACGATAATTTACTTTATAATCAACTGGTCTTATGGAATAAACAACTTCTAGTTGTTGGTACTGATCTTAATGGGTTACCAGAGCAGATAGATATGTTTGACGCCAGTACCTTAGAGAGGGTGGCAAGCATACGATTGGAGTCAGACTTTCATTCTCTCATTTCTGTAAAGGGATGGCCGTGGATTATTGGTTCCACACAAGCATGTCCCATTTCTGATAATTCATATGATATTGACCGCGCCAAATGTCTTGATATTCCAACTATAAAAGACACCCAGGATGTCACTCAGGCTATTTCCTCCCAAAACAAAGCTTTCATTCTCATCAGGGATAAAACCATATCAGAGGAGAATGGGATTAAAGCCATTGGGAACATCTTGGCAATAGATACCAAAACAGGAGATACCGTCCTCGCGCCTGTTCATATTCCTTCCAACAGAAGTACTGACAGTATTCTCTTCTTGCCGTATCCCCTTCGATGAACAGTATGCGTATGACAAGAACTGTGCTTATAAAATGATGTGACTCTGTGTCTAAAAAAGTTGCATAGCGAATATGTCTTCGTGGAGCGTCCACCATTATGCATCATCTCCTGTCTGGGACATGTTTGATTTGCCGGTTGTGAGTAATTTTCTACGCCGTCAATACCGCGAGCATGTCTTCTCGGGTCTCTCTGCAGTAAGACTCTTTACTGCAGTTTGCGGAGAGGGTGTCATGGCCACGCTCAATGAGATCTCAGAACGGGTCGGAGTGTTGCAGAATACGGTGTCGAGTTTGTTGGACAACCCGTTGGTCTCCGCCATGAAGAAAACGCGGCGGCGTGTGCTGTGCACATGCGGGTGGATAGGATATCACAACATGTTCCATCTTTCGATTGAGGTATTGGATGCTCGCCCTTCCGCAGAAGAACTGCAAAACACATATTTTGCTAATCTGTGGAAAACTACTTTATAAAAGTCACTTAAATGCAATTAGATTCATTCCTCGAACGGAATTCTGGGATACAGTAACGTTGTAGAACGTTTCTTGCGTGCGTCACGGATGAACGGTAATTCGAACGGTTTGTTTTTATTAAAGAAGATGTTAATCATTCAACAGGTATAAAAGTGGGGCTGCACTCGTGAACGAGTGCAGCCCCACAAATTTCCGCCGGGGAGAGAAGAAGGAAGAGAACCGGCGGGGTTCCGGCCGGATTGGCATCCGGCCGGAAGAATCATCGCGGCGGAGAACGGTCCCTGCCGCTTCGGTCAGACCACGGATTGCCCGCCGGGAACCGAATCCGCGGTTTCGACGGCATCCGCGTCGGCATCCTCGGCATCGACGGGTTGCGTCGTGCCGGAGTGGCGGCCGGCGGCGTTGTTCCCGCGCCTGAACCTGCGGGCGGCGACCAGTCCCACGCCGGCGGCGAGCAGGGTGATTGCCGCTGCGATCACGCCCTGGATGGCGGTGCCGGTGTGGGCGAGCCCGGTCCGGTAACCGTTCCAGTCATCGGTGTTGCTGACCACCTCGGTGTCGGGGCAGACGAGCATGCCGTCGATCGTGACCGCGTTATCGGGCGTGGACGTCTCGTCCTTGCCGTCGAACGGATCCGGGTCGGAGACGACGCATTCGACCAGCGGGGTGCCGGTGACCGTGACACGGTCGGTGTGATGGTCGGTCACGCCCTTGAGGACGCCCCTGACCTCGATGCTCTCGCCGGGCTTGAGGATATGGGTGTCCCAGTCGGCGGGGTATTCGAGGTCGGTGACTTGGCCGTCGCCGGCGACCAGTTGGTCCTTGAGGTTCAGGTCCTTGGTTCGGTACCATGCGCCCTGCTTGGTGTCGGGGTCGGTGGTGCTGGTGTTGGTGATGGTGAACACGATGCGCGTGTCGCCCTGCATGGCCAATGCGTCCTTGACCTGGTCGCGGTCGCCGGTCGGCCAGCCGGAGGCCTCGTCCCATTTCTCGATCTTCAGGCTCGGGGTCATGTCGGGCGTGTGCGTCTCGACCTGGTTGGACGGGCGGCTGGTGCCGTTGAGTGTTTCGTCGAACCGGTTGGCGATGTGTTCGCCGGTCTTGACGCGCTTGCACTGGATGAACGCGGTCCATGCCTGCTCGTTTTCGTCGTTGCCGCTGACGAGGTCGAGCATGCGTTGGGTCGCCGTGACGGTGACCACGCCCTTGTCATCCTGGGCGAGGGTGAACAGTTCGCCGCCGTACATACCGGCGTCGAAGCCGCTGCCGGCGATCTTCACGCCCCTGCGGGCGATCACCTTGCCCTGTTCGGTCAGGTCGCGCATGGCGTACACGGCCCATTGGCCGGTGTACTGATCATGTTCGGTGTCGAGCGGGTCGGTGATGCTCCAGTCGGTGACCTTCTGGTAGGCGCGGTGCGCGGGCAGCACGGAGCTGTCGAGACGGTAGAGGAACAGGCTGTTGAGGTACACGCTGTGCTTGTCGATGGATTCGCCGTCCACCTTCACGACCACGTCCTTGGAGGGGTTGACGGGTTTGAGGGGGTTGGCGACTTCGTTGGTGTCCTTGCGGGTGTCGTTGACGACCTGCGTGGCTTTGTTCTTCACGATATGTCCGTCGGTGACCTTGATGACGGTCATCGGCAGGCTCACCTCGTAGCTCGTACCCAGCATCGACTGGTCGATGGCCGGCTCCTTCAACGGGTCGTGGGTTTTCTTTTCGGCGTATTCCTTGAGGTTCCTGGGCTGGGGTCGCCCTTGATGATCTCGCCGGTGGCCGGCACTTTCGTGTCCGCGGTCCTGGCGTACACGTAGGCGACGCCGTCGATCGCCGCGATGTTGAACTTCGCGGTCACGTCCTTGCCGGTAGCGGTGTCGGTGACCTCGATGTGCTTGGCGTCGAGGGAGAGGTATTCGTCGTCCCAGTCGTCGGTCATGCCGAGTCTCCAGACCTTGTAGGCCTGGTTGGTCTGCTTGGCGTCGATGGTCACGCGGTAGTAGATTCGGTCGCCCAGCAGCGCGGTCTTGCCGTCGATGCTGATGGACGGGTCGGCCTGGGTGTCCTTCTTCGCGGGAGTGAAGTCGGGCGGCTCGTTCCATACCTTGTTGCTCGGGGTGATCATGTTGTTCAGGGTCAGGGCCCACTGGTTGCCGATTTTGGTGTCCGTGGGCGCGTCCTTGGCGACCGTGCCCTCGAAGCGGACGATGATGCGCGGGTTCGCCCCGTTGCGCCAGTTGGTCTTCACGTACCCGTCGGAGAACACGAGGCGCACCGCGTGCTGCGCGTCGTTCCACTGGGTCTCATACTCGGTCTTCGGGATGAACCTGCCGGTGGACAGGTCGGTGACCTCCAGGGTCTGCTTGTCCACTTCAAGATGCTCGTCGTAGGTGTCGGTGACCGCCACCTCGCCGACCGGGTACGCGAGATTGCCGGGCAGGTGGGGCTGGGTCTCCAGACGGTATTCCACGCGCTGGCCCGGGTAGACGACCTTGCCGTCCACGGACGCCTGGTCGCCTCCCTGCGAGGATTCGCCGACCACGTCCTTGACGACGGGCGGTATGTAGCCGCAGATCTTCGGCTCGTTCGTGGGGATGGTGTGCGTGTTGACGCTCTGGGATCCCTTGTTCGTCAGCGCCTTGCCGTCCGGCGCGGTGCAGAACGACAGTTCGTCGCTCGACTGCTTGCCGAAGTCGTCGCGCACCTGGCCCGTGCCCTTGCCGTTGGCGTAGGCCGCCTTGCCCGGGATGAGCAGCGTGACCTGCTTCGCGGTCTTCAGCCCCTTCAATCCCTCGCGGTAGGTCTGGCCTGCGGTGGCGGTCACCGTGGTGCCTTCCATCGTGATCGTCCACTGGTCGGTGACGTCCCTGCCGTGGTTGGCGATGTCGGTGACGCTGGACTCGCGATCGGTGCCGGCGTCGGCCTCGTACACTCTGATCTTCGACTTGTCGTCGGCGTCGAACAGGTAGTCGGCTGCCGACCAGTCGTCCGTGAGCGTCAGGGTCTCCGGGGCCTGGATGAGGTTCTTGGCGATGGTGCCGTTGACTACCGAGGCGACCCGGTCCCCGTCCAGAAGCGTCATATCGTCGGCGCCGGTCCGGTTGGTCTCCTTCGGGTCGATGACCGCCTCCCACTGGCCCTTCGCGTTCAGGCGGATCCAGCTCTTGTCAGGATTCGGCCGCCACGTATCGAACTGTTTCTTTCCGGCGTCGGCCTCGGGCTCGTGGTTCCACTGGCCCCACGCATGGTCTTTGACCTGCTGGAAGTCGGAGGGCTTCGACACGGTCACGTCGAAGCTGAACTCGTAGACATGGTCCATGGGCATCTCGCCCTTGTCCGCCGAACGAGCGGCCGACACTGTGTTCGACGCCTTGTCCCAAGTGATTTCGAACTCGCCGGAAACGTCGCGATTGTCGTCGGTCCTGTCGATGAGCCTGTAGTTGTCCACGGAGTATTCGACGCCGTTGGGTTCGATCACGTCGCGGAAACGCATCTCGTAGCCGCCGCGGCCGGTGCCGTATGTGATGGTGGTGCGGTTCGTCATCCGGTCGGCGCTCACGCCGTCCTCGATCTTCTTGACCGGGGGCTCGGGCGGCACCGAGCTCACCTTCCAGGATTCGGCCGGGTCACGGTCCGCGGTGTCCACGGCCGCCTGCATGCGGCCCTGCTTGGGCACCTGGATGTCGATCCAGTACGAGCCCTCGGCCCAGTATTTCATGCCGAAATCCTTCGGCGAGGCGAGATCGTCGAGCTGAGTGTCCCCATTGCTGGAGAAGCTGATCGGCTTGCTCACGCTCTTCGCGGGCAGGTAGGGGCCGTTCTCGTAATGGATGATCGCGGTGCCGTTCAACGTCTCCTTGATCGCGGAACCGCCGTTGTCGGCGTGGATGACGTCGCCGACCGGGTCGGTGGAGCCGACCTGCATGTCGGTCTTCTGCTTGTGGCTGGTGGTCACGTTCAGCTTGTAATCGACCGGCGGCTGGTTCTGCGCCAGCACAATCACGCGGAACGAGGCGTTCGGGTTGGAGTTGATCGACTCCTGCGCCAGAGAGTCAACGCTGCGTGTGCCGAGCTTGTCCTTCCACGTGGTCGAGGTCGAGTACTTCTGCCCCTGATACGTGTAGTCGCCCTTCGCCTCGGCCCTCCACTGCGCCTCCCAACGATTCTTCGCATTCGAACTCACATAGCTGCCATTGAACAAGCCGTTCCCGAGCCGGGCGTATCCGACGGCCACCATACGACAGTCCGCGTTTCCCTCACCCGTATAGGAGCGCCGGCACTCATCGATCGCGTCGCTCAAGGTCTTGTTCATGTCCACGTACTCGTTCGCGCCATCAGACAGGTCCGACGACAGCGTGACGTTTGCGTCGCGCAGCGCTGACTTCATGCCATCCAGCGTGGCCGGCCATGAATCCTTGTAGATCCAATGCACGTCGGCGGTCTGAGAAGGACCGCCATGGTCGCCTCCGCCTCCCTCGCCGGAACCGCCACCGCCGTTATCGGCCAACGCAACCGGAACCAGACATGTCAGCAACGCCGCGGCTGCCGTGATTGACGCCACCGCGCCGATACCCTTCTTCCCGAACCTCATACGAAATCCTTTCCCACATGCAATCACAAGCCCCTCTCCGGGAAAGGGAGGAGACGGGGACTCCAGAACCCGCCTCCTCCCGGGTCCCTGGAAGAAAAGCACGCCCGCAAGCCCGACGGCCGGCCGCCGGACCCCGAACGCACCATCAGCATCACCCCGCGTCGGGTTCCTCTGCGGCGGACAAACGTTGCCTCGGTCGAACCACCTCATCGTGGATCGGGGCTGTTGTGTCGCTCCGGTTATGATCTGATTACGAAACGCGGTGGTATGCACACAGGTTACGCTGTATAATAGTCATGTATTTCAATTAAAAATTGATTATTGTGAGTTTTAGAGAATGGCAATGTGATGATTCGTTTGAAAAGACTTGTTCTGGATGACATGAGGAACATATCGCATGGCGTCTTGGATTTCGATGATCTGCCCACCGGCGGCAGCGTCACGGGTATTTACGGGCAGAACGGGTCGGGCAAGACCACCGTCATCGACGCCATCGGGATACTGCGCGCGCTGTTGTCCGGGAATATGCTGCCGGATACCGCCGGTGATGTCGTCAGCGCCAGCGCCGGTTCGGCGACCGTGACGGCGACGTTCCTCATTGGAGATAAGCAGAAGCCGAGCTATCTTGAGTACAGGGTGTCCATGCGCAAGGCGAATCCGGATTCGACGCGGGCGCGCGTCGTCGCCGAATCGGTGCGTATCGGCGACGATCCCTCGCGTTTGGGCCGTGAGGTGCTGGGGCATCGTATGGAGGATTCCGAGGCGGACGGGTTCGTGTCGACCCCGGTCTACGTGTGGCGTTCCATCGAGGCGGTCAGTTCGGTGAAGACCGTGGTCTCGCGCACCGCGGACCGCGCGTACATGGAAGGGCGTTCGTTCCTGTTCTCCCGGTGCGCCACGCTCGACGACCGGCCGGACGCCGAGTTCCTGATCGACTGGGCGGTGGCCCGTGTGCGGGAGACGAATGGCGTGTCCTCCAGGTCGTTGACGTATATCAACGAGCGTTTCGGCGAGTTCGTCCGCCTGCGCGAGACGCTGTGCGGTTACGCGACCAACGACATCTTCGTGTCCACCACCCGTCGTGGCTCCTACGCCGCGTTCGCGATCATCCCGATCATGGAGGAGAACCCGGAAGGCCGCAACACGGAATTCCCGTTCGACCTGCTGCAGCCCAATCCACTGACCCCCGGCCAGGCGAAGCGGCTCGGACAGACCGTGGAGTCCTTCGACCGCATCCTGCCCACCATCGTGCCCGGCCTGCACGTCCTGCTGAAGACCGGCACCGCGCCTTCCGGCAAGGACGGCGAGGACCGGGTCACCGCGGAACTGTTCTCGCGCCGCGGCGACGTCATGGTGCCCTTCCGCTGCGAGAGCGAGGGCATCATACGCATCACCGCGCTGCTCGGCTACCTCAAGCACGCGTACAACGACGAGAACGCGCTGGTCGCCGTGGACGAGTTCGACTCCGGCGTGTTCGAACTGCTGCTCGGCGACATGCTGGACCAGTTGGCGGACGGGTGCGCGGGGCAATTGGTGTTCACCGCCCACAACCTGCGTGCGTTGGAGGTGTTGCCGAACAGCTGCATTCGCACGACGGTGACCGATCCCGACAACCGGTTCGCGACCATCCCCCGTAAGTCCTCCACGAACAACCAGCGCAAACGGTACCTGACAGCCAGCGAGCTCGGATGGAACGGCCCCGACATCTATGATTCGCCCATACCGCGCATGTTCGGCAACAGCCTCTACGCCGCCGGCCACCCCGACGAGGACGACGACATCGACGACGATCTGGCAGCACTCAATGCCGCCGGGACGGAGGCGGACCGTGGCTAAACGCAAGATCGTCCTGCTGGTCGTGGAGGGCACGAGCGACGCCAGCCTGCTCGTGCCGGCGTTCTCGGCGTTGATCGAGAACCGCCTGTTCCAAGGTCAGGAATTCCATTGCGACGTGCTGACCGCGCCGAACCACCGCGAGGAATTCCATCGGCGCAACGGGTTCTACCCCGCGGACAAACCCTCGCAAACGGTGCGCGAACTCGTTGAGTATTATCTCAAGGACCATGATCGCACATGGGGCCAGCTCGGCCATGTCATCCAGATCTGCGATCTGGACGGTGCGTTCGCGCCTGACGACAGCGTGCGGGAGAACCCGTCAGCGGAAGAAACCCTGTATTCGACGACCGACATCGTCACCACGAACCGCGACGCTCTGATCGCGGACCGGACGACCAAGCGAAACGGCGTGGGCTCCCTGCTCAAACTCGACGGATTCAGGAAGAAGCAGGGCGGTCGCACCGTCTTGATTCCATACCGTCTGTTCTATGTCAGCCGCAACCTCGAACACGCGTTCCGCGGCAGGACCGACAACCTGGACGCGCAGCACAAGCAGAGCGGCGCCATCAAACTGGCCGACCGCTTCACACGGGACCCGAACCTGTTCTCGACGACTCTCCAATCCCTGCGACGCATACACGGCAACCCGGCCACTTGGGAGGAATCCTGGCGATACGCCATGCAGGACTTCCACTCACTCGAACGCGGCAGCAACCTCGCCTTCGTGGAACCATACCTGGCAGGCGAACTGCAATAGGTCATCCGTAGCTGGATAGCCTGGAGTCGCATTAGCAATCCTAGGACCATCCGGCTGCGGACACGAATTATGGTTAAGAATATGGACTTAGAGTATTTGTAACATAACGCAGAGGTCGTCTATAACATTGTATTTCGCATCTATTTCAGTTTCGACAAATGCGGGCATGATGTAGATAATGAGGACTATATGGAACGCGGATTCGCAGTCGATAAGACATTGTCGATGAATTGCAGATGATTACGTACAAGGAAGTATACAATATGATAATACATGAAAAACATATCTCCGCACCTTATAAAAGTCCGCTATATCGCAATAATGAATATCATATTTCGGTTGGTAATCAGGGAATCGACCTAGATAGTATATATAATGACAACAAGGTTGAAAACGCTGAATTTTTACGATGGCTTGGATATGAGTCTTTCTGGCTTATTATTGGAATAATATTATCCTCTATTTCGGCCATAGCCCGTCATTATAAGGAATTATCTTTAAATGAGTTGGCAGAAAAATCTTCTTGGGATAAGACGGAATCTATACTAAAAGCTTTCCCCTGTTTTGCAGAAGATGCAGGCCTGTCTATTATCCTCGCTTTATTGGCGATAGTTGCGGGTCTTTCCGTGGGTATCGCAGTTGAGGATCTTTCAAAAAATCATATGTTTAGATTCAGATCTATGGGTAGAACGCTCATACGATTCAGTAATCTTTCCGTCTGCTTTCTCGGCCTGTCATCCGCTAGTCTGATTCTCCGGTATGGGAAAGGACTTGGTGTTCTTCTTATTTTTGGTTTATTGTTTTGTTTCACTATGCTTTACGGCATAGGCGATATATCTGTGAATTATCGTACTCGATTGAAGGAATTATCCAATAGATTGCACGAAGCGGAAAAAGAGCTATGCAATGTCGCCAATAGGAAAAGAAAGCGCTATGTGTTTCGCGGTGTAGGAAGATGGAATAGGACTCTTAATAGTATCGGATTGTCGTTTGTGATTCTGGTCTATGTTTGCTCATCCGTGCATCAGCATAAGTTATTGTTGGCCAATTTGGTGATTTCTTTTACATTGGTTGTTTTTTACTGGTTGTCAGTTTACGTTCTAGGAAGCATCCTTTATGATTCAATAAAGGTGTTTGAAGGATTGACGAAAGAAATTCGTCCACTAAAAATACTTTATCGTATTGCATTGTCAGTTTTCTCATTTACCGCATCAATGTATTTGAGTATGATTTTTATTCTTACGTCTCATCAATGCCTGTTTTATGTAAGCTGTGTTTTATTGTTTATCCTATTGCTTTATATCTGCTACTTTTCTTTATCGTCAAAAAATAGGCGGTTCCTGTTTATTGAAACAAGAACCGCAAAACTAAAGAAAAACGTCAGTTTAACTCGGCGACTTATTGGCCTAATGCAATCTGAGGAACAATTGGTTTAATTGGGTTAATTTTCTATATTTATCAAAGTGATTATCGTCCGGGTCATGTATATTTTTTAACGTTTTAATGACGCAGATAGCGAAAGCGCCAATGATAGCGATGGCGGCGAGGATTGCCAGTCGCGTTTCACGGCGTTCCCTGGCCGCCATGTCGGCCTGCCGGTTGGCCAGGGCCTCGGCTTCGGCGGCGACGCCGCTGGCGGCGATGGCCGCGATGTGCGCGCTCATCTGGTCTTCGAGCGTGGAATCCTCGCTCGTGCCATCGAAGGGCGCTTCGTCTTCGTTGTGGTTGTCGTTCATGGTTCTGCTCCGTTCCTGATTGTTGGATTGTTTGTTTTCCTGATTGTTGGCTTGCTTGATTGCTTGCATGTCCGATTGCCTGCATGCAATCAAGTTTGATTGTTTGATTATCTGCATGCGGGCTTGTCTGCTTGTCAGCTTTCGGCTTGTCCGGCGAGGATGGACATGCGGGCGGCGATGAGCGCGTGACGTGCGATCGCCAGATAGAGCTGGTGGCCCTCGCCGTCGCCCCAGAACCGGTCGAACCGTTCGGTCGGCATCATGGTGGCGGGATCGAACCCGTTCCACACGCCGCCGCAGAACACCTTCGCCGCCGCGTTCACCTCCTCGTCGGACGGCATGCCCGGATGCCCCTCCGCAGCGTTCGCAGCCGCGCGCATCTGCGCACCGAACACACGGGCCTGCAACGGCGAAAGCGTGTATGCCAGACCCGCCGTGGAACCCGCGGGAAATCCCGTGCTCACGCCGAGGGTGATGACGTGCGCCTCCTCGCCGATGCTGATCCGGTCGCCGAGCGCGGAGACCTCCATCGAATAGTCCATAGTGGCTCCTTTCCGCAGACGCGGCGCGTCTCATGGAATCGTGTCTGCAGGTTGATTGCTTGAATGCTTGGTCGTTGAGTTGTTTGCTTGCTGGATTGCTTGATTGCTTGATTGTCCGACGGATTACGGCTCGTCGTCGCCGCCGAGCCGGTCGAGCTCGCGCTCGATAGCGGCGCGCAGGAGCTGCTGCATGGGCAGGTCGTGCGCGGCGGCCGTGGTCTTGAGCCGGGTCTTGAGCGACACGGGTATGCGCAATGAAAGCATGACCAACGGTTCGCCCGCGGTCTTGGAGGTCTTGTTCTGTTGGCGCAGCACGTCATCGAATGGTACCGGTCGTGCCAGCGGCTGATAATTGCCCTGCATGGTCTCCTGCTTTCCGGCGATCTGCTGGAGTTCGGTGACGAGGTCGCGGTATTTGCCCAGCTGGTGCGGGTTGGTGCCGAGCGAACGCTTGTAGGACTGGGCCTTCGGCACGATCGTGTCGAACCGGGGCGTGTCCATGGCGTTGAGGGCGTCCATGGTGTCGTGGAACGCCTTCGTGCTGCGTTCGGCCTTGACCAGCAGCAGCGCGGCGGGCGTACTCATCCTGGCCATGTCGAGGGTGCTCCATGCCTGCTGGAGATCCATGGGCGAGTCCGATGCCGGCACGATCACGAAGTCGGCCGCCTTGATGGCCATGTCCAGGGTCGGCCCCTGCGGCGGCGCGTCGATGATCGCCCATTCGTCCGGATCCGATCCCGCGGCGAGCTGGCGGAGCGTGGCCTGGTTGGCGGGCAGCACGTCGAACGTCAGCGGGCCCGCGGTCTGTTCGGCGGCGGAAGCCCACAGGCTCGCGCTGGACTGCGGATCCGCGTCGTACACGACGGCTCTGCCTCCCCTGGACACGATGACCGAGGCGATGTAGATGCTGGACGTGGTCTTCGCGCCCCCACCCTTGGCGTTGGCTATGGCGATGCGCATTCGTTCTTCTCCTTTGCGATTGCCTGTAACCATGCAAGCCTGATTGTCTGCTTGCCTGGTTGTTTGGATTACTGCTTGTTTGATTGTCTGATTGTCCGACGTGGTCATGTGGGGCGTGATGGTTGGCCCGTCCGGCGTGCGCGAAGACGCCGTTGCTGGCGTTCGGCGCTGGCCTCGCCGGTGGCCTCGTCGAACACGTTCAGGTGGGAGCGGATCCAGTCCGTGAGCAGCCGCCAGCGCTGTGGCCACGGCAGGCTGCGGTCCCGGCAGGGGACGCCGTCGGCTTCGGCCATGCGCGCGATCCTGCGCCGGTCGGTGCACACCTTGCCTCCGTACACGCCCCATTCGAGTCCGCCGCTGGCGGCGTAGGCCAGGCATTCGGCGCGTACCGGGCACTGTTCGCACACGGCCTTGGCGACCGAATGGAACGCCTTCGCGTCGTCGGGCCGGTGCTCGAACTCCAACGACCACAGGTAGTCGGACCACGGCTGCGGGAAGTCGCGGCATTCGCCGGCCTTCTTCCATTCTTCGAGACGATTCCCGTCCCCGCTCATGACCGTACCGCCTCAGCCGGTGCGGCGGTTTTGGTCCTGCTCCGCCCTGCGACGTCGTGGGTGGCGTGGTTGCGTTTGTCGTACGCGCATACCGGGCACGCCTCCTGCGGAACGGCGCCCTCGATGTGCTCCTGGCATAGCGAGGTGCGCAGCAGCGCCGCCCCGTAGATCGGCACGCGGCTTGCGGACGATGAGCTGACCGGTATCGCCCGGTTGGGATCCTTGACGACCGGCAGCGGAGTGTCGGGTGCCCGTTTGCCCGTCGGGTCGGGATGGGTGAGCATCTCCAGCCGCAGCTGCACGTAGTTCGCGGCGAACCTGGCACCGCTGGCGAGCCGGGGCAGCCAGTAGCGGTTGCGGTACGCCCAGTCCATCGTCGCGACGACCTCGCCGTACGGTCGGTCGATCAGCAGCGAGTGAACGGCCTTGCGGTCGGCCATGGTCGCCGGCACGTCGAACCTCTGGTCCACGGCGAGCATACGTCGGCGGATGCCGTCGAGCACGCGCACCTCCTGGTCGGCGCGTTCCGTGACCGGTTCGGGCAGCTTGCCCGGGTCGGGCACCCACAGCGGGTTCCTGCAACCCCTTGGAGGCAATGCCTTGCCCCAATCGGTCGTCGGAGCGGTTTCGGGATTCGGGCCGGCAGCCGGCTGTGCGCTGGCTTGTTCGTCGTTGAGGGGAGCATCCCCGAAGGGGATGAGGGGAGAATTGTTTATCACTTGTCTATTGGGTGACTTTCTGTCCAAGATTCCGGGACAATTTGTCCGCGGTCCCATGCCCTTCGGCTCGGGTGACGATCCGTCGGGTGACAAATTGTCCTCGTCTGCTTCGGGATTGTTTTCGCGATCGGCCAGCGCGTCCAGGTTCCGGGGCCTCTCCTCGATGTTCTCGACGGGGCGGTCGCCATCCATGATGACATCCCACACGCGCGAACGGTGCCCCTTGGCGATCGGCTTGCGGGTGCGCGGGTTGCGCGCCGACATCTCCTGATCGCCCGGCCTGATATAGCCCTTGCGCTCCAGCTCCTGCAACGAACGGATCACGGTGCGCTCACAGCACCCGCAGTTGAACGCGATGGTCTTCACGCTCGGCCACGCGGCGGCCCCATCGTCGTAGTAGGCGCGGCGGGCCAAATACACCAGCACGAACTTGGTGATGCCCTTGACGTCGTCGCGCTCCCATGCCCAGTTCTCTGCTCTGCTGCTCATCGATCGACCTCCCCGTCGTCATGCGACGGATCCGCTTCACGGCGTTCACGCAGCCTCTCGCCGATGTCGTCGCTCAAACGGGCCGCGCGGCAAAGAGCGTACGAGAGAACGCCGCCGGATACGTACACGGCGACTGCGACCAACCACCACATGGTTCGGCCGGTATCAGGGAAACGGTCCTCGGACGCGCGCCTCAACGGCGCGAGCCCCGGGACGGATGGGCGAGCATGGACAGCACATGCGCCTTCGCGATGCGCAGATCGACGTTCCCGCCGGCCCGTGCTGTCCGCCGCGCTGCGCCGCGCGTACGGATAGGCTCGAAATCATATGCCGGACGAGCGCCGGCGATATTGGTAGAATCGGTCATGGTGATGACCCTCCTTAGGGGAATCGGAACGGCGGGCGTCTGATCTTGGCGGATATGCGCGCCCGCATGCTCCATGGTTGTTGCCGTTCAATCCCCGCGCCGGGTTCCAGCCGGTTCGGGGATTCTCGTTTCGGGTTTCCACCCGCCGTCCGTGAGATAGGCGTCGATGCCGAGCACGTACCCCGGGGACAGGTTTCGGTGAATGGCCAGCCAGACCAGGTCGGACTGCTGCCACGGTATGGAGCCGTTGACCTTCCCGGCGACCGAGGATTTGGATTTGCCCATCTCCCTCGCGAGGGCGCGGCAGCTCAGACCCGCCGCCAACATGTAGCGACGCATCGGAGAATCCATTATTCCTGCTTTCAGTCCATTCACGATAGACAATATATCAAGGAACTTGCGTCGAAGCAAATCGCTGTTGTAGGATTATGTCCATCGATATTAGACGACTGCAATATGGAGGAACTTGATATGACGAATGTCGAATCATCGCCCGAGATCAATGGACTCGGCGACTACATGCAGAAGGTGTTCATCTGGAACGTCAACATGCAGCTGACCGGACGTGGGATGAACCAGCAGGCCCTGTGCGCTCCGTTGGGGCTGAAGAAGGGTGCGGTGTCCGCGAAGATGACGGGCAAGACCACCTGGACCATTCAGGACATCGCCGCGGTGGCGGAGTTCCTCAACGTCTCGCCCCTCTATCTTCTGGATGCGACGATGTACGAGCAGATGATGCGCGGAATGAGCGGCGACGGAGGTGCATCTTTGGTGGCAGTGGCCACCGCCGGGTTTCCTGTGCGCCCGTCTGAAGGCCCAGCTGACGGCCTGAAACCGTTGGAAACAAAAGGCTCCGGGCCACGATACCTCGTGGAAACCGGAGCCGGTGGGTACCCCCAGAGAGAGTCGAACTCTCGTTGTCAGATTGAAAGTCTGGTGTCCTAACCGTTAGACGATGGGGGCGAACAACTCGAATTACTTTACGGGAGGTTGTTCGGTTATGCAAATCGACGGCATTTCGGCGTGTCGCAATCAGTTCAGGGTAACGGCCTGATAGGTGAAGTCGTGGATCACGCGGCCGGCGGCCAGGCCCTTCTTCTCGAAGTTGGTGAGCACGCGGCCCTCGAACCGCTCGGATTCGGTGAAGTCGGCGTGCGGCATGTCGGCGGCCATGTCGGCATTGCCCTTGCCCACGTGCTCCAGCGGCAGGCTGACGGTTACGCTGCCCAGGTTCTTCCAGCCATCGAGGCCGTCCATCACCTCGTGCACGTGCAGGGCATAGTCCTCGATGTCGGTGGCGATACGCCAGACGCCGTCTGTGGCCAGCGCGCGATGGATGTCGCCGGCCATGGCCTTCTGCACGATGCGGCGCTTGTGGTGCTTCTTCTTGGGCCAAGGGTCGGGGAAGAAGGTCCATACCTCGGCCACGGTGCCGGCCGCGGTCACCTTGAACAGCTCGGGCGCATTGACCTGGGCCACGCGAATGTTGGTCAGCCCCTGCTTGCCGGCGAGCAGCAGCGTGTGGGCCACGCCGGGGTCATAGACCTCTAGAGCAAGGAAGTTCGTCTCCGGGTGGGCTGCGGCTGCTGCCACCACGTTTTCTCCCTGCCCGGTGCCGATTTCCACAATGAGCGGATTATCGTTGCCCCATGCGGACTCCACGAACGCGCGGTCGAGCGTGACGCCTTCGCGCACGTCCAGCAGGTTGCCGGCCGCAATATCCAACAGATATGTGCCGGCATAGTTGTCCCATGCGCGCTGCAGGCGATCGTCCAAACGTCCGGAGCGGCGTACGAAGGAGAGCACCTTGTGCAGGGGGTGCGCCGGTGCCTCGGTGTGGTCTGTGCCCATCGCGGCGACGGGATCGATTGCTGTGGATTCGGGATTGGTCATATATTCCTCGGATTTTCCTTGTGCGCCGCACCGCTGTTCATTCATTAGGTCGATTTGGCGTTCATTAGGTAGGTGGTGTGCGATACCAACCACCATATCAAGCCGTTTACCCGGTGTCCGTGCGGGCCGGCTCCGGGCCGACCTACCTAATGAACGCCAAATCGACCTAATGAATGCAGATATTGCCGGACGACACCACCGTTTTGTGCGATTATGTTCGTGTGATATACTCAAATTGTTTCAAAAGGTAACAAAGCGGACCAAAAGTGAACAGCCGCTGAACTCCCCACGGCCGACACTTGCAACCCGCACAAGGAAAGGTCAACTATGACAGTTCTCGTCACCGGCGGCTGCGGCTACATCGGCGCTCATGTCGTTCACGCACTCCATCAGGCCGGCGAAAAGGTCGTTGTCGTCGACGATCTGAGCTACGGCAAGCCCACTCGCATCGAAGGCTCCCGCCTGTACGGCATGGATATCGCCGCCCCGGGCGCCGGTGAGCGTTTGGCCGAAATCCTCGATGCCGAAGGCGTCGACTCCGTGATCCACTTTGCCGCTCGCAAGCAGGTCGGCGAATCCGTGGAGAAGCCGCTGTGGTACTACCAGCAGAACATCAACGGCATGCTCAACGTGCTCACCGGCATGACCCAGTCCAAGAACGCCAAGAAGCTCGTCTTCTCCTCTTCCGCCGCCACCTATGGTGTGCCGCCGGTCGATGTGGTGCCTGAGGACGTCGTCCCGATGCTGCCGATCAACCCCTACGGCCAGACCAAGCTGTTCGGCGAGTGGATGGCACGCGCCTGCGAGCAGCCGTTCGGCATCCGCTTCTGCGCGCTGCGCTACTTCAACGTGGCCGGCTGCGGTCCGGTGGAGCTTGAGGATCCGGCCATCCTGAACCTCATCCCGATGCTGTTCAATCGCCTCAAGCAGGGCAAGGCTCCCGCCATCTTCGGCGACGACTACCCGACTCCGGACGGCACCTGCGTGCGCGACTACATCCACGTCTCCGACTTGGCCGACGCCCACATCGCCGCCCTCAAGTACCTCGACCGTGACGAGCGCAAGTACGACGCCTTCAACGTCGGCACCGGCGAAGGCACCTCCGTGCGCCAGATCGTCGACGAAGTCAAGAAGGTCACCGGTCTGCCGTTCACCGAGGCTGTCATGGCCCGCCGCGCCGGCGACCCGCCGCACCTGATCGGCTCCCCGAAGCGCATCAACGAGGAGATGGGCTGGCATGCCAAGTACGACGTGGAAGACATCGTCAAGTCCGCGTGGGATGCCTGGCAGGCCAACCCCGAACACCACATCGACGTCGACACCTGGAAGCAGGCTGACTGAGATTGACGGTCACTTTGCGGTGGATGCCGCGAAGCGTTTCCGTCCATAAGGGCGTGGCCGGGGTTCCGGTCGCGCCCTTCGTCGTTTTGTGGATGTTTGTGACAGACGTGTTCGCGTGCTGGTGATAGCAAAAACCTTGAAATTATGCGGAACACGCCGAAGTTTGCATGACTGGCGAATTTCAGTAATATATACATCTGTTGCCTCACGCAAGTGAGAACAATGGCCCCGTAGCTCAGTTGGTTAGAGCGCCGCCCTGTCACGGCGGAGGTCACCGGTTCAAGTCCGGCCGGGGTCGCTGGAATGGTTATGAAGCCCGGATTATCCGGGTTTTTGACTGTTCATGGCTCTGTAGCTCAGTTGGTAGAGCGAGCGACTGAAAATCGCTAGGTCAACGGATCGACGCCGTTCGGAGCCACCATAATGAAGCCCCGCCTTGTGCGGGGCTTTTGCATATCCGTCGCGTACCTACTCCGGCGGGGGTTATAGGCCAAAATGGCGGGCTGGCCGGTCAATGCAAAGGCTCGCGTTCGCCAACAACTGTCTTCCTCGCCGCAACTACGCACGCCAACAGCACCAATGCGAACATCGATCCGAACAGCAACCCGGTCTTAAGACTGTCGCCATTGGCAGAGGCCACCAGTCCCACTACGGCAGGGCCGCCGGCGCATCCGAGGTCGCCGGCCACGGCTAGTAGCGCGAACATCAGCGTACCGCCACCGGGCATGGCGTCTGCAGCCATCGAGAACGTTCCGGGCCACATAATACCCACTGAAAAACCGGTGAGCGCACAGGCAAGCAGACCCAGTACCGGTGCCGTGGTTAGGGCTGCGGTCAGATACATGGCCACGCACAGTACGGAACTGCTGGCAATGAATGCCGTGAGATCCAGTCGATGCCCCAGCACTCCGTAAATCGTGCGGGACAGGCCCATCATCAGGGCGAATGCGGCAGGTCCCGCCAAGTCGCCAATCACCTTGGTCACGCCCAGACCGGACTCGGCGAACGCGCTGGCCCACTGGCTCATGCCCTGTTCGGCCGCGCCCGCGCACAGCATCATAAGGAACATCAGGTAGAACACCGGCTTCTTCGACAAGTCGGCGAACCGCATGGTCGCCGTGCCTTCCGGCACAATGCGCGGCATGGGAGCGCCAGCGAACATCGCGATGCCGATGGCAGGCACAATCGCCCACAAGCAAGCGAGAACCGGCCATGAGCCGGTGCCGAACGCAAACAGAAACAGCGTGGAGATGGCCACGGTGCCGAGCTGGCCCCAGCAGTAGAAGGAGTGCAGCAGGCTCATCGCCTTGGCCTTGTGTTCGCTCGGGCAGGCCTCGACGATGGGGGAGACCATGACCTCGATGAGTCCGCCGCCGAGCGCGTAGAGGAAAATCGCCGCCAGAATCGCGAGATACGGGTCCGGCACGCGGGTGGGGAGCAAGCCCAACGCCAGCAGTCCGGCAAGGGCGGCCAGGTGGGCGGCGATAATGCACGGCTTGTATCCGATGCGGTCCACGAACTTGCCGGCCAGCACGTCCACGACCAGTTGGGTGACGAAGTTGACGGTGATGAGGGCGGAAAGCCGCGCCATGTCGATGCCGAGTGTCGCCGCGAACGTGACGAACAGCAACGGCATGAAGTTATTGATTACCGCCTGAGTGATGTATCCCACGAAGCAGGCGGTGACAGTGTGGTTGTAGTTCGGGGCTGTGGCGCTCATAGAGTCAGTATTGCAGAAAAAGCACCCGCGAAATGCGCGTGCGAAGAGAATCGTGTGGGACGGCAGATGAACAATGGTAAAAACCGCGTGCCGTCCCACAAAAAGGAATCAGGCCTGCCACCATTGGCGCAGGGGGTACCACTTGCCGTCCGGGTGGGCCACGCGATCCGGCTTGACGGCCAAGAACTGGTGAATCTGGATGCCGTCGAGCTCGAAGTTCAGAGCGCAGGCGGCCATGTACATACCCCATACCTTGGCGCGTTCAAAGCCGACCTGCTTGACCGCGTCGTCCCAATGCTCGGAGAGGTTCTGGTTCCAGTGATGCAGGGTGAGCGCGTAGTGCTGGCGTAGGTTCTCCTGATGCACCACGTTGAAGCCGGCGTCATGGATGCACGATTCGATGAAGCCGGGCGCGCCGAGATCACCGTCCGGGAAGATGTAACGGTCGAGGAATTCGTCGGTACCGGGCTTGCCGTGAGGCTTGTCATGGCTGATGGTGATCTGGTGGTTCAGCAGTCGGCCCATCGGCTTCAGAAGGCGGAACATCTCTTCGAAGTAGCTCTGGTAGTTCTTGACGCCTACGTGCTCCATCATGCCGATCGAGCAGATACCGTCGAAGTCGTGCTCAGGCACCTCGCGGTAGTCCTGCACACGCACTTCGGCCAGATCTTGCAGCCCTTCACGGGCGATCCATTCGTTGGCGTACGCGGCCTGTTCCTTGGAAAGGGTGACGCCGAGCGCCTTGATGCCGCGACGGGCGGCGGTGATGACCATCGAACCCCAGCCGCAGCCGATGTCCAGTAAGCGCTGGCCGGGCTGCAAGTCCAGTTTGTCGAGAATCAGGCGCAGTTTGTTGGCCTGTGCGTCTTCAAGGCTCATGTGTTCGTTGTCGAATACCGCGCAAGTGTAGGTCATGGAGGATCCAAGGAAGTCGGCGTAGAACTCGTTGGACATGTCGTAGTGGAAGCTGACGGTTTCCGAATCGGCCTTTTCGGTGTGCGGCATCAGGCCACGCTTGATACGGGCGAACTTGCTCGGGCCCTCGGTGGCGGGCACCGGCGGCTTCTTGAAGCCATGGCTCAGGATGCCGGCAGATACGCGGGCAATTGATGTGGGAGTGAGTGGGCGAACGTATTTGGACAGCGACACCAGCTTGCGCATCGCCGGATACGGGTCGGCGTAGTCAATGCCGTCCACGTCGAAATCGCCCAGAATGTATGAGCGCACGATGCCGATTTCATTCGGGTGCGCGAGTAGCTGGTACATGCAGTTCGGCGTGGCGATTTTGACCTTCAAATCCGCGTCTGCCGGGCCGAAATGCGAGCCGTCGAAAGCGTCGATACGAACGGGAGTGGCGGGGTCGAGAAACAGGGACGCCATCTCGCCGACCGTCATAGCCTTGCCATTTGCCATTATCTACCTCATTCTCTTATGATGATCACCCCAACTGTCGAGGTATCTTAGTCCTCTTCAGGAGACTGAAACCGTTGAATACACCATCTGGTGAACCAGTTCGCGTTCGGCTGATGAAGCACGAATGGAATTAGGCATCTCGCATATTGATTGCGCTACGCGCGAAGTAAGCGGATGAGAGACGAGTTTCTCGGAGAGCGTCAGATGACTCCGGAAAATGGTCTTATCGTTGAGATTTCGGGCGATGGAACTGGTTTGGTCAATGGACAATAATTCGACAAGTGCGGAATTCCGCCATTTCTTGCCATTATTTTCAGTGTTGTTCTTTCAGCGTGTTTTCAGGTGAATGCTCATGCGCGGAGTAGACTGGGGAACCGTTGGACCACTCAAAGACAGAGTGGACCACCAGTTAAGACACTAGCTCAAAAGGAGAGCCCCTATGGTGTACCGCATGATTTTCAACCAGACTGCATACTTCGGACGTGGCGCGATCAAGGAGATTCCGGCCGTCGCCAAGCAGCACGGCTTCACCAAGGCATTTATCGTCACCGACCCGGTGCTGCTGGAGACCGGCACCGCCGAGAAGGTCACCAAGGTTCTGGATGAGGCCGGCCTGCCGTACGAGGTGTTCTCCAACGTCAAGCCGAACCCGCCGGTCGAGTGCATCAAGGACGGCGTCGCCAAGTTCGCCGAGTCCGGTGCGGACTTCCTGATCGGCCTGGGCGGTGGCTCCCCGCAAGACACCTGCAAGGGCATCGGCATCATCACCGCCAACCCGGAGTTCGCCGACGTGCTTTCTCTGGAAGGCGTCGCGGATACCAAGAACCCGTCCGTCCCGATCTTCGGCGTGCCGACCACCGCCGGCACCGCCTCGGAGACGACCATCAACTACGTGGTCACCGACACGGCCAACAAGCGCAAGTTCGTGGCTGTCGACCCGCACGACATCCCGATCGTCGCTTTCGTGGACCCGGATCTGACCGACTCGATGCCGCGCGGCCTGAAGGTCGCCACCGGACTTGACGCCCTGACCCACGCCATCGAGGGTTACATTACCCCGGGTGCCTGGAGCCTGTCCGACTGCCTGTCCATGCAGACCATCCGCATGATTGCCAAGAACCTGGCCAAGTCCGCCGACGGCGACATTCCGGCCGGCGAGCAGATGGCCTACGCGTCCTACATCACCGGTATGGCCTACTCCAACGTGGGCCTCGGTCTGGTGCACGGCATGGCTCACCCGCTGGGCGGCCGTCTGGGCGTGGCCCACGGTGTGGCCAACGGTATTCTGCTGGCCCCGGTCATGGAATACAACAAGGACTTCACCGGTGAGAAGTACCGCGACATCGCCGATGCGTTCGGTGTTGAGGACGCCTACACCGGCGACCTGGAGAAGGTGCGCGAAGAGGCCGTGCAGGCCGTCCACAAGCTGACCGTGGATCTGAAGAACCCGACCACGATTTCCGAAGTGGGCGCCACCGAGGCCGACCTTGAGCCGCTGGCTCACGATGCCTTCAACGACGTGTGCACCCCCGGCAACCCGCGTCAGGCAACCGAAGAGGACATCCTCGCGATTTACAAGTCGCTGATGTGATCAGTCAATGACAGTAAACATTAGCTCCCTCTGATGAGGGAGCTGTCAGCGTAGCTGACTGAGGGAGAGAAGTTGCGGCGTAGCCGCTGAATAATAGGTATCGGCCTGCGTCCGATTCAATGTTTTAGCGACTGCGTCGCAGTCTCTTCCTCAGTCTCACTTCATTCGACAGCTCCCTTATCAGAGGGAGCTTGCATAAGCAGAGGGGGCTCGTATATCTAGCTACTTTTCGTGCTTTTCGTCGTAGACTTCGTCGGTGGGGGTCTCGTCGTACAGCTGCTTGCCTTGCGCCTCCGCCAGTTCCATCTGCTCGTTGATCCACGCGGCTTCAGCCGGATTGATATCCGCGGAATTCAGCACTTTCTGCCACACCGGGTAGAACATATGCATCGCCGGATACATGGCGGTGAACAACACCTCCGGCTTATGCGTGCGCGTATGTTGCGGATGCGCATCAAACGTATTCTTAAAACGTCGCATGTAGCTCAGGAACGAACTCAACGACGTATCCATCCGTCGCGCACTCATCGCGGCGATCATGCGCGGCGAGTACACGGTTTTCAGATCCTTGCCCATCAGATGCAGGGAAATATCGATATCCTCATGCATCACATCGGCCTTATCCCGGCAGACCTCATTCACAATCTGATGCCAGGCCGAAGCGCGCAAGGCCATATTCGAGCCGAACAGCAGCGGCTGGCCGCCATCGGCACGGTAGATTCGCTTGCGTAAGGAATTGTCGCCTTTCAACCCGAAATGGCGTGAGGGCATGTCGTAATACATCACCGGACCAGTGGCACCCATCGCGGCCGGGTCTTCGGTGAAGATGCCGGAGACCACCTCCACCCAGTCAGGCCGGATCATACAGTCGGCGTCAAAACGGCCCAGCACATCGCCGGTCGCGGCGTTCAGGCCAAAGTTGCGGGTGGGAATCAGCCCCTGTTCATCGTTCTGGTGCAACAGTTTGACCGGGGCCTCGGGATGTTCGGCAATGAACTGTTCGACAACCGCACAGGTGTTGTCCGTAGAACGATTGTCCACCACCAGCACCTCATGCGGCATGATGGTCTGACGGGTGGCGTTCAGCAGGCAGTCGCGGATGCGTTCGGCTTCGTTCCACGCTGGGATGATGATCGAAACGTTGAGCATAACATCAACAATAGAAAAGCGGGTGTACGCCGCCGGCGTATCCGAGCTTCAAACCCCTCGCTACAATGGGGAGCCATGAGCGAACGCGTGCGAAACGTAAACAGCACCGACACGTTGAGAACCGGTGCCGCAGAGGCCGGGGCAGACCCGGACGACGAGAATCGTATCGACTTTGGTACTTTGTTCCCCGCCAAGGGAGATTCCCGTAGGCCACCGGAATGGTTCGGCCGCGCGCTGCTGTATGTGGCCCTCGCCGTCATCGTATTCATGTTCTGCTGGCGCTCGTGGGGCGACATCTCCTATCTAGTGCTCGACATCATCATCTCGCTGTTCCTGGCGCTGGCCGTCGAACCGTTGGTGGTGGCGCTGGTGGCTCATGGCTGGAAGCGTGGCGTGGCTTCCGCCGTCAGCTTGGTGGGCGTGGCCGTGGTCGTGGGTGTGCTGCTCACGCTATTTGGCAACATGTTCGTACAGCAGATGATTGCCATGGTCCGCGGTTTGCCGGCCATGTATGAGCAGATTCGTGAGTTCGTGGACCAGTATGCCACGTTCAAGATGCCGGAAATCAGCAATCTCGGCATGGAAATCTTCAACAATATCCAGACCTCGTGGGTCACCGATTTTGCCGGTACCGCCATGAGTACGGTGGGCGGCCTGTTCTCCTTCCTGCTGAACCTCATGACCGTGGTCATGACCACGTATTACATCTCCGCCGCCGGCCCCAAACTGCGCCGCTCCTTCTGCCAGTGGCTGGCCCCCAACACGCAGCGCCGATTCCTGCTGGTGTGGACCGTGGCCCAAGGCCAGATTTCGTCCTTCCTGTTCTCCCGTTCGATTCTGGCGTTGATCAACGCCACCTGCACTGCCATCTTCTTAGAGATTCTGCATGTGCCCTACTGGCTGCCGTTGGCCCTGTTCTGCGGCGTGGTATCCCAGTTCATCCCCACGGTCGGCACCTATATCGGCGGCGCGCTGCCGGTGCTGTTCGCTTGGGGCAACCGCGGATGGACGTACGCCGTGGCGGTGCTGGTGTTCATCATCGTCTACCAGCAGATCGAGAACCTGATTCTCTCGCCGAGGATTTCGCAGCGCACGATGGATATCAACGCGGCCGTCGCCTTCCTCGCGGTGCTGGCGTTCGGCTCGCTGTTCGGCGCGTTTGGCGCGTTCCTGGCGCTGCCGGTCACCGCATCGCTGCAGGCCATCTTCCGTGCGTACACCAAGCGCTATGAGCTGATTGACTCACCACTGATGAACGATCCGACTCCGGAGAAGAAGTCCAAGATCGTCGAGGCGTCCGAAGCGTTCGGCGAGCATGTGCTGCAGCCGATCGGCGAGCACATGCCGCGTGCGGCCAAGGGGTCCACCAGCCGTGTGCCGATGAATGAGGAACTGCGTTTGCTGCAGGAACAGATCTATGCGATTCCGCCACACGAGACGAAAGAATCCGATTTGGACGATTCCGCCACCGTGGCGATTCCGCAGCGTGGTGCCGCGGATACGCAGCAGTCTGAGCAGCCCGAGCAGCCTGAGCGGTCCGCCGAACAGCCTGAGCAGCCCGAGCAACGCAAGCAAACCAAGCAGTCTGATCAATCTGCCTCCAGCAATCCTAGGGCAGGGTGGCGCTGATGACTCTGCTTTCCGTACTCGATATTCTTCTGATGATCGTCGGCGGTGCCGGCATGATATATCAGGGACTGTGCATCGTGATGTCCCTGTTCGCCAAGCCCGTGCGCTTCCCCGACGCCCCGATGACCAACCGGTATGCCGTGCTGATCTCCGCGCGCAACGAAGAAAAAGTGATCGGCAACCTTATTGGGTCGATTCGCGATCAGACCTACCCGTCCAACCTCATCGACATCTGGCTGGTGGCCGACAACTGCACCGACAACACCGCCGACGTGGTGCGGTCTTTGGGCTGCCATGTGGTGGAACGCCACAATCTTGAGCTGGTTGGCAAGGGATATGCGCTGACGTATCTGTTGGGGCATATGCTCGACATCGGTGTGGCCGATGATTATGAGGCCTACTTCGTGTTCGATGCCGATAACAAGCTGGACAAGCACTACTTCGAGGAAATGAACAAGGCGTTCTGCTCCGGATTCAAGATTCTGACCAGCTACCGTAATTCGGTGAATCTGGCGGATAACTGGGTGTCTTCTGGTTCTGCGCTGTGGTTCATCCGTGAATCGCGATTCCTGTCTAACTCGCGTATGATTCTCGGTTCCTCTTGCCATGTGGGCGGTACGGGATTCATGTTCTCCCGCGAGGTGATGAAGCGGAACAAGGGATGGAAGTTCCATCTGCTCACTGAAGATCTTGAATTCACTATGGATTCGATTCTGCATGGCGACCGCATCGGCTATTGCGGTACTGCGATCCTCTACGACGAGCAGCCGGTTACCTTCTCGCAAAGTTGGCGTCAGCGTTTGCGTTGGAGCAAGGGATTCCTGCAGGTATTCCGTTATTATGGCTCGGCATTGCTGAAACGCGCGGTTCGCGAACGTGATTTCTCCTGCATCGACTTCACATTGATGCTGTGTCCGTTTACCGTGTTGGGCGCGATTCGCGCGGTGATGGGCTTGCTGTTCGCCGCGTGTGGCTTCGTGAGTTGGCCGAGCCAGCTGCAATCGCTGGCCGATTGGTCCAGCGGCATCATCATATCGGTGTTGGGCCTGATGGCATTGGCTGCATTGACCATCATTGTCGAGCGCGACCAGATCGGTGCCACGAACAAGGAGCTGCTCGCCTATGTGCTCAGCTTCCCGATTTACATACTCAGCTACGTGCCGATCTCCTTCCAGGCCATCTTCGCCAAAGCCCAGTGGAAGCCCATCGCGCATAAGGGTTGACCGAGTCCGCTAGTCCGGAGCCGCTCAGCGGGGCAATCCAACAGCAACCCGGGGGTTTGCTTCGCTGAGGGTTGACTGGTGGGGTAGAGTGGATGTATGAGCTTAGACAATACTCAAAGGAATGTCGGATTTCAGCCGCCGATGATGCCAGCCGCCGCCCCCGCGCCTGCACAGCCGTCGCAACCGCAGCCACAAGCATGGCCGCCGAATCCGAATGCGGCGGTGTCCATTCGTGGCCTGTTCAAGCACTTCGACCGGAAGATCGCCGTCAACGGACTCGCGCTCGATATTCCGGTCGGCTCGTTCTATGGACTTGTAGGCCCCAACGGCGCCGGCAAAACCACCACGCTCAATATGGTGACCGGTCTATTGGTACCGGACGCCGGCACCGCCATGATTTTGGGCCATGACGTGTGGAGCGACGTGAACACGGCCAAGCGCATGATCGGCGTCATGCCCCAGCCCGACCAGATCTTCGACCGACTGACCGGTTTGCAATTGCTCGTCTACTCCGGCATGCTGCGCGGCATGAGCCGCGATGAGACCACGCGTCGCGCCCAGGACCTGCTCAATGCTTTCGACTTGGCCGGGGCCGCCAACACGATGGTCACCGATTATTCGGCCGGCATGACCAAGAAGATCTGCCTGGCCTCCGCGATGATTCATAGCCCGCGCATTCTGGTCCTGGACGAGCCGTTTGAATCCGTGGACCCGGTGTCCAGCGCCAACCTCAAAGACATCCTCATCGAATACGCGAAGACCGGCGGCACGGTGATTATCTCTTCGCACGTGATGGCATTGGTCGAAAAGATGTGCACGCATGTGGCCGTAATCAACAACGGTCTGGTGTGCGCGGCCGGCACGGTGGACGAGGTCGCCGCCGGCGAAGAACTCGAAGACCGCTTCCTGCAACTGGTCGGCGGCCGCCACGAAGCCGCCCATCTCGCATGGCTCGACGGCGGGCAAGCCCAAGCACCAACTTCGGTCCAGCCGGTCCAGCCCATTCCGCTTACAACCGCCACGCCCGCCACACCCACCGATGAGGCCCGCCGATGATCAGCAGCGCCATCACCCTGGTCCGCCTGCGCTGGACGCTCACGCTCGCCACCCTGCGAAAATCGGCGTGGCAGACCGTCGCCTATGTCTTTTCCGCCGTACTCGCGGCCGGCACCATCATCGGCACCGGCGTGCTCGCATGGTTCATCGGCATACTGCCGCCCTTCACCGTGAACGCGGATGGCTTTCCGCTGAACATCCTTGGTTCCGGAGGCATCGTCAACATAGTCGTCGTGCTGGTCGGCGCGACCATGACCATCTTCATCGGCTTCATCCAGCTCATGATGCTTGGCGAAGGCTCCACCATGAACCCACGCAAATTCGCGCTCTACGGCATCGCCGACCGCAACCTGCAATTCGGCTTGCTGCTTTCCGGCCTGTCCGGCATCCCCGCCCTTACCGGCGTGGCCTCACTGATGCTCTGGACACTGGCCTATCGGCATATGGGACCAGCCGTAATCATCAGTTCCCTCCTCGCCGCAGTGCTGGCCGTCATCACCATGATGAGCATCTCCAAACTGCTCATCGCCCTATCCACCACGCTGGTGACCAGCAAACGCGGCAAAGGCGCGTTCTATATCTTCATCGTGCTGACGTTCGTTATCATCTGTCAGTTGCCGAACATTCTGGTCAACTCCGGCGTGGCCTTCAGCCTCAACACCGAAACCTGGGGTGCGGCGACCACCATCGTCGCATGGACGCCGTTCGGCGCGGCCTTCCAACTACCGTTCGACGCGCTTACCGGAGCCTGGGCGGTGCTGCTCGCCCGCATCGCCATCCTTGCCGTCACATGGATTGTCTGCTTCGCCGTCTGCACCTGGTGTCTGAGACATGAACGGCTCACCATCGGCGCAAACAGTCCGTCCGAGACCGCCAAAGGCATCGGCGCATTCGCATGGATGCCCGATTCGGCATCCGGCGCGGTTTCCGCACGCCTGATCACCTATCTCAAACGAGACCCCCGCCAAGCCATGACCTTCGCCATGCCGGTCCTGTTCCTGATCATCTTCGCCTTCCAGGCACACGGCATCAGCGCGGTCGTCTGGCAGTCGCTGATCTGGTGCGGCTGGTTCATGTCCGTCGTGGAAAGCAACGGGCTCGCATATGACGGCCGCGGCTTCACCATGGAAGTCATCGCCGGCGTGCGTGGCCGGACCGACAGAATCGGCCGCGTACGCGTCTACGTCGGCATCATGGTCGTCTACATGGTGCTGCTCTATCTCGCCGGCATCGTGCTGGTCGGCGCACTGACCGGACGCTGGGCGCAGCCCGATGACCTCGCTACCGGCCTGATCTTCCTCGCCACGGGCATGGGCATCGCCTTGAGCGGACTGGGCGTGGCCGAAGTCACCTCCTGTGTACTGATGTACCCGGTCGCCTCAATGGACAAGCCGTTCTCCGCGCCTCAAGGCCGCGCCATGGCCCAAGGCTTCTTCCCGTTCGTCTACATGCTTGGCAGCCTGCTGCTCATGCTGCCCACTGGCATCGTGGCGCTGGTCATGCTGCTGACAGGAGCCGAAGGCGGCATGTGGCTGGCGATTATTCCGGTCGCGCTGGCCAATGGCATCGGCATTCTGGCACTCGGGACATGGCTGGGCGGTAATCTGATGGATGCGCGAATGCTCTCGATTGTGGCAACACTCGACTCGTTCGCCTCATTGCAGAAATGATTGCCTTGTCATAAGGAGCACGATGGTATCTACAGCGGTATCACGCCGTCAGCGACGTGAAGCGCAACGGCGGACCCAACGATCGCATCGCCGAACACTGACCGTCATCATTTCCGCACTGACCACCATCGCCCTGTTCGCGGGGTACTGCGCCGCCGACATCACCGACGTGGCCCCCGGATTATTGACGTTGAAGCCCGTCGCCGCACCTGTTTTCGCCAATCCGGCCACCGCCAAATCAGGCGGCACCATCGCCGGTGCCCTGAACGCGAACAAGGCCATTGATTCCACGGCCGCTTCTGCACTGGTCAACGAATTGCTGTCCACGCAAGGCGTGGGAAACGATACGTCGGTGATCATTGAAGACGCCCAAGGCACCGTCGCTGCCGAACATGAGTCGAACACTCCACGCGAGCCTGCATCCACACTGAAAACGCTGACCGCGCTCGCCGCCTCATCCACCCTGAACATGGCATCCACCTTGGATACCCAAGTGTTCCTGACCCAATCCGATGACGGCACCAATACGTTGACCCTCAAAGGCAATGGCGACATGCTGCTGTCTGCAGGCGATTCCGACGCCAACCATACCAACGGACGTGCCGGTCTGAACACCTTGGCCAAGGCCACCGTGGCCGCGCTCGCCCAGCGAGGCATCACTTCCGTCAATCTCGAGTACGACGACACCCTATTCGGCGACTCACGCATTCCCGCAGGTCTGTCGGAAGGCGGCGCGGTCTTAAGCGACTACACCGTCTACTTCACGCCGGTCTCATCAATGGCGATTGATGGAGGCCGCCAATACACCGCCGATACGCCTGCGCCGGCCGACCCTGATGATTCGGCCGGCTACCCGGAACTGTCCCAGCACGCCGCCAGCGACGTGGCCACGAAATTCGCCGAACTGCTCCAATCGAACGGTGTGGCCGTTACCGGAGACGTGACGGCAAACACCGCTCCATCCGGTGAAACGCCTTTGGCCTCGGTGAGTTCGGCAACACTGTCCGAAATCATGGCATACACGTTGCGGCATTCGGACAATACGCTGGCCGAGGAGTTCGGTAGACTCACCGCCTTGGCGAAATCAGCGACAAACAGTCCTGAAGGCGGCACGGAAGCGGTCAAATCCACTCTGAACGATCTCGGTCTCGACACATCCGGTCTGACCATGGCCGATTGCTCCGGCCTGTCTCCCGGCTCCCGGCTCATCGTACGCACGCTGGCGGCCGTCCAACAACGTAATCTGACCACCGAGAGCGGTGCTGCCGGTGCGGAAGGTCTATCCATCGCGGGGTTGGTGGGCACGGCGCAGGATCGGTATACGGATGATGCCGTGGCTGGTCTGCTGCGCGTCAAAACCGGCAGCCTCGGCACGGTCACGTCGATGGCCGGCAATGTGTCCCGTACCAATGGGGGAGCGTTGTCGTTTGCCGTGGTGGTCAACAATCCTGAGGATTATGCCGCCGCGCGTAGCGCCATCGACTCGTTCATCACCAAGCTCGCGGGGCTGTAAAAGAGACATCAAGGGCCATCAAGGGCTACAAAGGCCGTAAACGTCCATAAACGCACGAGTGCCTATAACCAGAAAAGAGTGGTGAGTACATGGCATATTCCGCACGATTGCGCAAGGCCGTAGGCGCGGTCCGCGCAACGCTGAGCGCCGTGGAACTATGCGATGTGCAGGCTCCCGAATTCGCGCAGCATGGGGACCATGCCGTTGCCTCCGATGCGCCGCTCGTGCTCGTGGCCTGTTCAGGCGGGCGCGATTCGATGGCGCTGGCCGCGGTGAGCCATATCGTATGCACGTCCATGGGCGTGCGTTGCGGTGTTGTGATTGTGGATCACGGCTTGCAGGAGGGTTCCGAACAGGTCGCCGGCGAGGCCGCGGATCGTTGCCGTGCGTTGGGACTGGGCCCGGTCATCGTGCGCAACGCAACCGTACAGGCGCGCGGCGAGGGCCTCGAAGCGGCCGCACGGCAGGCCCGGTATGACGAGCTGTGCGCCGCGGCGCGTGAATCAGGTGCCATTGCCGTGCTGTTGGCCCACACTATGGACGATCAGGCGGAAACCGTATTGATCGGACTGCTGCGCAGCCGTGGCGTGGATGCGTTGGCCGGCATGCCGCAGGTCTTCACACGCAGTGGCGTGACTTTTGCGCGGCCGCTGCTGACCCTTACTCGAGACGAAACCACCGGCCTCTGTGAAGACTTGGGTGTGGAATATTGGGATGACCCCACCAATGGCGATGCGGTAGACGGCGAGTTGCCGGACGACTATCCGTTGCGCTCGCGGGTGCGCCACGACCTGCTGCCGGCCATCGAACGATTCGCTGGATTCAATGTCACCCGCCATTTCGCCGAAAGCGCACAGCTGGCCAGAATGGACAAGGAGTATCTGGATCAGCGATCCGACGAGGTGATGGGGGAGGCGGTTGCGGCAGTTGATTGGCCGGCATCGTCGGCAGCTGTATCGACCGATGCGCCACGAGCCTGTGTGGCAGACGATACCAACGATTCGGGCCATGGCATCGGCCTGATGATCGGCGTCAAACGTATTGCACGTGAGCCAGAGGCGATTCGGTTGCGGGTCATCGCTCACGCGCTGAGCCAGGCCGGTGTGAACGCCAGCGCCGCCCAGATTGCCGCCATCGACCGGCTGGTCGTCGATTGGCATGGCCAAGGCGGCGTCTCACTTCCCAGAGGTTATTCAGCCAATCGCAAGAAACACGTCATTCGCGTGTGCCAAGATGGAGCGCATGCGAATCGCTGACGTTGAGGAAGATATTGACCACGAGCTGGTCAGCAAAGAACAGATCGATGCCAAGATCCACGAGATGGCCGCTCTCGCGAGCGAGGATTACCGCGATAAGAATCCGCTGCTCGTTGCGGTGCTGAAAGGGGCCGTGAATACGCTGGTCGCGTTCACCCAGGCCATGAGCATTCCTGTACAGATCGACTTCATGAGCCTTTCGAGCTATGGCTCGGGCACAGTGTCGAGCGGTGAGGTCACAGTCAGGCAGGATTTGTCCGCCGATGTTCGCGGACGGCACATTTTGATTGTGGAGGATATTGTTGATTCAGGACGCACGCTCGCGTGGCTGGTCGCAGAACTGAAACGTCGTGGTGCCGCTTCCGTGGAGGTCTTCGCTTTGCTGAGCAAGCCTTCCCGCCGAGAGGTGGACGTTGATGTGAAGTACGCCGGCTATGAGATTCCGGACGAGTTCGTCGTCGGCTTCGGCCTCGACTTTGACGAACGCTACCGCAACCTCGATTCGATCGCGGTCCTCAAGCCGTCCGTCTACCAAGGAGTGCAAGCATGAGCTTCCCGCAAGGGCCGGGTAACGGCAATAATCCGAACCCGGACAACAACCGTAACAACGGCAACCCGTTCACCAACCCGTTCAACCGTGGCAATAACGGGACCAATGGCAAAGGCAACAACAACGAGAACCGGCCGATATGGCAGTCCCCCTGGCTGTGGGGTGCCGTACTCGTGGTCATGGTCGTGCTGATGTTCCAGATGTTCGCCGGCGGTGGCACGAAGACCATTGACACCAAAGATGGTTTCGCGCTGATCAATCAGGGCAAGGCCACATACGCCGAGATCACGGACAACAAGCAGGTCGTCCGCCTTGAGCTGAAGAATGACTACACCAAGAAGAACGCCGACACCGGCAAGGTGACCAACTACGGCAAGAACGTGCAGTTCTACTACACCTTCGCCCAGGGCGCGCAGGTGGCCAAGGCCGTGGAGAACGGCGATCTCGAAAAGGGCTGGACCTCGAATATCGAGCAGACCAGTGTGATGAGCTACCTCATCACCTCGATTCTGCCGTTCGTCATCATCCTTGCCTTGTTCTGGTGGCTGATGAGCCGCATGGGCGGTG
>ENA-OQJP01000097-OQJP01000097.1-human-gut-metagenome-genome-assembly--contig:-NODE-97-length-37959-cov-8.225206_pt1 | contig 37959 bp, 26 predicted proteins | sample MGYA00242611_ERZ504778 | MGnify/ENA primary metagenome ERZ504778 (study PRJEB26092, sample SAMD00036349) | human gut metagenome | host: Homo sapiens | study: EMG produced TPA metagenomics assembly of...
GTCAGCAGGCGGGAGCCGAGGCCCCGGCCACGGAACTTCTCGCCGACGTAGATGCTCACCTCGGCCACGCCCCGGTAGCACCAGCGGGGGTCTACCCGCCGCAGTGCGGCCCAACCGGCCAGCTCGCCGCCGTCCAGAATGACGAGGCGGCATTCTTTGATGTGAAAGGCGTCCCACGCCGTGTAGGGCGGGCAGGCGGTCTGGAAGGTGGCGTGCTCCGTGGCGATGCCCTCTGAATAGATCTCGGACACAGCGTCCCAGTCTTCCGGCTCCATGGGCCGGATGGTGATATTGCTCATGATATTCTTCCCCGGCAGAGCGTCCCAATGCGCCCTGCATCATTCCTCTTATCTCAGTATAGCAGATGCAGCCCGCCCGCGCAATGACCGCTTATTCCAGCCCCGGCAGGGTGTCCAGCACCGGGATGCCCAGGCTGTGCAGGAAGGCTTTCTTTTCCTCGATGGCGGGGACGACGTCCAGCTCCGAGGGGGCGTGGGCGTCGCAGCCCATGATGGCCTTGACGGGGTACTCCGCCGCGATGCGCCAGAACTCGTCCCGGGTGTAGCCTAAAGAGCCGTCGGGACGGTCCTGCAAAGTCAGTCCGGCCATGTTGTACTCGAGGGGGATGTCCAGCCGCGCCGCTGCGGCACAGATGTCCCGGCAGGCCTTCTCGGCGTCGGCGTCGAAGGCCGTCACCCGGTTCAAAAAGAGGTCGGGGTGGGCCAGATACCGGTAAAGCCCCGTTTCCAGCGCTTCCACCACCTGTTCGGCATACCGTCTGCCGTGGGCGGTGGAGGTGCTGCCGCCGAAGCGGCTGGCTCTGGCGTCCTGCTCATCGGTGGTGTCGTAGTGACAGCCGAGGATGAGATATTCGATGTCCAGCCGCTCCGTCTCTTCCCTGAGCCAGCCCAGATAGGCCGGGAAATACTCTGCCTCGAGGCCGATGCGGATGTGGAGCTTGTCGGCATATTTCTCCCGCAGCCCGCGCAGGGTCAGGACGTAATCGTCCAGCTGGGAGGGCAGCATCCGGATGCGGCTGACGAAGCCCGGCGTCGCGTAGGCCCAGGGGGTGTGGTCAGAAAACCCCAGCACCTTGTAGCCGCAGCGCAGGGCCGTGAGGATGTATTCCTCCTCGGTGCCTTCGGCGTGGCCGCAGCGGGTGGTGTGGGTGTGGTAATTGGTCAGCATGACAAGGCTCCCTCCCGGGCAGAAATTTTTTGACAATCATCACCGTTGTGATACAATAGGGTATAGCAGTTTGCGTTTTTAATGCACAAGCAACATCCGCAAACTGCATATCGCAAATATGCCATTTTGATAGGCACTATTTTTGAAAATTGCGATAAATACCCGTTCAGGGCAGGGACTATTATAGACCTCTTTGCCGAAAAATGCAATGAAGGCTGCTCTGAAAAAGGAGAAATGAAGATGGATTGGAAACGAATCGCTGCCTCTGTGCTGATGCTCGGTGTCCTCGCCGTCCCGGCCTCAGCAGCCAGCATCACCCCCCAGACCACCATGAAGGAGATACGCGACGACCCCGACATCAAGGCCAGCGGCCTCTATACATATACCTACGTGTGGGAGCGGGACTGCGAAAGGCTCTCCACCAGCCGCGACGACGAGACGCTGGCCGAGGTGGTCGGCAAGACCTCCGCCGAAGCCTGCGCAGCGGGCCTCAACTATCTGGCTCAGGTTTACCACGACGGCACCCGGGTGACCTATCCGCTCTATTCGGAAGAGGAGATCGCCGCCGTGCCTGCCCGCGCTCATGCGGAGCTGTATTACTGCCCGGCCAAGCAGCCGGGGGCTAAGTTTGCCATCGTGCTGTCGGGCAACGCGCTCTACTACAGCGGCGAGCTGCGGGGCGGCGTGGCCACGGCGTGGGAGCTGCACGAGCGGGGCTATGCCGTCTTCTCGCTGCGCTACCGCATCGGATGGGAGGCCGGGGACGACGCTCCGCTGGAAGACCTGGCCCGGGCCATCCGCTTCGTGATGGACAATGCCGACACCTTCGGCGTCTCCACGGAAGACTACGCCCTGCTGGGCTACTCCTCCGGCGGACAGCTCGCAGGCGTCTTTGGCAATGAGGAAAAGGGCTGGGGCCGCTACGGTGTGCCGAAGCCCGGCGTATTGCTGCTGGTCTACCCCATCAACAACTTCCTTGGGGCAAAGCCTGCCTACCATCTTCTGATGGATACCGACCGGCTGGAAAGACGCTACTATTCCTACACCGTCTCGAAGCTCGTGACGCCGGACTATCCGCCCACCTTCCTGTGGTACGGCAGGAATGACACCATGCTGAAAGCCTTCGTCTACCCCCTGCAGGGGCCGACCCTTGCAAAGGCACTGGAAGCCAGCGGCGTCCCCAACCGGGTGGAAGTTTACGACAACGCCAAACACGGCATCGGCATCGGCGTGGGGACGGACGCCGAGGGCTGGGTGGAACGTGCTGCCGAGTTCTGGCAGAGCGTTTCGGAATAACAGGAGGAAGAGAATATGTACGACTGGAATGAAGCTGTCCGCAGCCTGAATGTGGGCCTGCCCGACGACATCGCCCGGCTGAAGGCGGCCGGATATTATCAGGAGGCCATCGCCCGCATCGACCGGCTGCTGGCCGAGGACTGGACAAAGACCCAGAACGGCCCGGCGTCCAACGGCATCGCCCCGCCGGAGGGGTATGTCCCGCCCGAGAACCCCACGCCCCACGGTGTGGACGCCCTGCGGGAGGCCCTGACTGTCCAGAAGGAGATCATGCGCCGACTGCCCGGGGAATACTGCTGGACGGAAGCCGAGGCCATCGCCCGGATGCAGGAGCGGGTCAGGGACTTCACGGCAGAGGAATTTAAGAAGCTCGACTGGGAGGACCGGATGGACTGGCGGTTCGTGGAAGGGGAGAAGCGGTATCAGGCCCGGTTCGCCGAGACGCTGCTGGCCACCCACGCCGACCTCGCCGCCCGGAAGCTGACGCCGGACGCCCCCAACAACAAGAACGAAGAGCGCCACCGCCTCCATGAGAAGATGGAGCGGGAGGGGAGCGCCAGCGCCGACATCACCCTCCGCACCAGCATCCGGATGTCCGACGAAGCCTTCGCCGCCGCGCTGGAAAGGGCGAAAGCCGAGGGCAGAGACGCCGTCCACGTCCGGGCATGGCTGGCCCTGCCTGCCGCCTGCCCGTCCCAGAGCCATATCACGCTGGACCGCTTCACCGAGACGCCCGGCCATATCGCCGCCGAGGACGCGCCCCAGCGCACCGTCTGCTGGGAGGCCGACCTGACCGAGAACCGCACCTTCGGGGCCGAGTACAGCTACCGGGAGACGGCGGTCTATGCCGACCCGCTTTCCTTCACGCCCGACGCGGAGCAGCCGGACTTCTACACCGGCGAGGAAGCGCCCCACATCGTCTTTACGCCCTACCTGCGGGCGCTGGCGGCTCAGCTCACCGAGGGCATCATCAGCCCGGCGGAGAAGGCGAAGCGCATCTACGACTATGTCACCCTGAACGTCCGGTATCACTTCCAGCCGTCCTATTTCGTCCATGAGTCCATCGCCGAGAACTGCGCCCGCAGCCGCCGGGGAGACTGCGGCATCATGGCGCTGACCTTCATCACCCTCTGCCGCATCGCGGGCATCCCGGCCCGGTGGGAGAGCGGCTTTGCAGTGGCCCCGGGGGACGCGGGCTGTCACGACTGGGCGCGGTTCTACGTCGCCCCCAGGGGCTGGATGTATGCCGACTGCTCCTACGGTGCCTCCATGGCCCGCCGGGGCGATGAAGTGCTCCGCCGCCACTATTTCGGCAGTCTGGATACGGGCCGCATGGTGGCAAACAGCGCCTTTGAAGCGCCCTTCGACCCGCCGATGCTGGGCTTCCGCAGCGACCCCTACGACAACCAGAGCGGCGAGATGGAGGCCGACGGCGTGGGCCTGTACGGTGACGATACCGTGACCACCAAAGAAGTTTTGAAGTTTGAGGAAGTAGAATAAATGGAATTTCTCGCAATGCTGTATACCGTCCTGCTGGTGGCCATCTGCCTGATGATGGCGCTGCTGCTCTTCCGCAGCGGACGCCCCGCCGGCGGGCTGGACGAAGCCGACTGCGAAGAGCTGAAAGACTGGCTCGAAGAGCAGCTGGCCGCTCAGGCCAGAGAGTTCAACGCCCGTCAGGACGCCATCGCCCAGCAGAACTACGCCGCCATCCGCAGCGTCAGCGAGACGCTGCAGACGGCTGTGCAGAGCATGAGCACCACCCTCGGCCAGGGGCAGGACAGCCAGCAGCGCATCCTGGAGCGGCGTCTGCAGAGCCTCGAGCAGGCCAACAACCAGCAGATGGAGCAGCTGCGCCGCGCCATGGTCGAGAGCATGACGGCATTGCAGGCTGAGAACACCCGCAAGCTGGACGAGATACGCCACACGGTGGACGAGCAGCTTCAGGACGCTTTGCAGAAGCGGGTGACGGAGAGCTTCAAGGCCGTCAACCAGCAGCTCGAGCAGGTGTACAAGGGCCTTGGCGAGATGCAGTCCCTTGCCGCCGACGTGGGCGGCCTCAAGCAGGTGCTCTCGGGCGTCAAGACCCGCGGCATCCTCGGCGAGATCCAGCTGGGCGCGATCCTGGAAGAGATCCTCGCCCCGGAGCAGTATGACACCAACGTCGCCACCATCCCGGGCAGCACCCAGCGGGTGGAATACGCCATCCGGATGCCGGGCGCCGACGGCGGCAGCGTCTGGCTTCCCATCGACTCCAAGTTCCCCGGCGACACCTACGCCCACTTACAGGACGCCTACGCTTCCGGCGACGCGCAGGCCGTGGAGGATGCCCGCCACGCCCTCGAGCTGGTGCTCCGCAGCGAGGCCAGAGACATCCGGGAAAAGTACGTCGAGCCGCCCTATACCACGGCGTTCGGCATCCTGTTCCTGCCCTTTGAGGGCCTGTATGCCGAGGTGGTGAACGCGGGGCTGCTGGAGGTCCTGCAGCGGGACTATCAGGTCAACGTGGCAGGCCCCAGCACCATGGCGGCCCTGCTGAACAGCCTGCAGATGGGCTTCAAGACCCTCGCCATCCAGAAGCGCTCCGGCGAGGTCTGGCAGCTGCTGGGCGCGGTGAAGACGGAGTTCGACAAGTTCGGGCAGGGCCTCGCCAAGATGCAGCAGCGTCTGCGCCAGACCGACGAAGAGCTGGACCAGCTCATCGGCGTCCGCAGCCGGGCCATCAGCCGGAAGCTGCGCAGCGTCCAGAGCCTCGACGAGGCCAGCGCCAGCGCCCTCTTGGAGATAGACGACATGAACGAGCTGCCGAAAGCACTCTCTGAGACCAGCGAAATATCTGACCAAGTTGGGAAATAATGACGCTGATACGGCATAAAACAAACTTGGTCAACGTGACCAACTTCGACCTGCCTGACCAAGTTGGAACTTGGCCAGCAAAAGCAACTTGGTCAAACTGACCAACTTCAAATAATGAACGTAAGTATGTTGTTATATTAGAACTTGGTCATATAACCTACCGCAGTAGAACGTCATTCGGCCATCCGGCCTGATAAATAGTTGACGAAGGCGGCAGACTGTGCTATACTGAGAACGTTTCCTGAAATAATTGCCAGCCATGGCAGACCATACACAAGATAACAGAGAGGAAATGTGCTTATGAGCGTAAAGAACATCAGCAGCGCCATTCTGGGCGTGGGCGTGGACGATACCACCATCGATTTGTTTGAGAGCCAGTACCCGGTCCCCACCGGCGTCAGCTACAACTCCTACGTCATCCGGGACGAGAAGATCGCCATCCTCGACACCGTGGACGACCGCGCTACCGACGAGTGGATGGCAAACGTCACCGAGGCACTGGCAGGGGAGAAGCCCGCCTACCTCGTCGTCCACCACATGGAGCCTGACCACAGCGCGAATATGGCCCGCCTCGCCGCCCTCTACCCCGAGATGCAGGTGGTGGGCAACGCCAAGACCTTCCAGTATATGGAGCAGTTCTTCGGCGCAGAGGCCATCGCCAAGGAGCGCCGCGTCGTCGTGAAGGACGGCGAGAGCCTTTCGCTGGGCACCCACACCCTGACCTTCGTGTTCGCGCCCATGGTCCACTGGCCCGAGGTCATGGTGAGCTATGAGTCCACCGAAAAAGTCCTCTTCTCCGCCGACGGCTTTGGCCGCTTCGGCGCGGTGGCAAAGTTCGACGAGAAGGCCGACTGGGCCAGCGAGGCCCGCCGCTACTACCTGAACATCGTGGGCAAGTACGGCCCGCAGGTGCAGGCTCTGCTGAAAAAGGCCGCTGCGCTGGACATCAAGACCATCTGCCCGCTCCACGGCCCCGTCCTCACCGGCGACCTTGGCAAGTACCTGAACTACTACGATCTGTGGTCCAGCTACAAGGCCGAAGAGCCGGAGAAGGTGCTGGTCGCCAGCGCCTCCATCCACGGCCACACCCGCGCCGCCGCCCACATTCTGGCCGAGAAGCTCCGCGCCAAGGGTGCCAGGGTGGTGGAGATGGACCTGACCCGCACCGACGTCTCCTACGCCGTCACCGAAGCCTTCCGCTGCGGCAAGACCGTTCTGGCCTGCGCCACCTATGACGGCTTCCTCTTCCCGCCGATGGAGAATCTGCTGACCCACCTCAAGACCAAGGCCTTCCAGAGCCGCACCATCGCCCTGATGGAGAACGGCACCTGGGCGCCCATGGCCGCAAAGCTCATGCGCGCCGAGCTGGACGGCATGAAGAACATCACCGTCTGCGACACCGTCGTCACCCTCCGCTCTGCTTCCAACGCCGCCGCTGAGGCACAGATGGACGCGATGGTGGATGAGCTGCTGAGTAAGTAAAAACGAGCAGAAACAGGAAATCCCCCACGAAAGTGGGGGATTTCCTTGTTTTCTGTCAGTGTTTATGATACACTGATCCTGCCGCCGCAAGGCGGTAAGGCACTGTACATACGGCAGGCGGTTTGGTCTCTCACTTCCGAAAGGAGGTGAGAAGATGCCGATTACTTTGACGTTTCACTTGTTTGGACTCACGTTCACACTGCGAATCAAAAGTAAAACCGCCACCTCTGCCAAGGTGATGGTTTTCAAAAAGCCAAATCCTTAGAAAGAGGCCAAACCGCTTGTCACAGTGCCTTTTCTATCGTTATTATAGCGCATTGCCGGACATCTGTCAAGAAACCCGGCAGTGCGTTTTTTGCTCAGGAGGCGTGCGTCTTTCGGCCAAGCGCCGCCGCGCCGGTCAGAGCCACGAGGACGCCCAGCACGGCAAGGCCCGCACCGGCCTGCCCGAAGGCGTCGCCCACCGCGCCCACGAGGGGGCTGGCGGGTATCATGAGCAGGCTGTAGACCATGCCGTCCACGCTGATGAGGGTGGCACGCTGGTCGCTGGGGATGACATCGTTGAGCTTCTGGTCCTCGTGCAGGAGGTAGGCGTCGATGACGCCCTGCACCAGCATACAGCCGAAGATGCAGCCCAGCACCGGGGCGGCACCCACCAGCGCGCAGCCCCCGCCGCAGAGCAGGGCGCAGACGGCGTAAAACCGCCGCAGGCTCTTCGGATGGAGCCGCCGGGCCGCTTCAACGCCCAGCATGGAGGCAAACCCGCTCAGCAGCATCGGCACGAACAGCAGCGCTGTGGGCCAGCCCAGCTCGACGAGCCGCTGCTGGACGAACATCTTGGTCAGGTAGCTGGGGATGCAGAGGACGGCGGCGGAGACGATGAGCTTTGCCGCCAGCGGGGTGGCGCGAAGAGCGGTGATGCTGTCCCGTGCCAGCCGCGCGAGCTGGCCGGGCAGGTCGCGGAAGGTCTGCTTCTCCCGGCGGGCCTGCGTTTCGGTGACGATGGGCTCGGTCATCAGGGCGGTGGCGGCAGCGGCAGTGCCTTCAAAGGCGGCGCTCAGCAGGTAGAAACCGGAAAAGCGGAGAAACCGTTCCAGCGTGCTGGCGAGGGACCCCACAGCCGTGGCCAGCATGGAGAGCTGGGAGCAGTTGGCGGAGACCCGGAGGTAGTCGTCTGTCCGTCCGCACTGCTTGAGGCTGTCGTAAGTGAGGGCCGAGGCGGTGCCGGAGAACATAGCGTTGGCCAGTGCGCTCAGCGCCATCGCCAGGCAGATGAAAAAGAGGTCCGGCGCAATGGCCATCGGAAGGTTGGAGAGCACCATGCAGACCCCGCCGGCCACGAGGGTCTTTTTGCGGCCCAGCAGGTCAGCCGCCATGCCGCTCGGCACCTCGAAGGTGAGGCTGACCATGTGGAAGACGCTCTCGGCAACGCCGATCTCCCACAGCGAGAAGCCCCGCGCGGCCAGCAGCGCCACCCACACGGCGTCGGTGATGCGCAGGCCGGAGAAAAAGTTGTTGGTATAGATGCAGGCAAGCTGCTTTTTCAGGTTCATGGGGAACACCCTTTCATGAGTAAACCTCTCCGTCATCGCTGCGCGATGCCACTGCCCGAGTTGCGGCTCCCAGCATCTGCTTCGGCCCTTGGTGCGGGCCTCGCATCCTGCTGGCCGCGGCCCCAACAGCGACTCCCTGTTTCCGCCGCTGGCGGCGGTCGTCGTTGTTGCTCCTACCGAGGGGAGGCTTTGGCATGACGGGAAACTTTATCTCTTCGCCAGAGGCTCCCCTACAAGGGGAGCTGTCGAGCGCATGCGAGACTGAGAGGTTGTACGAAGGACAGCCTATTCTGGTAGCAGAAAGCTGTCGATGAATGGCGCACCCTTTTATAAATTTTCAGGGCAAAACAAAAGCGCCCCATAGCAAAGCTGCGGGGCGCATAGATCATGCTCCACGCTCTGCTGAAAGGACCTGCCTTGCCACAGCGAGGCCCGGCTGCTGGCGATATAAAATGCCTCAAGCAGTCAGCTCAGACCTGCCCGGCACGCCAAAGGCGCTCCCTTTGGGAGAGCTGGCTGCGAAGCAGACTGAGAGGGCTATAAAAGGGTACACTTCGAGCCGGAAAAGCTTAGGGGTTTCCTTTTTTGAAGAAAACGCAGCCGTTCCAACCCATCGCAGATGTACCCTCCTTTCCGTAAAGCGTTGAGCTCAGCATACCATAATAACTGCTGAAAAGCAAGAAAAATGCGGATATTCCTTAAAATCTGCCCGCTGTGCTTGCAAACCGCCCCAAAATGTGATAAGATGATTCTCGGTTATCAAAATGACCACGACCTGAATACTCCAAACGCAGCGACGGAGAGAGTAGGCAGGCGCACCGCAGCAAAGAGAGAAGCTTCACCGGCTGAGAGGGCTTCCGCGCGGGCGCAGGCTGAAGTTCGCTCCCGAGCGGCCGGCCTGAACGACAGTAGGGCCGGACGGTGCGCCCCGTTACGGCGTTTTGAGCGCCGCGCGGCTTGCGAAAGAGCCGAGCGGAAACCGGGTGGTACCGCGGAGCTGTGAATTTTATGAGCTTCGTCCCTTTTGCCGGGCCTTTCAGGAGGCCGGGGCAGGGGACGGAGCTTTTTTGCTGTCCGCTGAACAACACGAATGAGAAGGAGAGAACATCCATGCAAGCAATGATCGACGAGCTGGCAAAGCAGGCCGAAGAGAGCCTGGGCCAGGTCTCTTCCAAAGAAACGCTGGCAACTTTCTGGCAGGAATATCTGAGCAAGAACGGCAAGATCCCCGCCCTGATGAAGAATCTGCGCTCTGTCGCCCCCGAGGAGCGGCCGGCCATGGGCAAGATCATCAACGAACTGAAGGCCAAGGTCCAGGCCGAGTATGACGCCGCTGCCGACAAGGTGAAGCAGGCTGAGCTTGCTGCCCGCAACGCCGCCGAGACGGTGGACATCACCCTGCCCGCCAAGACCCGCGCCGTGGGCGGTCTGCACCCCCTGACCCTCGTCACCAACCAGATCATCGACGTCTTCTCGGGCATGGGCTTTGCTGTGGCAGAGTCCCCCGAGATCGAGGACGACGACCACAACTTCACTCGCCTGAACGTCCCGAAGGACCATCCCGCCCGCGATATGCAGGACACCTTCTACCTGTCCGATGAGTTCCTGCTCCGCACCCAGACCTCCGGCGGCCAGATCCGCACCATGGACAGCCAGAAGCCTCCCATCAAGGTGCTCATCCCGGGCCGCGTCTTCCGCTCTGACTCCGACGCTACCCACAGCCCCATGTTCCACCAGATGGAAGGTCTGGTCGTGGATAAGGGCATCACGCTGGGCGATTTGCAGGGCGCTCTGAACACCTTCGTGCAGAAGCTGTTCGGTGCCGACACCCGCACCCGCCTGCGTCCCTCCTACTTCCCCTTCACGGAGCCCAGCGTCGAGGTGGACGTGAGCTGCTTCGAGTGCCACGGCAAGGGCTGCCCCCTGTGCAAGCACACCGGCTGGATCGAGGTGCTGGGCGGCGGCGTCGTCAACCGCAAAGTCCTCGAGAACTGCAGCATCGACCCGGATGAGTACTCCGGCTTCGCCTTCGGCATCGGCATCGAGCGCATCGCCATGCTGAAGTACGGCATCAACAACATCGGCCTGATGTTTGAGAACAACCTGCAGTTCCTCAAGCAGTTCCACGAATAAGAGGGGAGAGAGCAAACAATGAAAGTACCTTTCAGTTGGTTAAAAGAACTCGTCGATATTGACGTTACCGCACAGGAGCTTGAAGAAAAGCTTTTCTCCTGCGGCTTTGAAGTCGAGGAACTCATCCCGCTGGACGCCGGCATCAGCAAGGTCGTCGTGGGCAGGATCGTGGAGATGGAGCCTCAGGAAGGCACCCATCTGACCAAGTGCGTCGTGGACTGCGGCGAGTATGGCCACGACATCCGCATCAGCACCGGTGCGGCGAACATGAAGCTGGGCGACTGCGTGCCTGCCGCTCTGGACGGCTCCACCCTGCCCGGCGGCATCAGGATCAAGGCCCGCAAGATGCAGGGCGTCGAGTCCAACGGCATGCTCTGCTCCGGCGAGGAGCTGGGCCTGAACGATGACCTGTTCCCGGGCTCTGAGGTCTACGGCCTGCTCATCCTGCCCGAGGATTCCGTCCCCGGCACCGACATCGCCCCCGTGGTGGGTCTGGATGACTACATCTTCGACATCTCCATCACCGCAAACCGTCCCGACTGCCAGTCCGTGCTGGGCATCGCCCGCGAGGTGGCCGCCATCCTCGGCAAGCCCCTGCACATGCCCGCCATGGACTACAACACCGTCTGCGACGCCGACGAGCCGATCAGCGTGAAGGTGGAGGCTCCGGACCTCTGCCCCCGCTACATGGCACACTACGTCCGCAACATCCGGATGAGCGAGTCTCCCCGCTGGATGAAGCGCCATCTGGCCCTGTGCGGCCTGCGCTCCATCAGCAATGTGGTCGATATTACCAACCACACCCTGCTGGAGATGGGCCAGCCCATGCACGCCTTCGACTTGAACAAGGTCGCCGGCCGCAGCATCACCGTCCGCCGCGCCGTGGAAGGCGAGAAGATCACCACCCTCGATGAGAAGGAGTTCACCCTGAACCCCAACAATCTGGTCATCTGCGATGCAGAGAAGCCGGTGGCTCTGGCCGGCATCATGGGCGGTGCAAACTCCGGCATGGACGACAACACCACCAGCCTGCTCTTCGAGTGCGCTACCTTCGCCCGCGACTCCGTCCGTAAGACCAGCCGCGCTCTGGGCCAGAACAGCGACTCTTCCGCCCGCTACGAGAAGGGCGTTGACCGCCACTCTCCCGAGCTGGGCCTTGCCCGCGCCCTGCACCTCATCCAGGAGCTGGACTGCGGCGACATCACCACGCTGGAATACGATCTGACCGACGGCCGTCCTCTCGAGCGCAAGCACATCGTCACCACCCCGGCCAAGATCTGCGGCGTGCTGGGCATCACCGTGCCGGACCAGACCATGATCGACATCCTCAAGCGCCTTGAGTTCACCGTGGACGTGCAGGCCGACGGCAGCTGGGACGTCTCTGCACCCCTCTACCGCGAGGATGTGGAGAGCTTCCCCGACCTGGCCGAGGAAGTCATCCGTGAGTACGGCTATGACCACATCGTACCCACCTTCCTGAACACTGCCGCTGTCACCAACGGCGGTCTGAACTACGAGCAGAAGCAGCAGCTCAAGACCAAGCGTCTGCTGGCCGCTCAGGGCTTCTATGAGGCTTCCACGCTGGCCTTCTATTCCAATGCCGAGTTCGATATGCTCCATATCCCGGCGGAGGATGAGGCCCGCAAGGCCATCCGCATCCTGAACCCCATCAGCGAGAACCTGTCCGTCATGCGCACCCTGCTGGCACCCTCCATGCTGAACGTCATCGTGGACAACCTCAAGAAGGGCAACGCTGAGGGCCGTCTGTTCGAGATGGCTCCCGTCTACCTCGCCAAGGAGCTGCCCATCAACGAGCATCCCCACGAGCGCCAGACCCTCTGCATCGGTGCCTTCGGCCCCGAAGAGGACTTCTTCACCGTCAAGGGCGCTCTGGAAGGACTGGCTGAGGGCTTTGACCTGACCTTCACCTATCAGCGTGAGACCACCAGCTGGCTCCACCCCGGCATCAGCGCCGCCGTCTACTGCAACGGCAAGCGTCTGGGCGTCTTTGGCAAGCTGGCCAACGAGATCAACGCGGAGCTGGAGATCGCCAAGGAGCAGAAGGACAGCCAGAACATCTATCTGGGCGAGCTGGACTATGAGGCTCTGATGTCCTGCGTCGAGGGTGAGCTGCGCTATAAGCCGCTGAGCCCCTACGCCGCTGTCAAGCGTGACCTGGCTCTGGTCTGCGACGAGGCTGTGGCCTGCGGCGACATCGAAGAGACCATCAGGAAGGCAAGCCCCCTCATCACGGAGGTCAAGCTGTTCGATATTTATCGCGGCGCAAACCTCGGCGAGGGCAAGAAGAGCATGGCCTTCTCCCTGACCCTCTCTGACCCCGCCGCCGAAGTCTCCAACGAGCAGGTGGAGCGCACCGTCAAGAAGGTGCTGGGCAACCTGAAGTTCAAGCTGGGCATCGAGATCCGCTGAACGGAAAGAATAAGAAATGAGTCCGTCTGTGCTGCTGGCACGGGCGGGCTTTTTCTTTGCGCCGATTTATGCTATACTTATCTTATATAGAAACACAGCAGGAGGATTCAGCGTGGAGGACTACCGCACCATCCGGGGAACAGCCATCGGAGAATACGAAGAGAAGAAGAGCCGCTTCATTGCGCAGCTCTCCTTTGCAGACAGCGAGGAGAAGGCCGTGGCCTTCCTCGAGCAGGTGCGCGCGGCCAACCGCACCGCCCGCCACAATGTCTATGCCTACCGCCTGCGGGAGGGGAGCCGGGAGCGCTATTCCGACGACGGCGAACCGGCCAAGACAGCGGGTACGCCTGCCCTGGAGGTCTTGCAGCACAGCGGACTGACCGACCTCATCGTGGTCATCACACGCTACTTCGGCGGCGTGCTGCTGGGGACCGGCGGCCTCGTCCGGGCCTACACGACCGCCACGTCCCGCGCACTGGAAGCCGCCGAGGTGGTGACGGTGCGCAGCGTGGTGGCGCTGGATGTGACGGTGGACTACGGCCTCTATGAGCGGGCAGACCTGCTCATCAGGGCGGCGGGCGGCAAGCTGGCCGAACCGGAGTTCACCGATAAAGTCACCCTCCGCTGGCAGATGCCGGAGCATACCGAAGGGCCGCTGCTGACGCAGCTGCAGGAGTTGACAAGAGGCACGGCCAATGTCACCGTGAGCGAGCCGTTCTATGCGGCGTTCTGAAAGGCTCTCCCTTTGGGAGAGCTGGCGCGAAGCGCCTGAGAGGGCAAGGACGCTGACGGAGAAGCGAAAGCACAGCGATAGTATCGCTCTGGCAAAAGAGTCTGCGCATCGCTGCGCAGCGGCTTTGCCGTAACTGGCTTGCCCTCTCCGTCATTGCTTTGCAATGCCACCTCTCCCAAAGGGAGAGGCTTGAAAAACAGCAGCAATAGGCGAAAGAAAACGAAATACCAAAAATTACCAAATGACAAGTCGAAACATTTTCTGACGAAGATACACGGATTTTCCCCCTTCGACAGGGCGAATCGGTTACAATAGCCGCAGACGCGGCATTGGGATCGGCCGCGCGCGGAGAGGAGGGAAAACGAGAGAAAAAGGAGGGACACAGGATGGATGTGCGCACACGCACCGAAGAGATCGAGCGGCTGACGCTGGCCCCATGGGCGACGTTCAGCGATGCAAGCCGGGGCAGGCAGAGACCGGAGGAACAGGACCCCATCCGCCCTGTGTTCCAGCGGGACCGCGACCGGGTGCTCCACTGCAAGGCGTTCCGGCGGCTCAAGCAGAAAACGCAGGTCTTCCTCTCGCCGGAGGGCGACCTCTACCGCACCCGCCTGACCCACACGCTGGAAGTCTCCCAGATCGCCCGCACCATCGCCCGGGCGCTGCGGCTCAACGAGGACCTGACCGAGGCCATCAGCCTCGCCCACGACCTTGGCCACACCCCCTTCGGCCACGCCGGAGAGCGGGCGCTGGATAAGCTCACGCCCGGCGGCTTCAAGCACTATATGCAGAGCCTGCGGGTGGTGGACAAGCTCGAGAAGGACGGGCAGGGCCTCAACCTGACCTGGGAGGTGCGCAACGGCATCGTCACCCACACAAAAGGCAGATGGGCCGCGACGCCCGAGGGCCGCATCGTGCGGATGGCCGACCAGATCGCCTACGTCAACCACGACATCGAGGACGCCGTCCGGGCCGGTGTGCTGGACCCGGCCACCCTGCCGAAGGACTGCACCGCCGTGTTGGGCCAGACGAAGTCCGCCCGCATCACCACCATGATAAACAGCATCCTCGCCCACAGCGACGGGGATGTGGCAGTCGGCGCGGAGGAGAATGAAGCCTTTCTCGCCCTGCGGGATTTCATGTATGCCACCGTGTATGTGGACAAGACCGCCAAGGCCGAGGAGCAGAAGGTGGACAAGGTCATCGGGGAGCTGTACGAGTATTATCTGGCCCATGTGGACCAGATGTCCAACTTCTACGTCCAGCTGGCCTATCAGGACGACCCCGAGCGGGCCGTCACCGACTATATCAGCGGCATGAGCGACGAATTTGCCATCCGGACCTTTGAGGACGTCTTTGTGCCTCGCAAGTGGCACGTTTTGTAAAAAGGAGCGCCGAACATCTTTATGATCCCACACGAATATATTGAAGAGCTGACCCGCCGCACCGACATCGTGGAGCTGGTGGGCGGCTATGTCCAGCTCAAGCGGAAGGGCCGGCTCTACGGCGGTCTGTGTCCCTTCCACAGCGAGAAGACCCCCTCGTTCTACGTCTATCCGGACACCCAGAGCTTCTATTGCTTTGGCTGCGGTGCAGGCGGCGATGCAGTGACCTTTACCAAAAAGATAAACAGCATCGACTACGTGGAGGCCGTCAAGCTGCTGGCCCAGCGGGCCGGTATGCCCGAGCCCACCGAGGACGACAAGACGGGCCGTCTGCGCAGCCGCATCCTCACCATGAACAAGGACGCGGCCCGCTTCTTCCACGCCTGCCTCAACTCCACCGTGGAGGAGGCCCGGCAGGCCCGTGCCTACTGGCGTCGGCGCGGCCTCGACGACAAGACCATCAACCGCTTCGGGCTGGGCTACGCCCCCGACGACGGGCAGGCGCTCTACCAGCATCTCCGGGACAAGGGCTACAACCAGCAGGAGCTGGACGCCAGCGGCCTGTTCAAGCGGAGCCAGTCGGGCCGCATCTACTGCCTGTTCTGGCGGCGGGTCATGACCCCCATCTTCGATCTGCGGGGCAACATCATCGCCTTCGGCGGCCGTGTGCTGGACGACTCCAAGCCCAAGTACGTCAACAGCCCCGAAACGCTGGTCTACCACAAGTCGGACACGGTGTTCGCGCTCCAGATCGCAAAGCGGAGCGCTTCCCATCGGTACGTCCTCTGCGAGGGCTACATGGATGTCATCTCCATGCATCAGGCGGGCATCGACACCGCTGTCTGCGCCTGCGGCACGGCCCTGACGCCCGACCAGATCAAGCTCATCAGCCAGTATGCCGATGAGGTCATCCTCAGCTACGACTCCGACGAGGCGGGCCAGAAGGCCACCCTCCGCTCGCTGGAGCTGTTCCGCAACAGCCCGGTGCGGGTGGGCGTGCTGCAGATCCCGGGCGCGAAAGACCCGGACGAGTACATCAAGAAATACGGTGCCGACCGCTTCAAAGCCCTGCTGGACGGCGTGGGCAATGCGCTGGACTTCCGGCTGGGCCGTCTGCGCAGTCAGTACGACCTCAAACAGGATGCTCAGCGCCTCGAGTACGTCAAGGAAGCGGTGGAGATGCTGGCGCAGCGCTCCAACCCCACCGAGCAGGAGGTCTACGCCGGGCGTCTGGCCGAGGAGACGAACATCTCCAAGACCGCCATCATGGCCCAGCTGGCCGACGCCGTGAAGAAAGCGGGCAGCAAGCGCCGCCGGGAGCAGGACCGCGCCCGCCTGCAGGAGGGTGAGATGAACCAGATCAAAGTCCCCTACGGCGCAGGCCGGGGCGCACTGGGCATGGCCAGCGCAGAGCAGCGGCTTCTTGCCGCCATGCTGCGGGAGCCGGGCTATATCGATAAGGTGAGCGCCCAGCTCAGGCCGGAACAGTTCTTGCAGCCCCAGCAGAAGGAGCTGTACGAAGCCATGCTCCGCTGCAAGGAGCAGGGGGTGGAGGTGAGCCTCGCCACCCTGCGGGCCTTTGTCAGCGAGGAAGCTCTGAATGAATTGAGCCGTCTTGCGGCACAATACAGCGATGTGAACTGTACGCCGGAGGACATCAAGCTCTATCTGGAACGCATCGCCCGGGGGACTCCCGTGGCCAGCCGCGCCGCCAGTATGTCAACCAACGATATTGAACAGTATCTCCAGTCGATGCGGGAACAAAAGCAGGGAACTGCTGACGCAGAAGATTCGGTCTGAGCTCTCCACCGGCTGGGGCCGGAAGGAGAAGCACAGATGCAGAAAATGTCACAGACGGAAGAAATGGCGAAGATGCTGGCGGGACGCGCCCGCCGCCATGTCCTGACACCCGAGCAGGTGAGCCGTGCCATGGAAGAGCAGGACTTCGACCCGGCGGGGCTGGATGAGCTGTATGCCGCACTGGAGATGCGGGGCGTGCAGGTAGCCGAGGAAGAGACAGAGCTGCCGCTTCTGGACGAAGAGCAGATCGGAAAGCTCGAGCATGAGCTGTCTGCCGAAGGCGTGGCGCTGGACGACCCGGTGAAGACCTATCTGAAAGAGATCGGCCGGGTGCCGCTGCTCTCGGCGGAAGAGGGAAGCCGCCCTTGCCCGTGCCGCGCAGGCAGGGGACGAGGACGCCCGCCGCCGTCTCAGCGAAGCGAACCTCCGCCTCGTCGTCTCGGTGGCAAAGCGGTATGCCGGGCGGGGCCTGCCCTTCCTCGATCTGATCCAGGAGGGCAACCTCGGCCTGATGAAGGCGGCGGAGAAGTTCGAGCCGGATCGGGGCTTCAAGTTCTCGACCTACGCCACCTGGTGGATACGCCAGTCCATCACCCGGGCCATCGCCGACCAGGGCCGCACCATCCGCATCCCGGTGCATCTGGTGGAGAGCATCAACCGGGTGAAGAAGACGGCAGGAGAGCTGCTGCGCCGCACAGGCCGGGAGCCCACCGCCGAGGAGATCGCCGCCCAGCTGGACATGGAGCCCGCCCGGGTGCGGGAGTTGATACAGCTGGCTCAGGACCCCATCAGCCTCGAGACGCCGGTGGGGGAGGAAGAGGACGCCCATCTCGAGGACTTCATCCAGGACGATGAGGCAGGCGTCCCCGCCGACGAGGCCGGGCGGCAGCTGCTCCGCCGGGAGCTGATGAATGTGCTCAAGAGCCTGACGCCCCGGGAGGAGCGGGTCATCGCCCTCCGCTTCGGTCTGGAGGATGGCCGCGCCCGGACGCTGGAAGAGCTGGGCCGGGAGTTCAACGTCACCCGGGAGCGGGTGCGCCAGATCGAGGCCAAAGCCCTGCGCAAGCTCCGCCACCCCAGCCGTGCAAAGCGTCTGCGGGATTATCTGGATGAATAAACCGGATTGCAAGAGTAAATGGTGACAAAATGCACAAGGGTGTTTTTGTCTGGAACGTAAAAACAAAAAAATCAACCCCAAAATCGAGCAAAGCATACACGTTCCCGGGTGTCCGATAAAAGAGGGCGTCCGGGAATTTTTTTGCCTCAAAACGGAAAAATGGCTTGACAACAGGGGTTTCAGGGTGTATACTGCACTAGTATCACATAATGGCCTAGTGCGCCAAAAAGGGAGTTTGCGCAGCATGAGCGGAACGGGTCCCACCGAAAAGTTTGTGCAAAACGCCGGACTTCTGCGCGCAGTGCAGGCCGAATTATGTGTGTCTGCTCAAATTCGACCTGCATTTTGCAACATCCGTAGAGTATAAAAGTAAGGAGTGGTTGATTTTATGATGAAAGTCAAGCCCGTCAAGCTCGGCAAGACCGAGCGCATGAGCTTCTCCCACATCGACGAAGTCATCAGTATGCCGAACCTCATCGAGGTACAGAAGAACTCTTATCAGTGGTTCCTGGACGAGGGCCTGAAAGAGGTCTTCCACGACATCGGCACCATTGAGGACTACACCGGCAATCTGGCACTGAGCTTCGTGGACTTCCGTCTCGATAAAGAGCCCAAGTACAGCATCAAAGAGTGCAAAGAGCGCGACGTGACCTATGCAGCACCCCTGCGCGTCACCGCCCGTCTGCTGAACAAGGAGACCGGCGAGGTGAAGGACCAGGAGATCTTCATGGGCGACTTCCCCCTGATGACCGACGCCGGCACCTTTGTCATCAACGGTGCAGAGCGCGCCATCGTCAGCCAGCTGGTCCGTTCTCCCGGCGTATTCTACGGCCATGATCACGATAAGGTGGGCAACGACCTGTACAGCGCCACCATGAACCCCAACCGCGGCGCCTGGCTGGAGTACGAGACCGACGCTTCCAACGTGTTCTATGTCCGTATCGATAAGAACCGCAAGCTGCCCGTCACCGTGCTCTGCCGCGCACTGGGCCTGTCTTCCAACGAGGACATCCTGAACTACTTCGGCGAGGATGAGCGCATCCTTGCCACTCTGGAAAAGGATACCACCAAGAACACCGAGGAGGGCCTGCTGGAAGTCTACCGCAAGCTGCGCCCCGGTGAGCCTCCCACGGTGGAGTCTGCTACCAGCCAGCTCAATATGCTCTTCTTCGACCCCCGCCGCTACGACCTGTCCCGGTTCGGTCGTTATAAGATGAACAAGAAGCTGTCTCTGGCACGCCGCATCATGAACCACATCGCCGCCGAGAACGTCGTCGCTCCTCTGACCGGCGAACTGCTCATCGAGAAGGATGCCAAGATCACCCGTCAGCTGGCTGAGGCCGCTGACAACGCCGGCGTCAACATCGTCGTGCTGAACATCGAGGGCAAGAAGGTCAAGGTCATCACCAATGGCTGTGTTGACGCTCAGGGCTTCTTCTCCTTCGATGTCAAGGAGTGCGGCATCAACGAGCGCTGCTCCTTTGAGGAGATCAGGAAGATCCTCGACACCACTTCGGACGTGGAAGAGCAGAAGGAGCTGCTGCGCCGCAACCACGACCAGCTCATCGGCCGCACCGTCACCGTGACCGACATCCTGTCTTCCATCAACTATCTGAACGGCCTGGGCCACGGCATCGGCACCACCGATGACATCGACCATCTGGGCAACCGCCGCATCCGCAGCGTCGGTGAGCTGCTGCAGAACCAGTTCCGCATCGGCTTCTCCCGCATGGAGCGCGTCATCCGTGAGCGGATGACCCTGCAGAGCCAGGACCAGAGCGTCATCACTCCGCAGGCCCTCATCAATATCCGTCCTGTGGTCGCCGCCATCAAGGAGTTCTTCGGTTCTTCTCCGCTGTCCCAGTTCATGGACCAGAATAACCCCTTGGCTGAGCTGACCCACAAGCGCCGTCTGTCTGCTCTGGGCCCCGGCGGTCTGAGCCGTGACCGCGCAGGCTTCGAAGTCCGCGACGTCCACTACAGCCACTATGGCCGTATGTGCCCCATCGAGACTCCTGAAGGCCCCAACATCGGTCTGATCTCCTATCTGGCATCCTACGCCAAGATCAATGAGTACGGCTTCGTTGAGGCTCCTTACCGCAAGGTCAAGAAGACCTACGACGAGAAGGGCCGCCTCATCGACCAGGTCGTCACCGACGAGGTCGAGTATATGACTGCTGACGTCGAGGACGAGTATGTCGTTGCTCAGGCCAACGAGCCTCTGGACGAGACCAAGCACTTCAAGCGCGCCCGCGTTTCTGCCCGCCGCCGCGACGACATCCTGGAGATCGACGCCGAGAAGGTCGATTATATGGACGTCTCGCCCCGAATGATGGTCTCTGTCGCTACCGCCTGCATCCCCTTCCTGGAGAACGATGACTGTAACCGTGCTCTGATGGGCTCCAACATGCAGCGTCAGGCAGTGCCTCTGATGGTCACCCAGCAGCCCATCGTTGCTACCGGTATGGAGTACAAGGCTGCTACCGACTCCGGCACCGCGGTTCTGGCAAAGAACGACGGTATCGTTGAGAAGGTGGACGCGGACCATGTCGAGGTGCGCAACGCTCAGGGCGCCGTGGACAACTATTCTCTGGTCAAGTTTGCCCGCTCCAACGCAGGCACCTGCATCAACCAGCGCCCCATCGTCGAGGTGGGCGAGAACGTCAAGGCCGGTCAGGTGCTGGCCGACGGCCCCGCAATGCGCAACGGCGAGATCTCTCTGGGCAAGAACGCCCTCATCGGCTTCATGACCTGGGAGGGCTACAACTACGAGGACGCCGTCCTGCTGAACGAGAAGATCGTCCGTGAGGACGTTTACACCTCTATCCACATTGAGGAATATGAGACCGAGTCCCGCGACACCAAGCTGGGACCCGAAGAGATCACCCGCGACATCCCCAACGTCTCTGAGGATGCTCTGAAGGACCTGGACGAGCGCGGCATCATCCGCATCGGCGCCGAGGTCAAGAGCGGTGATATTCTGGTCGGTAAAGTCACCCCGAAGGGCGAGACCGAGCTGACCGCTGAGGAGCGCCTGCTCCGTGCCATCTTCGGCGAGAAGGCCCGCGAGGTGCGTGACACCTCTCTGCGTGTGCCTCACGGCGAGTACGGCATCATCGTGGACGTCAAGGTCTTCACCCCGGAGAACAGCGACGAGCTGCAGCCCGGTGTGCGCGAGGTCGTCCGCTGCTACATCGCTCAGAAGCGCAAGATCAGCGTCGGCGATAAGATGGCAGGCCGTCACGGCAACAAGGGTGTCGTTTCCCGCATCCTGCCGCAGGAGGATATGCCCTACCTGCCCGACGGCACCCCGCTGGACATCGTGCTGAACCCCCTGGGCGTTCCTTCCCGTATGAACATCGGTCAGGTGCTGGAGGTCAACCTGGGCTACGCTGCCAAGGCCTGCGGCATCAAGGTCATGACCCCCGTCTTCGACTCCGCCCGCGAGGCTGACATCGGCGATACCTTCGATACCGCCCGCGAGATGTGGCACGGCGAGAATGCTCCTGCATATCCCACCAAGCTCCCCAAGCTGATGGGCGAGAAGGGCCACATCATCGACTTCTCCAAGATCGAGCTGGATCGCGACGGCAAGACCACCGTTTACGATGGCCGTACCGGTGAGAAGTTCGATAACCGCGTTACCGTCGGTTATATGTACTACCTCAAGCTGCATCACCTCGTTGATGATAAGATCCATGCCCGTTCCACCGGCCCCTACTCTCTGGTCACCCAGCAGCCTCTGGGCGGCAAGGCCCAGTTCGGCGGCCAGCGCTTCGGCGAGATGGAGGTCTGGGCTCTGGAGGCTTACGGTGCTGCTTACACCCTGCAGGAGATCCTGACCGTCAAGTCCGATGACGTCGAGGGCCGTGTCAAGACCTACGAGGCCATCGTCAAGGGCGAGCCCATCCCGCAGCCGGGCATCCCCGAGTCCTTCCGCGTCATGCTCAAGGAACTGCAGTCTCTGGGTCTGGACGTCGTGGTCCAGGACAAGGAAGGCAATGAGATCGATATGCGCCAGAACTTCGACGACGAAGAGACCGGCTTCGATATGCGTGATGTTGCCGGCACCGAGACTGTCGCCAACGAGAACGAGCTGCTGAACGATTACACCATCAAGGACGCCGATGCTGGTTTCGATGATCCCTCCGTGCTGGAGGATGACAACTCTGCCGCTGCAGAGTCCGCTTCTGACGAAGTGAACATCGACGAATAATAAGGCCCCTTTGAGAAAGCTGTGTTTCCCTGCGCGGTGCGCGTGCTGCCGCCGCAGGGCAGGGGAGGGCAGCGGGTCTTCCAACGTCAACTGTTATCATCGAGACTATAAAGATTAAGAAAGGGTTCGTTTCATGGAAAACAACGTCTTCGATTCGATCAAAATCGGCCTTGCCTCTCCTGACCAGATCCGCAACTGGAGCTATGGCGAGGTGAAGAAGCCTGAGACCATCAACTACCGCACCCTGAAGCCGGAGCGCGACGGTCTGTACTGCGAGCGCATTTTTGGACCTACCAAGGACTGGGAGTGCCACTGCGGCAAGTATAAGCGCATCCGTTATAAGGGCAAGATCTGCGACCGCTGCGGCGTCGAGGTGACCAAGGCCAAGGTCCGCCGTGAGCGTATGGGCCACATCGAGCTGGCCGCTCCTGTGAGCCACATCTGGTACTTCAAGGGCATCCCCAGCCGCATCGGCCTGATGCTGGACATCAGCCCCCGCCTGCTGGAGAAGGTCCTCTACTTTGCAAGCTATATCGTCACCGATCCCGGCCTGACCCCGCTGGAAAAGAAGCAGCTGCTGACCGAGAAAGAGTACCGCGAGATGCGCGAGCGCTACGGCGACGAGTTCGAGGCTGCGATGGGTGCTGAGGCCGTTCAGGACCTGCTGAAGGAGATCGACCTCGACCAGCTCAGCGCTGAGCTGACTGCCGAGGTGGAGAAGTCCTCCGGCCAGAAGAAGGTGCGCATCCTGAAGCGTCTGGAAGTCGTCGAGGCTTTCCGCGTTTCCGGCAACCGCCCCGAGTGGATGGTCATGGACGTGCTGCCCGTGCTGCCGCCTGACCTGCGCCCCATGGTCCAGCTGGACGGCGGCCGCTTCGCCACCTCCGACCTGAATGACCTGTACCGCCGCGTCATCAACCGCAACAACCGTCTGCGCCGCCTGCTGGAGCTGGGCGCTCCCGACATCATCGTGCGCAACGAGAAGCGTATGCTGCAGGAAGCAGTTGACAGCCTCATCGACAACGGCCGCCGCGGCCGTCCCGTCACCGGCCCCAACAACCGCGCACTGAAGAGCCTTTCCGATCTGCTGAAGGGCAAGCAGGGCCGTTTCCGTCAGAACCTGCTGGGCAAGCGTGTTGACTACTCCGGCCGTTCCGTTATCGTCGTCGGCCCTGAGCTGAAGATGGACCAGTGCGGTCTGCCCAAGGAGATGGCTCTGGAGCTGTTCAAGCCCTTCGTCATGAAGGACCTGGTCGAGAAGGGTGTTGCCAACAACATCAAGTCTGCCCGCAAGATGGTCGAGCGCGCAAAGCCCGAGGTCTGGGACAGCCTTGAGACTGTCATCAAGGGCCACCCCGTCCTGCTGAACCGCGCACCTACCCTGCACCGTCTGGGCATCCAGGCCTTCAACCCCGTGCTGGTCGAGGGCCGTGCCATCAAGCTGCACCCCCTGGCCTGTACCGCATTCAACGCCGACTTCGACGGCGACCAGATGGCAGTCCATCTGCCCCTGGGCGAGGATGCCTGCCGCGAGGCCAAGATGCTGATGCTGGCTTCCGGCAACCTGCTGAAGCCCTCTGACGGCGCACCTGTCACCGTTCCTACGCAGGATATGATCCTGGGCAGCTACTACCTGACCACCGTTCGTGAGAACGAAGAGGGCGCAGGCAAGGTGTTCCGCGATGAGAACGAGGCTCTGATGGCTTACGCTGAGCACATCGTCACCCTGCACGCACCCATCAAGGTGCGCCGCACCATGGTCATCGACGGCGTGGAGCGCACCGGTCTGGTGGACGCCACCGTCGGCCGCATCATCTTCAACAACCCCGTGCCTCAGAATCTGGGCTATATCGACCGCACTGACCCTGAGCACTGGCTGGAGTACGAGGTCAGCTTCCGCGTGACCAAGAAGACCCTGCCCGACATCATCTCCCGTTGCATGACCCGCAACGGCAGCCGCAAGTGTGCAAAGATGCTGGACGCCATCAAGGCACAGGGCTACAAGTATTCTACGCTGTCCGCTATCTCCGTCGCTGTCTGCGACGCTGTCATCCCGCCCCAGAAGGACGAGCTGATCGCCGACGCCGACAAGCAGGTCTCTCAGGTCAGCAAGCTGTTCAACCGCGGCCTGATCTCCGAGAACGAGCGCTACTCCCAGACCATCAACATCTGGCAGGCTACCACCGATAAGGTCTCCAAGGCTCTGGCTGCAAACCTGCCCGAGGACAACGAGATCTTCATGATGGCAGACTCCGGTGCGCGTGGTTCTATGAACCAGATCAAGCAGCTGGCCGGCATGCGCGGCCTGCTGGCAAACACCGCCGGCAAGACCATCGAGATGCCCATTCGTGCGAACTACCGCGAAGGTCTGAATATCCTGGAATACTTCGTTTCCGCTCGCGGCGCTCGTAAGGGTCTGGCCGATACCGCTCTGCGTACCGCTGACTCCGGCTACCTGACCCGTCGAATGGTCGATGTCTCTCAGGAAGTCATCGTCCGCGAGATCGACTGCGGCACCACCGATGGCCTGTGGGTCTCCGAGATCCACGAGGGCAAGGAGAAGATCGAGAGCTTCCGTGAGCGTATCATCGGCCGTTATGCTGTGGGCGATGTCCTCGACCCCGTCACCGGCAAGGTCATCGTTCCCGAAGGCAAGATGATCGACCTCTACGATGCAAACGACATCGAGGCCGCAGGCATCACCAAGCTGAAGATCCGCAGCCTGCTGACCTGCCGCGCCAAGATCGGCGTCTGCGCACACTGCTACGGCAGCGATATGGCAAACGGTGAGCCCGTCCAGCTGGGCGAGTCCATCGGCGTCATCGCCGCAGAGTCCATCGGCGAGCCCGGTACTCAGCTGACCATGCGTACCTTCCATACCGGCGGTATCGCATCTGCTGAAGATATTACTCAGGGTCTTCCCCGTGTCGAGGAGCTGTTCGAGAGCCGCCGTCCCAAGAGCATGGCCATCATGAGCGAGATCTCCGGCGTCGTCTCTCACGACGATACCAAGAAGAATGTCGTCATCAAGGTCACCGGCAAGGACGAGAACGGCGCTGAGGTCGTCAAGAACTACTCCATCCCGTTCACCCAGCACGCACGCGTGATGCCGGGCGACCGCGTGGAGAAGGGCGACATCATCACCCGTGAAGGCGTCCTGTATCCTCAGGACATTCTGGCCATCAAGGGTCTGAGCGATGTTCAGAACTACCTCATCAGCGAGGTCCAGAAGGTCTACCGTCTGCAGGGCGTTGAGATCAACGATAAGCATATCGAGGTCATCGTCCGTCAGATGTGCCGCAAGGTCCGCGTGACCGACTCCGGTTCTTCCGACCTCATCGGCGGTGCTCTGGCAAACCGTCTGGAAGTCGAGAACGTCAACGCCGAGCTGCAGAAGCGCATCGACGCCGGTGAGCAGGGCATCAGGCTGGTCGAGTATCAGCAGGTGCTGCTGGGCATCACCAAGGCTGCTCTGGCAAACGAGTCCTTCCTGTCTGCCGCCTCCTTCCAGGAGACCACCCGCGTGCTGACCGAGGCCGCCATCAAGGGCAAGGTCGATCCGCTGGCCGGTCTGAAGGAGAACGTCATCATCGGTAAGCTCATCCCCGCAGGTACCGGTCTCCCGGAGGTGCGTGAGGACCTGAAGCGCCGTGAGGAAGAGCGCGACGCCGAGGTCGCCGCTGAGCTGGCAGCTGCCGCACGGCAGTAAGCCCTCTCAGTCACCTACGGTGACAGCTCTCCCAGAGGGAGAGCCTTTGGCAGGTCGGGCAGCTTTCGCTTGACTGCTGAAAGTCTAATATAACGCAAAAGATAGTGCCCTGTTACAGAGGGCAGCAGCTTCTGGACAAGAGCACCTTGTCAAGCTGCTGTGAATCTCTGTAGCAGGGCACTACTGTTTCCGGATAGGGATAAACTTTGCTCGTCCCGCGTGGGCCTGACCGGCACGCCAGTGGCTCCCCCTTTGGGGGAGCTGTCACCGAAGGTGACTGAGAGGGCATATCGTTGCGGAAGAGCTGTCGCCTCAGCGACTGAGAGGTTCTGCCAGTAAATCGCTCTAAAAACCTTTCGGCGAATAAAACAAAAAAATATTGGAAAAACTGTTGACATTCCTGATGAAAACGGGTATTATATAACTGTTGCGCGTCCCACACAGGGATAGTGCGGCAAAAAAGTCGGAAAACATCCGATGTTCATCATTAAGAAAGGAGAAAACCAATGCCTACTTTTAACCAGCTTGTACGCAAAGGCCGTCAGGTTCTGGCTACGAAGAGCACTGCTCCCGCACTGCTGAAGACTTACAACTCTCAGAAGAAACAGTATTCTGATCTGAACAGCCCCCAGAAGCGCGGTGTCTGCACTGCAGTCCGTACCATGACCCCCAAGAAGCCTAACTCTGCTCTGCGTAAGGTCGCCCGTGTCCGCCTCACGAATGGTATCGAGGTCACCTCTTACATTCCCGGTATCGGCCATAACCTGCAGGAGCACTCCGTCGTGCTGATCCGTGGCGGTCGTGTTAAGGACCTCCCCGGTGTGCGTTACCACATCATCCGTGGTACTCTGGATACCCAGGGTGTTGCAGGCCGTAATCAGGCCCGCTCCAAGTACGGCGCAAAGCGTCCTAAGGCCGGTGCTGCAAAGAAGTAATTGAGGAACGAACCGCCATAAACGGCTTTCCATTATATAAATAACAAGTCCGCAGAAACGTGCGGAGGGCAACAGTTTATGTAAGGTCAGCTCTTTGTGACACAACGGGAGTTTTATTACTTTCGAGTACCGATGATATCATTCTGTGAAGGAGGGAAGAAAGATGCCTAGAAGAGGTAACATTGCTAAGCGCGATGTCTTAGCTGATCCTATTTACAATTCCAAGATGGTCACCCGTCTGGTCAACAGCGTCATGCTGGACGGCAAGAAGGGCGTCGCTCAGAAGATCGTTTACGAGGCTTTCTCCATGATTCAGGAGAAGACTGGCAACGATCCTCTCGAGACTTTCGAGAAGGCGATGGAGAACATCATGCCCAGCCTCGAGTGCAAGACCCGCCGTGTTGGCGGCGCTAACTACCAGGTCCCCCTGGAGGTCAGCCCCGCTCGCCGCGAGACTCTGGGCCTGCGCTGGCTGACTGCTTACAGCCGCAGCCGTGGTGAGAAGACCATGGCCCAGCGTCTGGCTGCTGAGATCATGGATGCTGCCAACAACACCGGCAACGCCGTGAAGAAGCGCGAGGATACCCACAAGATGGCCGAGGCCAACAAGGCTTTCGCTCATTTCCGTTATTGATCTGTTCTGTAGGAGGTTAATTTCATGGCTACTCCCAGAGAAGTTTCTCTTCAGATGACGAGAAATATCGGCATTATGGCCCACATCGATGCTGGTAAGACCACCACTACCGAGCGTATTCTGTACTACACCGGCATCAACCACAAGATCGGCGAGGTTCACGACGGCGGCGCTACCATGGACTGGATGGTTCAGGAGCAGGAGCGTGGTATCACCATCACCTCCGCAGCTACCACTTGCTACTGGAGCCACTCTGAGACTCAGAAGGACCCTGTTGCATTCAAGAAGAATCGTCACCGCATCAACATCATCGACACCCCGGGCCACGTTGACTTCACTGTTGAGGTCCAGCGTTCCCTGCGCGTCCTGGACGGTTCTGTGACCGTTCTGGCTGCTAAGGGCGGTGTCGAGCCTCAGTCTGAGACCGTCTGGCGTCAGGCTGATGAGTACAAAGTCCCCCGTATGGTGTACGTCAACAAGATGGACACCATGGGTGCTGACTTCTTCCGCTGCATCAAGATGCTGCACGATCGTCTGCACGCCAACGGCGTGGCCATCCAGCTGCCCATCGGTCAGGAGGATACCTTCCGTGGTATCGTTGACCTGGTCGATATGAACGCTGAGGTCTACTACGACGATATGGGCAACGATATGCGCACCGAGCCTATCCCCGAGGATATGCGCGAGCAGGCTGAGGAGTATCGCAACATCCTCGTTGAGACTGTTGCCGAGAACGACGAAGAGCTCATGGAGAAGTACCTCGAGGGTGAGGAGATCACCCGTGAGGAACTGAAGGCTGCTATCCGCAAGGAGACCATTGCGAACACCTTGGTCCCCGTTGTCTGTGGTTCTTCCTACAAGAACCGCGGCGTGCAGAAGCTGCTGGACGCTATCGTTGACTATATGCCCGCACCTACCGATGTCGAGGACATCAAGGGTGTGAATCCTGAGACCGAAGAGCAGGAGACCCGTCCGTCTTCCGACGAGGCTCCCTTTGCAGCTCTGGCCTTCAAGATCGCTACCGACCCCTTCGTTGGTAAGCTGGCATACTTCCGTGTCTACTCCGGTAAGGTCGAGGCAGGTACTACTGTCTACAACTCCGTGAAGGACAGCAAGGAGCGTATGGGCCGCATCCTGCAGATGCACTCCAACCACCGCAAGGATATCGACTGCTGCTACGCAGGTGATATTGCTGCTGTCGTTGGTCTGAAGAACACCACCACCGGTGATACTCTGTGTGATGAGAATCATCCCATCATTCTGGAGTCCATGAAGTTCCCCGAGCCCGTTATCCGCGTCGCCATCGAGCCTAAGACCAAGGCCGGCAACGAGAAGATGGGCATCGCGCTGGCAAAGCTGGCCGAAGAGGATCCTACCTTCAAGACCTACACCGACGAAGAGACTGGTCAGACCATCATCGCCGGCATGGGCGAGCTCCATCTGGAGATCATCGTTGACCGTCTGCTCCGTGAGTTCAAGGTCGAGGCTAACGTCGGCGCACCTCAGGTCGCTTACCGTGAGACCATCCGCAAGGAGGCCAACCAGGAGACCAAGTACGCTCGTCAGTCTGGCGGTAAGGGCCAGTACGGTCACGTCAAGATCAAGATCGAGCCCAACGAGGCAGGCAAGGGCTATGAGTTCGTCAACGCCATCGTTGGCGGCGCTATCCCGAAGGAATACATCCCGGCTATCGACAACGGTATCCAGGGTGCTATGAAGTCCGGCGTTCTGGCAGGCTATCCTGTCGTTGATGTCAAGGTCACCCTGTATGATGGCTCTTATCATGAGGTCGACTCCTCTGAGATGGCCTTCTCCATCGCAGGTTCTATGGCCTTCAAGGATGCTATGCGCAAGGCTGATCCTATCATCACCGAGCCCATCATGAAGGTCGCTGTCATCGTTCCCGATGAGTATCTGGGCGATGTCATCGGTGACCTGAACTCCCGCCGTGGTCAGATCCAGGGCATGGAGGCAATGGCTGGCACCCAGCGTGTCAACGCATTCGTTCCTCTGGCTCAGATGTTCGGCTACGCCACCGACCTGCGCTCCAAGACTCAGGGCCGTGGCCAGTATGTCATGGAGCCGTCTCACTACGAGCCGGTGCCTAAGAACATCGCTGATCAGATCATCGCAGGCCGCACCAAGGGCTGATCGTTGAAAAACGGATAAGGATTTTGCCGGGGTAGTGTAGCTCCGGCAAAATTTCCTGTAAAACACTTGATTTTACAGGTGGAATCTAGTAGAATAGTTTTGCAATGCAATTCTGTATTAGCAGGACTGTTGTAACCAATATCAAAACCTAATTTAAGGGAGGATATTCCAATGGCTGAAAAGGCAAAGTTCGACCGTTCTAAGCCGCATGTTAACATCGGCACCATCGGTCACGTTGACCACGGCAAGACCACTCTGACCGCTGCTATCACCAAGTATCTGGCACTGAAGGGCGACGCAGAGTTCATGGACTACGCCAACATCGATAAGGCTCCTGAGGAGCGTGCTCGTGGTATCACGATCAACTCCGCTCACGTTGAGTATCAGACCGACGCTCGTCACTATGCTCACGTTGACTGCCCGGGCCATGCTGACTACGTCAAGAACATGATCACTGGTGCTGCTCAGATGGACGGCGCTATCCTGGTCGTTGCTGCTACCGATGGTCCCATGCCCCAGACCCGTGAGCACATCCTGCTGGCTCGTCAGGTCGGCGTGCCCTATATCGTTGTCTTCATGAACAAGTGCGATATGGTCGACGACGAGGAGCTGCTGGATCTGGTCGAGATGGAGATCCGTGAGCTGCTGAGCGAGTACGACTTCCCGGGCGACGACACCCCGATCATTCGTGGTTCCGCTCTGAAGGCTCTGGAGGCTCCCAACGATCCCGACGATCCCGCTTACGAGTGCATCAAGGAGCTGATGAACGCTGTCGATACCTATATCCCCAACCCCGATCGTGAGGAGGACAAGCCCTTCCTGATGCCCATCGAGGATGTCATGACCATTTCCGGCCGTGGTACTGTTGCTACCGGTCGTGTTGAGCGTGGTGTTGCTAAGGTTGGCGATGCAATGGAGATCGTCGGCATTAAGCCCGACCGTCTGTCCACCACCGTCACCGGCCTGGAGATGTTCCGTAAGTCTCTGGACTATGCTGAGGCTGGCGATAACATCGGCGCTCTGCTGCGTGGTGTTGACCGTACCCAGATCGAGCGCGGTCAGGTTCTGGCTAAGCCCGGTTCTGTTCATCCCCACAAGGTCTTCGAGTCCCAGGTCTACGTTCTGACCAAGGACGAAGGCGGCCGTCACACCCCGTTCTTCTCCAACTATCGTCCTCAGTTCTACTTCCGTACCACCGACGTGACCGGCATCATCACCCTGCCGGAAGGCACCGAGATGTGCATGCCTGGCGATAACGTCATGATGCACGTTGAGCTGCTGACCCCCGTCGCTATGGAAGAGGGCCTGCGTTTCGCTATCCGTGAGGGTGGCCGTACCGTTGGTTCCGGCGTCGTCGGCAAGATCATTGAGTGATTTTGACCCTTCGCGCCTGTTCTAAGGCAAAAGGTTGAACTTACAAAGAGCCTTCCCATTCCGGAGAGTGGGAAGGCTCTTTTTGCGCTATCAGATCCTCTGCCCGAGATGGCAGGGGATTTTTGTTTTTGCCAAAAAGTGCTTTACAAATAAAGGTTGTTATGATATGCTAGCATTAAAGAGCAAAGATGTTGGAGAATGGAGGACGGCACTATGGCGTTTGACTATAAGAAGGAGTACAAGGAGTTTTATCTTCCACCCAGAAAGCCGGGTATTGTGACTGTTCCGCCGATGAATTTTGTGTCTGTACAGGGCAGGGGAGACCCCAATGAACCAGGTGGAGAGTATCAGGCGGCAATGGAGTTGCTGTATGGCATTGCCTTTACCATCAAGATGAGCTACAAGGGAAGCCATAAGATCGACGGTTACTTTGAATATGTTGTCCCACCGTTGGAGGGTTTATGGCATCAGGAGGGGGTGGACGGTGTGGACTACGCCCACAAAGAATGCTTTGAGTGGACAAGTATGATCCGCCTGCCGGAGTTCGTGACCCGGGAAGAGTTCGACTGGGCGGTCCGGGAAGCGACAGCCAAAAAGAAAAAGGATTTCTCCAAGGTCGAGTTCTTCACCTACGATGAGGGCCTCTGTGTCCAGTGTATGCACCTCGGCTCTTACGACGACGAGCCGGAGACGCTGGCCCGGATGAATGCCTTTGCGGCAGAGCAGGGCTATGCGGTGGACTTCTCTGAGACGCGCTTTCACCACGAGCTCTATCTCTCCGACCCCAACCGTACCGCGCCGGAAAAGCTGAAGACCATCCTGCGACACCCGCTCAAATCAAGCTTGTAGTCCAGCCCCAAGGCCGCTATAATAGGAAGAAAAAAGCCGCTGTCTGGCGGCGGAAAACGAGGAATGGATATGAAGCTTCCCGAGAAGAAACAGCGCTGGGTCTATCATGCAGAGGCTCTGCCGCAGGCGGCAGGCGAGGGCGTCACCCGCCGGGTGCTGGCCTACACCGACGGCCTGATGTGTGTGGAGAACACCTTCGAAAAGGGGGCCGTGGGCGCACTGCATCACCACCCCCACACCCAGATCACCTATGTGGTGTCGGGTGCGTTCGATTTCACGGTGGACGGCGTGACCCGCACGGTGGGGGCAGGGGACACCATCCTGAAGGAGGACGGCGTGGAGCACGGCTGCGTCTGCACCGAGGCCGGCATCCTGCTGGACATCTTCACCCCCATGCGGGAGGACTTCGTGTAAAATAAAATGAGCCGCAGCCCATCCCATCGGGGAAAGGCTGCGGCTCGTTTTTTATGCGCTGAAGCTCAGGCAGCAGTGGAAGAAGCGACCTCGGAGGAAGCAGCCTCAGAAGATGCGGCCTCGCTGGAAACCTCAGAAGAGGAAGCCTCGCTTGCAGCCTCGGAGGAAGCGCTGTTCTCCTCAGCGACAGCGGAGGTGGAAGCAGCCTCAGACTGAGCGGCAGCAGAAGCAGCCTCAGAGGTAGAAGCAGCAGTAGAAGAAGAGCTGCCGCAGGCAGTCATGCTGACAGCCAGGACCAGAGCAGCAACGGTAACACAAACATTCTTGAGTTTCATATCAAAGATCTCCTTGCTTTTGAAAAACAGTTTCGCGGAAGGCTGTACAGGTGAAGCCTTTCCACAAGAAGATATTCTAGTCCGTTTTCGAAAAAAATCAAGCCCTTTTTTGACAAAGATTCTATTTTCCGAAGAGATTCTACTTTTTTATTATAATTTATCGCCAAAAGTCAAGGATTTTTGACGTGCAACAATGAAACACTCCGGGCTTTTCCGGGAGAGAAAAACGTGGTATAATACCGCTGACGCGATATTATAGTTTTTATGCGCAGCGCCTCGCCGCTTGCTCCTGCGGAGCTGCGCGGCAACCGGCTTTGGATGCGCCATTATACCATTTCACTGCGTTCATGGTATAATGGAACCTATAAAAGAGAACGATGGCAGGTCTGGTTACAAAGCAGCAGAATGGATCCCGCAAACCATGCGGATGATATTGAGGTGGAACGATATGGACATCAAAAAAGTTGCAGTTCTGGGAGCCGGTGCGGTCGGCTCCTACGTGATCTGGGGGCTTTCGGCCCGCAGGGAGATCGAGCTTGGCGTGGTGGCCGATGGCCCGCGCGGCGAGCGTCTGGCAAAAGATGGCTGTGCCATCAACGGCAAAATCTACCGTCCGGCGGTCTGGACGCCGCAGGAGGCGCATGACGCCGACCTTCTCATTGTCTGCCTGAAATACGGCGCACTGCCCGGCGCACTGGACAGCATCAAAGCCGTCACCGGCCCCCATACCACCATCATGAGCCTGATGAACGGCGTGGACAGCGAGGACATCATTGCCTCTGCCGTGGGTGGGGAGCATCTGCTTTACTCCCTCATCAAAGTGGCGTCCCACAAGGAGGCGGACGGCTTCCATTTTGACCCGGCGACCACCGTTGGCATCATCTTCGGTGAGAAGGAGCCGCCCTGCGACAGCCCCCGCGTCAAGGCCGTGGAGGCCTTGTTCGGCGGCACAGAGCTGCACTTCCGGGCCACCGACTGCATCCGGGAAGAGATGTGGAGCAAGTTCCGCCTCAACGTCTGCAACAACCTGCCCCAGGCCATCCTCGGCGCAGGCGTAGGCTGCTACCGTGACAGCGTCCATATGAAGACTGTCAGCGACGGCCTCCGCCGTGAGCTGGAAGCCATTGCCGCAGCCAAAGGCATTGATATGCAGAAGGTGGATGCCGTGTCCGGCAAGGGCTGCGCCGTCAAGCCCTCGGCCCGCTACTCGACGCTGCAAGACCTCGACGCCGGACGCCATACCGAAATCGATATGTTCTCGGGCGCGCTCATCCGGATGGGCAAAGAGCTTGGCATCCCGACGCCCTACAATGAGTTTGCGTATCACATGATAAAAGCGCTGGAAGAGAAGAACGACGGTAAGTTTGATTATACCGGCCCGAATCAGGAAATGACATGGGCAAAGTGACAGGAGAAATGCAGATGAATATTACGGTCTATCTGGGGGCCAATGAGGGCAGCGACCCGGCCCTGAAGCAGGCGGTGGAGGAACTGGGCCGCTGGGTCGGCGAGAGCGGGAACGCGCTGGTCTACGGCGGCTCCCGCAGCGGCCTGATGGGGCGTCTGGCCCACAGCGTTCTGACGGCGGGCGGTGAAGTGACCGGCGTCGAGCCCCAGTTCTTCATCGACTCCGAGGTGCAGTATGACGGCCTGACAAATCTCATCGTCACGCAGGACATGACCGAGCGCAAGACCAGGATGATAGAGCTGGGCGACGCCTTTATCGCGTTCCCCGGCGGCACCGGCACGCTGGAAGAGATCGCCGAGGTGATGTCCAAGGTCTCGCTGGGCCATCTGGACGCGCCCTGCATCCTCTATGACCTCGACGGCTACTACGCCGGGCTGAAAGCTCTGCTGGCTCACATGGTCGAGATGGGGCTGTCCAGCCCCGAGCGGCAGAGCGGCATTTATTTTGTAAAGGATCTGGACGAGATAAAGAGCATCCTGAAACGGGCATAAGAAAAGCGCTGGAAGCGGTGTAAAGGCTTCCAGCGCGTTTTGTTGTCTGCTTACATGGAGATGACGCCCAGCGCGTTTGCCACCGAGCTGATGAGGATGACGGCCGCGAAGATGGGGCAGAGGTACTTTATCATAAAGTTGAAGATGCGCTTGCGGCGGAAGGGCTTGCCTTCCAGCGTGACCTCTTCCTCGATTTTCTCCACACCGATGACCCGGGACACCAGCAGGCAGGTGGTGATGGCCGCGATGGGCATCATGACGGAGTTGGTGAGGAAATCGAAGAAGTCGAGGAACTGCATCCCGAAGACCGTGAACCGGGCCAGAGGGCCGTAGCCCAGAGCCGACAGACTGCCCAGCACCAGCATGATGATGCCAATGAGGACGGTGGCCTGCTTACGGTTCCAGCCCAGCTCGTCCTCGAAGGTGGAGACGGCGCTTTCCGTCAGGGCGATGGAGCTGGTGACAGCGGCGAAAAGCACCAGCGTGAAGAAGAGGATGCCCACCACGGTGCCGAGACCCATGCTCTCAAAGACCTTCGGGATGGTGATGAACATGAGGGCCGGGCCGGCCTGCAGGGTGTCCGGGTCGCCGCCCGAGAAGGAGAAGACCGCCGGAATGATCATCAGGCCCGCCATGATGGCAATGGCCGTGTCGAAGATCTCCACGTTCTCGGTGGACTCCTCGATGGAGACATCCTTCTTCATGTAGGAGCCGAAGGTGACGAGGATGCCCATTGCGATGGAGAGGGAGTAGAACATCTGCCCCATGGCGGTCACGACGGTCATCCAGGAGAAGTGGGAGAGATTCGGCACGAGGAAATACTTTACGCCCTCCAGCGCACCCGGGCGGGTGACGGAGTAGCCCGCGATGATGACGGACAGCACCACGAGGATGGGCATCATCACCTTGGAGACCCGCTCCACGCCGTTGCGCACGCCTGCAAAGATGATGGCGAGGGTGAAGATGGTAAAGATGACAAAGCATATCTCCGCCGAAGCGCCGCTGGAAATGAAGGCCGAGAAGTAGCCGTCTGTGGCCAGCTCACTGCCGTGGCCGCTGATGTAGTCGGCCAGATACCGGATGACCCAGCCGCCGATGACCGAGTAATAAGGCACGATGAGGATGGGGATGATGGCGTTTATCCAGCCGCCGAAGGAGCGCTCGCCCTTGCGGACGGCGGCGAATGCGCCCACCGGGCTTTTCCTGGTCATCCGGCCCAGCGCCGTCTCGGCCACGATCATGGTGTAGCCGAAGGTGAAGGCGAGGATGATGTAGATGAGCAGGAAAATGCCGCCGCCGTACTTTGCCGCGAGATAGGGGAAACGCCAGATATTGCCGAGGCCCACCGACGCGCCTGCCGCCGAGAGAACGAAGCCGATCTTGCCCGAAAAGGCGCTTCGCTTGTGCTGATTTTGGTTCATTGGATTCTCCTCTTTTCACAAATTTGAATAAGTCCAGTGTAACACTGCCACAGGCGGGATTCAACAGATTTCCCGATAAAAACCGCGAAACTCATCGAAAGAATCGAACGGCAGCATTAAAAAATAAGCACAGAGGCCCAGAGACCTCTGCGCTCGAAGATACAGATTCAGTCCACTACCGGCACATCCAGCCCGAATTCCAGCGGGCGGAAGCGGGGGCAGACATTCTCCGTGATGCAGATGACCGACGCGGCCAGGCGGCTGCCGATCTCACAGGACTGGGCCAGATTCTTGCCGTAGGTCAGGCCGATGACCGTACCGGCAAAGAAGGCGTCGCCTGCGCCGGTGGTGTCGATGACGTCCACCTTCTTGGCGGGTACGACGCCGCACTCGCCGGTGTGCTTGGCGTAGACGGCACCCTGACCGCCCATGGTCACCACCATGCTGGTCATGTTGGCGCTGTGGACGTTCCGGGCCAGTACCTGAGCCATCTGGCTGGGGGCGAGATGCTCGTAGTCGTCCGAGAAGAGCAGACCGGCCTCCTGCTGGTTGCAGACGAAGCAGTCGATCTGCTGCAGATAGTCGCGGCGCTCCATGGCGATGCTCATGTTGGAGACTGCGGCAAAGACCTTCTTGTTGTATTTCTTGGCATAGCGGAGCACCTGCTTGACCGTGTCTTTCTCGAGGTCCAGCTCGATGGCGATGGCGTCGCAGTCCTTGAAGATCTCGTCGCCCTTCTCCTCCAGCAGGGTGGTCAGCGGGGTGGTGTCAGGGCGCTTGGAGATGGCGGCGTGGACGTCGCCGTCGTTGTCAAAGATGGCCAGCCAGGTACCCATGCCATCGGGGACCTTCTGGATGTACCGGGTGTTTACCTTGTGGTTGTCCAGTTTATTGATGACGTCCTGGCCCATGCCGGTGTCGTCCACCAGACCCACGAAGGTGGGGCGCAGCTCCACATTGGCGATGTCCTCCGCCACGTTCCGGCTCACACCGCCATGCACCTGTTCAATGCGGCCGGCGTTCCGTCCGCCGGGGATGTAGGTGGAGAGGGGATAGCCCTTGATGTCCACGAAAACTGCGCCGATGACTACGATTCCCATATTTGAAATTCCTTTCCTGAATAAGAACTCTCGTTGACTTCTGTCCTATTTACGCTTCTTCTGCCTTTTGCGCCCGAATATCGTCGCCCATAAAGAGGAAGGGGACAAAAGAGGAGAGACGGCTGGAGATTTTTTCGGTGTAGAGCTTTTCCAGCAGAGCGCCGTCGGTGATGTTGGTGGTGACGATGGTGGGCAGCTTCGCGCCCAGACGGTTGTTCAGCAGGCTGTAAAGGGTGCTGATGAGGAAGCTGGAGTTGAACTCGGAACCCAGGTCGTCGAGGATGAGCAGGTCGGCCCCGGCGGCGGTGCGCAGGAGCATCTCTTCCTCCCCGGCGGGGTCGGAGCCGAAGTGCAGGGCCTCGAGCTTCGAGAAGAAGTCGGGGCTGGACACATAGATGACGTCGAAGCCCTTTTCCAGCACCTCTCCGGCAATGGCCAGAGCGGCATGGGTCTTGCCCAGACCGGCGTTGCCGAGGAGCATCAGGCTCTCGCTGGCGGTATCGAATTCGTCGGCGTAGCCGCGCAGGTCGTCCAGAAGGGTGGACATATAACTCCGCACCGGCTCGCCGAGGGAGGCGTCCATCCGGGCGGGGTAGTAGCGCAGCTCCATGGTATCGAAGCTGGAAATGGAGAGGCTGGACAGAGCCTTCGATCTCCGAACGGCGGAGCTGCTGCATCACCTTGTGGACGCAGCTGCAGGTGCGTCCGTCCACAATGCCGGTGTCTTCGCAGAGCCTGCAGGTGAAGTGCGGCTCCAGTGCGTCGGCGGGACGGCCGCTGGAGGCCAGCAGGTCGGCCAGCTTTTTGCGGGCATCGGTGAGGGCCGCAGCGGCATCGGTGCGGTCCCTGCCCGCCGCACCGGCCAGTGCGCAGCGGATGCCCCGCACCC
>ENA-OQJP01000098-OQJP01000098.1-human-gut-metagenome-genome-assembly--contig:-NODE-98-length-37876-cov-6.940661_pt1 | contig 37876 bp, 33 predicted proteins | sample MGYA00242611_ERZ504778 | MGnify/ENA primary metagenome ERZ504778 (study PRJEB26092, sample SAMD00036349) | human gut metagenome | host: Homo sapiens | study: EMG produced TPA metagenomics assembly of...
TTGAGTTCAATCTCTTAACCAATCCGGTTGAAATTCTTCACGATGATAAAGGCTGGGTAACCGGTGTTAAATGTGTCAAAATGGAATTGGGCGAACCGGATGCATCCGGCCGTCGTCGTCCGAAGGAAAATTGAAGGTTCCGAATTCGTTATCCCTTGTGATACCGTAATCATGTCCCTTGGCACCAATCCAAATCCATTGATTCGTTCTACCACTAAAGGTCTTGATACGGAATCTTGGGGCGGTATTATTGCCGATGAAAAAGGGGCTACCACCAGAGAAGGCGTATTTGCCGGCGGTGATGCGGTAACCGGGGCCGCCACCGTTATCTTGGCTATGGGGGCCGGCAAACAGGCAGCCAGTGCCATTGATGAGTATTTATCTAAATAAGTAAATGGCAAATATAGCTTGATAATATAAGTCAAAAGATGTGGCGAATAAATAGCCATTAAAAAATAATAAAAGTCGTATAATAAGCAGTTTCTAAATTCTTGCGCTTACCTAAAAGTTTTGTTTTTTTGTGTGGGGCGAGATTTAGGAACTGCTATATTATTTTCAAGTTGATTCATAGTTATTTTGTCAAATTTTTGGTGATTTACGGATAATTAGCTAAAAAAGTCTGAAAACAATCAAAATTATAATTCAAGTTGGGTTGGATTTTCTTGGACGTTTTTCAGATTAGAATTATTTAAAATACAGGTAAGAAGGTAGTAAATATACGCATTAGTGTAATGTAAGTACCAATTGATGTATGACAAAATAATTTGTCGGTCGTAATTTTGCAAAAGGGGTGGACCTATGAATAACGCAACTGTTCAATCTGCAATGACAATCAAACTTGACTTCTCCAAGGGCTTACCGGCGAAGAAAACCTTCCAGGAAGGCATTCGTCGGGCACCTGATCGCGGTTTTCGTTTGACACCGGAACAAACCGAAGTCGCTCTTAAAAATGCGTTACGTTACATTCCGGAAGAATATCATGATGAATTGATTCCTGAATTTTTAGAAGAATTAACGACACGCGGTCGTATTTACGGTTACCGCTTCCGCCCTGAAGGTAATTTGTACGGCAAACCAATTGATGAATATAAAGGCAAATGTGTAGAAGGTAAAGCCTTCCAGGTTATGATTGACAATAACTTGGACTTCGCCGTAGCCCTCTATCCGTATGAACTCGTTACCTATGGTGAAACCGGTAGCGTATGTCATGACTGGATGCAGTATCTCCTTATTAAACGCTATTTGGAAGAATTGACACAGGACCAGACTCTTGTAGTGGCATCCGGTCATCCGGTAGGTTTATTCCGCTCCAAACCGGAAGCGCCGCGCGTAATCATCACGAACGGTATGATGGTGGGCTTATTCGATAACTTAAAAGACTGGGAAATCGCCGAAGAAATGGGCGTTGCCAACTATGGTCAAATGACGGCCGGCGGTTGGATGTATATCGGACCGCAAGGTATCGTACACGGTACATTTAATACGATTTTGAACGCCGGTCGTATGAAACTCGGTATTCCGGTAGACGGCGACTTAAGCGGTAAATTATTCGTTACCTCCGGCCTCGGCGGCATGAGTGGTGCTCAAGGTAAGGCAGCTGAAATCGCGAACTGCGTAGCCATTATTGCCGAAGTGGATTACTCCCGCATCAAAACTCGTTTGGATCAGGGCTGGATTTCCGGCGTGTCCGATTCCATTCCTGAAGTAATTAAAATGGCGCAGGACTCCATGGCGGCTAAAGAAGGTAAAGCCTATGCGTACCATGGCAACATCGTTGATTTACTTGAATACATCGCTGAACACGACGTGCACGTTGATTTGATTTCCGACCAGACTTCCTGTCATAATGTATATGACGGCGGTTATTGTCCAAAAGGCATCACCTTCGAAGAACGTACTCAAATGTTGGCTGAAGATCCGGCTAAATTCCATGGCCTCGTAAATGAAACGTTGAAAGCTCACTTCGCCGCGCTTAAAAAATTAACGGCTAAAGGCATTTACTTCTTTGATTACGGCAACTCTTTCATGAAGGCCGTATATGATGCGGGCGTTAAAGAAATTTCGAAAAATGGCGTTGATGAAAAAGATGGTTTCATTTGGCCAAGCTATGTAGAAGATATCATGGGACCTCATCTCTTTGATTACGGCTACGGTCCATTCCGTTGGGTATGCCTCAGCGGTAAACCGGAAGACTTACATAAGACTGACCAAGCCGCTATGGAATGCATCGAAGTGGATCGTCGTTATCAGGACCGCGACAACTATAACTGGATTCGCGATGCTGAAAAGAACCAGATGGTAGTGGGCACACAGGCACGTATCCTCTATCAGGACGAAGTAGGCCGTGTACGCATTGCCCTTCGCTTCAACGAACTCGTTCGCTTAGGTGAAATCGGACCGGTTATGCTCGGTCGTGACCATCATGACGTATCCGGCACCGACTCGCCATTCCGTGAAACATCCAATATTAAAGACGGTTCTAACGTTATGGCCGACATGGCGATTCAAACCTATGCCGGTAACGCAGCGCGCGGCATGAGCTTAATCGCCCTTCATAACGGCGGTGGTACCGGTATCGGTAAAGCCATCAACGGCGGTTTTGGTCTCGTGCTTGACGGCAGCCATCGCGTGGATGAAATCATCCGCTCCGCTTTATCCTGGGACGTTATCGGCGGTGTAGCTCGTCGTTCCTGGGCTCGCAACGAACATGCTATGGAAACGGCTGTTGAATTTAACAAAACCCGTGCCGGCGTAGGTCATATTACGATTCCGTTCGTAGCGGACGATGCGAAAGTAAAAGCCGCTGTTGCTAAAGTGTATCCGACAGCTAAAGTAATCAAAGACTGATAGCCTATCAGCAGGCGATTGGCAGTCGAATAGCAGTCGAATAGCAGTCGAATAGAAGCTCCCTAGAGCTTAGTAACAAACACAAATGAAAGACTGTATGAAGAACGAAAGGAGCTGAATATGGGAGACCAATTATTAATAAAAAATGCCGCCCAAGTCGTAACACCGCAAGGTCATACGGCGATTAAGGGGGCATCCATGAAAGATGTTAAAATCTATGAAAATGCCTCTGTTCTCATCGAAGACGGTCACATTGTGGCCGTCGGCGATGGGGCGGAATGGGCGAAAACCGTACCGGTCGACAAACAGATTGACGCTACCGGCAAAACGGTACTGCCCGGTTTCGTAGATTCGCATACACACTTTGTGTTCGGCGGCTACCGTGCTGATGAGTTCCTGTGGCGCATGGAAGGCATGACGTACATGGAAATTATGGAACGGGGCGGCGGCATCAACAATACCATGAAGGCCACTCGCAATGCCTCAGCGGAAGAGTTGATTGAACACAGCATGGATATTTTAGAGAAGATGCTCGCTTTCGGTATTACCACGGTGGAAGGTAAGAGTGGTTACGGTATGGACCACGATACGGAGCTCAAACAGCTGGAAGTCATGAAAGAATTGGAACAGCGCCAGCCCGTAGAAATTGTGCGCACCTTCATGGGGGCGCACTCCATTCCGCCGGAATACAAAGGTCGTAACGAAGAATTCTTGAAATTCCTTGTTAAGGAAGTGATGCCGGACGTTAAAAAAGCAGACCTCGCTCAGTTCTGTGATATCTTCTGTGAAAAAGGCGTTTTCTCCATCGAAGAAAGCCGCCAGTACTTGCAGCAAGCCAAAGACATGGGCTTTGACTTAAAAATCCATGCCGATGAAATCGTAACCTTGGGCGGTGCCGAATTGGGCGCCGAACTGGGTTGCACCTCGGCGGATCACTTATTACATGCTTCAGACGAAGGTATTAAAGCGTTGGCAAATAGCGATACGGTAGCGACCTTGTTACCGACCACCGCCTTTTGTCTCAAAGAACCGTTTGCACCGGCTCGTAAAATGATTGATGCCGGTTGTGCCGTAGCACTCGCTACCGACTTCAACCCGGGCAGCGGTTTTACCAACTCTGTACCTCTTATGATTGCTCTCGGTGTTATCTATATGGGAATGACGGCGGAAGAAGCCATTACGGCTCTTACCTTGAATGGAGCTGCCGCTGTTGGGCGTGCGGATACAATCGGCTCCATTGAAGAAGGTAAACAAGCCGACATCGTCATTCTCCAATACCCATCCTACAAATTTTTGCCGTATCATACGGGCGTGAATATTGTAGAAACGGTCATTAAAAAGGCAAAGTCGTTCATCAGGCGTGAGAACGACAAAGCCTTAATTAAGTGTAAAGCTCCGAGCTTTAGACTTAGTACCTAAACTTCAAATAAAACTTCAAACTTCTTTATACCTCGTTTAAAACACTCTTTGGTCGTTTTGGATAGCTAATATGTCAGGTTGGCTACAATAAAAATGGCTGAAGGGTGTTTTTTTGTGATTTTTTCTGTGTTGACTCATACTGTCAGTGCCAATGCGCACCATTGGTGGAATTAAGCAGGAATAAAAAAATAATAAAGAAATTCTCTTTTGTAGCCGGGTATAAAGGGGGCGATTATGTTTCAGGTTGAATTAGAATTGGATAAGTTGATTAGTCAAGCGGTAACGGAAAATGCCAGTGATATCCATTTTGATGCCACCAAGGATGGTTTATTAATACGCTTTAGAATTGATGGAGTTCTCGATATACATGAAAAGATAGAGCAAGATGCAGCGGATAAGTTAATAAACAGAATTAAAATTTTGAGTGGTATGGACATTAGTGAAAAACGGTTGCCGCAAGACGGGCGTTGGTGTTGGCAAGGCAAAGATAAAAAAGATGTTATGCTTCGTGTTTCGTCATTGCCTTCAGTTTATGGGGAGACAATAGTATGTCGTATTGTAGGCAGCGAAAACTGTTATAAAAGTTTAGAGCAATTAGGGATGACGGAAGAAGTACGACAAATCGTAATTAATTTATTGCAAAGGCCGTATGGTTTGCTTTTAATTTCAGGACCGACAGGCTCCGGTAAAACCAGTACATTATATGCGTTACTTAGGTTATTAAATACGGTTACAGACAATGTAATTTCACTGGAAAATCCTGTAGAAGCAGATATTCCGGGTGCTATACAGGTGCAAATAAATCCAAAAGCAGGATTAACTTTTCCTAAAGCATTACGTGCTGTTTTGCGACAAGATCCTGATACGATTATGGTTGGTGAAATTCGTGATAGAGAAACCGCAGAATTAGCGGTTCAAGCAGCATTAACAGGTCATCGAGTGTTGGCGACAATACATACTAATACAGCATTAGGTGTACGAGAACGGTTATTGGATATGGGAATTGAAGATTATTTGGTACGAGCAACTTTATTGGGTGCTATAGCACAGCGCTTGGTACGAAGAAAAACGAGTTGTGGCTTTTGTGGACGATTGGCACTGTATGAATTATTAGCTTTACCGGATAATTCGGTAGATTGGACACATTGTGAACAATATGTAAGACCTACTTTATTGGAATCAGGAACGCTTGCTGTAAGAATGGGGCTAACTACAGTTGATGAAGTAAGGCGTAACGGCATTGAAATTCGGGGAGTTTAATATATTGAAGGTGAATTACTATGAGTTTAAGTGAATTGTTGCAGCGGGCCATTGCTGAAGGGGCAACAGATGTTCATCTTGAACTGCATCAGGAGCCTTATTTCCGCTTAGGTAATGATATTGTTAAGTGTAATGGGATTAAGGTATCAGATGCTTTGTTTACAGAAATTTTAAAAGCAAGTGAATGCGGCAAACTAAATAATGAAAATAGGGATAATAGTCATTTGAATGTAGTTACAACTTTGGAAAATAAAGTTAGCGATTCATTAGAAAAAGTGGCCGATGCACGTAAATTATATGCGGCATTTTCGAAAGACAGCGCTTTTTCATTTAAAAAGATTAGAGTAAGGGTTCATTTATATCAAGCTAAACAACAACGTTGTGGTACATTGCGCATTTTATATAATCAGTCACTGATGATGCCGAATGGGGAAGCAGGAAAGTTATTGCATCGTATTGTTCATTTACAAGAGGGCTTAGTCCTTGTTACCGGCCCTACCGGTTCAGGCAAAAGTTATACTTTGGCTACCTGTTTACAATGCATTAATGATGAGTGTCATAAGCATATTATTACCTTGGAAGACCCTATTGAATTTACATTCGAAAATAATCAAAGTTTGATTCATCAGCGTCAATTGGGACAAGATATGGAATCAATGGCTGCGGGCGTTCGCGATGCGTTACGAGAAGATCCGGATGTAATTATGATTGGTGAATTGCGTGACCGTGAAACCTTGGAAGCTGCATTACATGCGGCTGAAACGGGACATTTAGTATTTGCTACTTTACACACACAAAGGGCCGTAATGGCTATTAATAGGATGATTCGGTTTTTCCGGCTTCTCAACAAGAAGAAGTGAGAGCTCAACTATCTCAAGTATTAAGAGCTGTATTATGTCAGCGGTTATTAAGATTTGATAAACAATTTGTGGTAGTTAGAGATATTTTATTAAATACACCGGCTGTAGCAAATTTGATTCGACAACGTAAAGAACCACAAATTGTATCAATTCAAGAAACACAACCGCCAATGCAGACAATGGAAATGGCAGTGGCAGCTCTTAAAGCTGAATGGGGAGAACGTAGTGAATTTAAGGAGGTTTTGGAACAGGCTTATGAAACAGTATAACTATAGGGCCTTTGACGCAAAGGGGGTGATACAAGAAGATACCATATGGGCTGAATCAAGTGAAGAAATAGTTCAAAAATTGCAATATAAAGGATGGCATATTATTGAAGTTGCAGTAATAAAATCTTCTGAAGTAAATAGTGTTAAGTGGCGGTATAAAGATATTATAGAGTTTTCATATCGTATGTCTTTATTATTAGAAGCAGGTATTTCTATACGTCGTGTTATGCAATTTCTGAGCGCTAAGCCGATAAAGCATATTCCTTATGCAGTAATTAATGAAGCTATACAGCGAGGTAATCCCCTTTCAAAGGTATTAACAGAGGTGGGGTTCCCTAATATCGGTTGCGCATTACTGCAAGCCGGTGAGGCTGCAGGTACCTTAGCGCACAGTTTTTCTCAAATTAAAGAATACTATGAGAAACAATGGGCGTGGCAACGACAATTAAGCGGAGCAGCGGCGTATCCGGCATTCTTATTGTTACTCATGATGATATTTATAGGCGTGACGGTAGTGTTTATATTACCGGCTTTTAAAAAAGTATTTATGTCTATGCAAGTACCTTTGCCATTCATTACAAAAATATTATTTAGTTTCGGAGATTTTGTTACAACTCACGTAACTTTATGCATAGGTTTATTAGGCTTATTCATATTTGGGATTTGGTGTATCTGGCAACAAGCTGATATTCGTTTAGTTGTGTTGAGATATATATGGCAACGCGGTAGTGGGCATGAATGGTTTGATTGCTTTTATTTGGCCAGAATTACAAAGGTTTGGGCGATTTTATTGGACAGTGGCTTAACAATTACAGATATGCTGACATTAACAAAATCATTATGGGGAAATCCCTATGCTACTTTATTGCAAACACAAGTAAATAATTTATTAGCTAAAGGAACTACATTTGGAGACGCTTTAAAAAAGGCCAAATTGGGAAATGAATTTCTTTGGGAGTTAATTACTATAGGTGAAGAGACTGGGGATATGGTAGCCATGCTGAATCATGGGGCTTCCTATTATGATCGATTAACTTCCCGTTATATGGCAAAATTACAACAATTAATGGAGCCTATTATGGTATCTCTTATGGGGATAGGGGTAGCTATCTTAGTTATTGCTGTTATGTTGCCTATGTTTAATGCAGTGACGGCAATGCAACATGTTTAGTAATTAGAGTGTTAGGAGGAGTTTTTTTATGGATAATGTAACAAATATTTCACTTAGAGAACGCGTTAAACAGTGGTTAGCATCGTATCATAAAACCTTACGTGATAAACGTAAAAAAGAAGGTGGTTTCACCTTAGTCGAGTTAATGGTGGTAGTAGCGATTATTGCTATTTTAGCTGCGGTGGCAATGCCACAATTTTTATCGGCCGGGGACAAAGCTCGTGATGCTAAAATCAAAGCAGACACACAGACAATTGCTAATGCGGCTCAACTTTATATGGTAGATAGAGGGACTGATGAAGTTCCTTCAGTTGAAGATTTATACAAAGCAGGCTATTTATCTGAAGCCGTTAAAACACCAAAGGGTGGAGATTATGCGGTAACATCTGAAAGCAATGCAGGTGGTACAGGTACTCATATTGTTGTAACGGCTACTGATAATACGAATGCAAATTAGACGAGAATCAGAATTTAATTATGGGGATAGTTTTAGAACGTCTAAAATAGTAAATCGGTTAAATTAATCGATTAAACTTTATAAGTTAAGTAGCATGTAAGCTCTGATGTATAAAAAGGAACGTAGTGGTTAGTATATGTGGTTACAATACAGTGTAGGTGGTATAAGTGGTGCATTGGCCGGATTAACCGCTTTCTATCTCTTAAAAGAAATTGTTATAGAACGAGAACGGCGTTCTATAATTTTGATGTTAATTTACATTCTTATAGGAATGCTCGGCGGATTAATTTGTAGCCATTTGACGGTAAATATAAAAGAAAGTCTTTTAATGATTATCTTCGGTTTCACTCTTTTTATGGGCGCTACCATCGATAAGTATTACCTGATTATGCCTGATGAGGGTGCTGTTTTTTTGCTCATAGTTGGAATAAGTCGGATATGGTTATTGGGGATTTCTTTTTTTCAAACTGTTGAAATGGCAGGAATTGTATTAGTGGGAGGATATCTATTTAGTAAATTAACAAACGACGGTTTGGGTCTTGGTGATGTGAAATGGTGTAGTGTATTTACATTATGGTTATCACCATTGGCTTTGTGGCAAGCTATTTTATTGGCGCTTATCGGTGGAACCGGTTGGGTACTTTTGTACTATCTGTATTCAGGTAAGGTACTACGTATACTGCCATTTGGTCCTTTTTTATGTAGTGCAGCAGCTATTATGTATATTTGGGAAAATTTATGGTCAATATTATGAAACATTATATAAATAATTTGAACATATATTATGGCAAAAATCATTGTAAGGGTGGATTTTTATTAATAGAAGTTTTGATTTATAGTACATTATTAATTTTATTATTGGGGATGGCACAGCTTGCTATATCAAAAACCATGAGCGAAAACTGGCAATTTGATCGAGTGAGTAGACTATTTTATTACACAATTAAGCGAACTCAATTACTTTCTTTTAATGGTGGATCCGGAACACAGGGAAGGCCACTTAATACAATATACGTAAGTGATTCGTCATATGAGGTGAATTTATATGCTACCTTATGGGGATATCAAGAAATTTTTGTGCCTAATACTATGAAGTTGGTAAATAATTCGAGAACAAAACAATCGGCATATTTAGGTAAATATGATGGGCAGAGTGATTTATATAGTTTTGAAATCTATGATTATGTATTGCGAAAATATCGAAAGTATATTTTTTCACAACAAACACCGAGAATTCGTTGGATTGAAGGAACATTCTAAAGGATATTTATATGCTGAAACTTTAGGCGGTACAATGATTGTTGCCTTATTTATCCTGACTGTTACGGCGATGATGGGGACATTAATTATTCAATGGCGAAGCGCTAAAATATCACAAGTAATAGTGCCCATTGCTATTACAGCAATGGAACAGAGTAAATATAATTATCAACAATTTGGAGAACCGGGCGAACTTCCTAAGGTAAAGGAGCCATATAGATTAGTTAGGGCAATAAATTCTAAGCATGTGCATAATATGGATGTTAAGGAGTTAGAGGTAGCAGGATATTATGGAAATCAAGAAATACTTCATTTCTCAACGTATATTTGGCAGGGAATACCGGCTACTAATAAAGAGAGGTAATTCCGGATTTTTATTGGGTGAATTGTTAATTAGTACTACTGTTATTTGTATTGCCATGGGGGCCTTATTAAGCTTAATGTTAGTCTCTTTGCAATGGGCACAACGATGGCAAATAGAAAATGAGGTTTTATTAGAAAGTATGACGATACGATTAACAATAGTTAACTTTACTAAACGTGCAGATAAGACTGTTACGGTTGGTCGTACAGGCCAATATATTCTATATGATGGTGTACGTTGGTTCGGTATTGAGGGCACAGAAGCTAGGCGTGTCTTAAGTGATGGTCAAAAACAAGCATTATCCTCACCTACCATTAGTCCGTCTTGGGGGAGGCTCATAGTGACACCCCTTATAGGGGGAAAATCATTTGAACAATTTTTACCAAAAAGTCCTATACACATGAATTGGCAAGTCGAAGTAAAGGGAACACCTAATACAATGAATGCTAATCAATATAAGATAGGGACGGATATTACGGTACTTCCTAATTTAGACTATTTTCAATATTCGCCGACAAGGAGTTGATATATTGAAGTGTCCTTTTAAGTTTAAAAACAAGCCCTGGTACTATGGGCGAAGAAAGAACAAATGCGCTAAGTCTAACAATATAGGTGGTTTTTTCACATATATGGCACTTATTATAGGGACAATATTACTCTTATTTTGGTCGGCATTGAGTGATGAAATGAATATTATCGTAGGGATTACTCATGATGAAGTAGCATTAACTGCTATGAATTATAAAGCAGAGGGTATCATTGGTTGCTTGTTACGAGAATACAGTGAGAAAGGTGATTTGATGCCTACACTTCAGGAAACAATATATGAAAATGACGATAATTATACAGCGTCATATATATTAAACAGACAGGCAAGTAATAATGAATTTAAGGTTCGATATCGTAATCGTATTACAGGGCAAATCGTACAATATTTAGTAGTTTTTAGGGAAGACCCAGGGCCGTGGCCAAAAAATATTAATGTAGATTTAGTAAGTTTTTTTTAACAGGCTGTTAATGAAGGGATGGTTAGCGAATGAAATCAGAATTTATAGGGGTTGCGATGGGAGAGGCGCAAACAATTGCTATTAGTATGGCGAAGACTAAGAAGGGGATAATAATTCAAGATGCAATTGTTGAAAAACGCCAAGATTCGTTAATGAATGATTGTAAGCACTTGGTAAGCAAATATTCCCTGGAAGATAAACCTATAGGTATAACAGCTCTTGGTGAACGTCAGGATAAAGTTATGATTATTCCACCATTATCACGTCTGGAGATTAATCAGATGCTACATTGGTCGGTTCCTGAATTTGTCACATGGCCGGAAGATAGTTATTATTTTGATTTTGTAGCTATAAATTTACCAAATCAAGTTAGGTCTTCCGGGAATGATAAATTAGTATACGTAGTAGCATTAAAAAAAGAGCATATTAATGAATTGGCAACCGGTGTTTTAAAGAGTGGTGGAAACCTAAAAATTATAGATTATGCACCGGGACCGATAGCACATAGATTTGTTGAAAAAGAAGGCGCTGTAATCGGCATTATACATGAGGATATATTGGAATTAACAGCTTGGTATAACTTTGTATGTATTTGTAATCATAAAATTCCGCTTGATTCGGTTGATATAATGAAAGAATTGGAAGATTTAGAGGTAGATTTATTCAGTTATGGTATAAGTGGAATTTCCGGATTTTATTTATACGGGGATATACATGGCAATCTATCGGACGATGATTGTGAAGCTGCTTATGAGAAGTATGGTAAGCTTACTGCTATTCCTTTTGAAGAAACAAAAGAAGTAGCGAAAATGGAAAAGGTGATGTTTGAAAAATCAGATCCTTTTTTGTGGGATATGGCGACTGGTCTGGCATATCGAGGCATACAAAAAATGAGAAATTAACAACCACGCGTTGAATGATATTTGAATCATTAATAGCTAAAAATATAGTTGGCAGGTGAAATGATGTGAATTTTTTGACTTGGCCGTTTCGGTGTGAACGGTACTGTAGACATCATAAAACAGCAATCATAATGATTGGAATCTTAGCCTTGTTCTTAGTAATATTCCTATGGGGATTTGGGTTTTACTTATACTATGCAAGTCAGAAACTGCATGAAGATATATACGAAATGCAAGCGGTAGGCAGCGCGAATCACGAGGCAGTTCAAAAGTATGAAAAGGTTATTCAGCAACGACTGACAAAAGATTTAAAACATAGTACCGGTCAAAGTATATTATTGCACACTGTTGATTGTGCAAATTCACAGATAGTTTTGGATACCGTTAATTTTACTGATGATGGTTTTAACGTAACTGGTATATGTACAAAACCGGAGGTCGTATTGGCGTATAGTCAACGGCTCAAGGGGAGTTTGAAAGGAGTTATTGTTAATGCAAAACAAGGAATTGATGCTAATCGTAAAATCCATACATTTCAATTATCTGGAAAGTTTGAAAAGGCTAAACCTCAACCCAAAAAGGATACACCAAATAGTCGGTAGCTACATGGTACTTACAGTTTTGGGAGCTGGTATAGTTCTCTGGTTCCATCAGGAGAGAAGTGACTTATTAGCGATACAAGAACAACAGACTTTACAAAATGAAGCAGATCAAGTTGTTGTGAGCAGTCAGGCTTACGAGATGATTATGTCGACCGACAAGAAAGAAATAACTGAAGAAGCCTTAAAGGATAAACTGATGAAATATTTGTCCGGTAAAGCATTAACAATTACAGCGATGGAAGAAACGGAGAATAAGAAGGGTAAGAGCTTATCTGTAGAAGTAACAGGAAATTTACGAGATTATTTCACATTGGTTGAAGAATTGAATGGAGATAGTCCCGAACTGCAAATAGAGCCTAAACAACTGAATAAACAAAACAATCAACTTCACATTCAGTTTGATATTATTTCTTAACCTAAAGCCGTGACTTTTGTCATGGCTTTTTATTATGTCTCTCACCCCAAACCTAAACATTTTCTTAATTCCTTAAATCCTATTCGTTTTATACTTTTACTAAATGCTGTGATGTAGTAGAATAGAATCAAATGGGTATCGTACATAATGAGAACGGAGTAACAGGTAATTGTTCGTTGTGATTATGTATGACACAATCTGTAATAGGCGGGATTAAGTAATGAAACGAAATATAATTTTAATCGGTACTATGGGGAGCGGCAAAAGTCATTTGGGACGCAATTTAGCGGAAGCCAAAGGTTGGCAGTTCGTTGATACGGATCGACTTTTGGAACGGCGCTATAATTTGCCCATAGCCGAAGTGTATGAGAAGCTGGGCGAGAAGCTCTTTCGTTCGGCGGAACGTGAAATTTTAAAGAAAGTTTGCATGTATCATGAGTGTATTATTTCCGTAGGTGGTAATTTTCCCCTTGATGTACGGACGGTACGATATTTACAGCGGTATGCGTATATTATCGGTATTCGGGCTTCCGAGTATCGCATCGTGAAGCGGGTGAATCGTCGTATTGGTAAACGGCCGACCATGGATTATGATGATGTGGCGGGCTTTGTAGAAACGATGATGCAACGCTGGAAACCGGTGTATAAGAAGTGTGATTGTGTCATAGATACGACGTATGGTCGCACTGAAAATTTAATTGATTCAATCCACGAAACGTTAGCACGTGAAGGTGTGGAGTTCAAAAAACGACGTCCTATGGGGGTAGAGCAACATGAAAAATATTGCGATTCTAACGAGCGGCGGTGATGCGCCGGGCATGAATGCGGCGGTGCGTGCCTTGGTTCGTAAAGGGATTTACGAAGGGTTACACGTATATGGCATTAGCCGCGGTTTTGAAGGGCTTTTAAAAATGATTTTGAATCTTTGAATCGACGTGATGTAGGGGCTATCGTCAACCGTGGCGGCACGATGCTCAAGACGGCTCGTTGCACAAAGTTTAAGGAGCTGGAGAACCAGGAAAAAGCGGCCCCAGATTCTTCGGGACCGCGAAATTGATGCTCTCGTTGTTATCGGCGGTGACGGCTCTATGGCGGGTGCCATGGCGCTTGCCAAACAGGGGATTCCCACAATTACGATTCCCGGCACTATCGATAACGATATGTGCGGCACGGAATATACCATTGGTTTTGACACGGCCCTTAATACGGTCGTTGATGCGGTCAGCAAGATTCGTGATACCACGACGGCTCATGATCGGGTAGCCATCGTCGAAGTTATGGGGCGCAGTGCCGGTCATTTGGCGGTGCGTGCCGGTCTTGCGTGCGGCGCCGAAATGGTGCTTATTCCCGAAAAGCCTATGAGTCTTGATGAAGTGTGCGATCAGCTTCGCATTTCCCATAATGCAGGTAAAACGAACAGCATCATCATGGTGGCGGAAGGGGCATACCACAGTTTTGAAGTGTGCGGCTATATTAATAAGCACCTCAATATTTCCCCGAGTGTTACTGTTCTTGGCTATTTGCAACGTGGTGGCTCGCCATCCGCTCGTGATGCGGCCATGGCGGCACTCATGAGTGAAAAAGCGATTGATGCTCTCCTCGAAGGTAAGAGTAATTGTTTGACCGCTGTTTTAAACGGCAAGATTGAAATGGTGCCGTATGAAGAAGCGTGCACACGTTGTTATCCTATCAGTGAATCGGAATATGAGCTGATTTCGGTATTGGCTCGATAGGTTCATTAAGCACTCATTAGTGAAACCTATAATTATTATCGATTATATATATGAGCTGAAAAGCCCTTCTTTGCCGTATAGTCGAGAAGGGCTTTTTAATTATATGAAAATTGAGAGACCTGATTATTTTGTCTTTAAGTAAAGGAGTTAAGCACATGTGGCGGACAAAGAAATTTTGGGGGATCCTCATCCTCATATTACTGGTCTTGGGTGGCGCTTTTTATTATTTCAAAACAAAAGATAACACACAAGCGACCTCGTATACGACGGGGAAAGTAGAGCGGGGGAATATTGCCTCGGTTATTACGTCCACGGGGACTATCAACCCGACAAATTATGTAGATATTTCCACTAACGTAGCCGGTATGTTGGAGCAGGTTTTGGTTAAAGAAAATGACCATGTAACGGCCGGTCAGGTGATTGCCACCATCGATGCCCGTCAATTACAGGCAACGGCGGATGATGCACGAGCTACGCTCGAAAATGCCAAAAATGATTTAGATCGTTACAGCACCTTGGTTGCGCAAGGGGCTATTCCGCAACAGACCTATGATACAGCCCTTATGAATTACCAGAAGGCGCAGGCTGCGTATGATCGGGCAGTAGCTAATTTATCCGATACGACCATTACTTCGCCGATGGACGGCACGGTTATCGGTACACCGTTAAAAGCGGGCCAGACTATCAGTACCGGTATTTCCACGCAGATGATTATCGCAACGGTTGCTGATTTGAGTAATCTTGAGATTTATTTGACCGTTGATGAAACAGATATCGGTAGTGTGAAAAAAGGCGCTCGCGTAGATTTTACGGTGGATGCTCATCCGGGTAAAACCTTTACCGGCTATGTAAGTGACATTGCTTTGGGTACCAAAGGTAACATGGGTACGACGAGCAGCAGTGTAGTGTACTATACGGTTAAGGTAGCTATTTCGCCAAGCGATGCGTCGAACTTCTTCCCGACAATGACGGCTCGTGCTACGATTTACGGCGATGAACGCACTAACGTATTGGTTGTGCCGTTGGCCGCTGTGCGTACGGATAAAGTGGGCGAATACGTGTATGTAATTAAAAACGGTAAACCGGAACGAACCAGTGTAACAACCGGTCTTACCGGTGAAACGACGATTGAAATTGCTAAAGGTCTAAATGAAGGCGATGAAATTGTTGTCAGTGGTGATGTAGGTTCTTCGTCGTCCAAACAGAGTAACTCCGGCGGGCCTATGTTCTAGGAGGAATGCAGATGAAACAAGCAGTCATTTCACTGGAAGGAATCACCAAGACGTATGTTAACGGTAAACTGGTAGTGCCCGTACTACACGGGATTGACCTCAATATTTATGAGGGCGAGTTTACCTCCATCATGGGTCCATCCGGATCGGGGAAATCCACGTTTATGAATATTTTGGGTTGTTTAGACAGACCGACTTCAGGTTCCTATAAATTGGACGGCGAAGAAGTGGCCACGTTGAGTGATGATGAGCTCGCCTTTGTGCGCAATAAACGAATCGGCTTCGTTTTCCAAAGTTTTAACTTGTTGCCGAAGTTAACGGCTCAAGATAATGTGGCGTTGCCTATGGTCTATGCCGGTGTTCCCAAAAAGGAACGCAAAGAGCGGGCCGCCTATCTTTTGGATTCGTTGGGGCTCGGTGAACGGCTCGACCATTTACCGGCGGAACTATCCGGTGGTCAGCGCCAGCGTGTGGCTATCGCCCGCGCTTTGGCCAACGACCCGTCCATTATTATGGCCGACGAACCGACCGGTAACTTGGATTCCAAGTCCAGTGTGGATGTAATGAATATTTTTACCAATTTATATAATGAAGGGCGTACCATTATTTTGGTTACCCATGAACCGGATATTGCTACCTTTGCAAGCCGTAATATTGTGCTGCGCGACGGTTATATCGTAGAAGATAAGCAAAATCCGAATATGGCCGGTCTTCAAACGGTACAGGCTCCTACTGAATCTGTAGCCGTGTCGCCGGCAACGGCACAAAAGGCGGTTAAGTCGGTGATACCGAAAACTGTCACGGAAAAAGTAAATACGGAACAAACGAATGAAGGGGGGACGTCTCATGTATAAAGAGGGCTTTTTGATGGCCTGGGCGTCCTTGGTGGCCAACAAGATGCGTTCGCTCCTTACCATGTTGGGGATTATTATCGGCGTAGCTGCGGTTATTGCCCTCGTATCTATCGGTTACGGGGTGCGCAGTCAAATTCAGGACTCCATCTCCAGCTTGGGCAGTAATTTGCTCATGGTGTATCCGGGCGCGCCGCGGACGCCGGGCGTTCGGCCTACGGCGGATTCGCAGAAAACGCTTAAGCTTGAAGATTATACGACCATTTCTCATTTGCAGGATATCGATATGGCGTCGCCGGTATCGGCGGGCAGTTCGTATGTGGTTATTTATACGAATAAGAACTGGACGACCAGTGTTAACGGTGTAAACAGTGATTTCCAATATATTAATAACTGGACGGTTAAATCCGGTCGTTTCATTACGGCGTCTCAGGTGGAACGGCGCGAACGTGTGGCCGTTATCGGGGCTACGGTAGCGACGAATTTATTCGGCACGGAAGACCCGGTGGGTAAGGATATTCGTATTAAAAATAATCCTTACAAGGTAATCGGCGTGCTTGAAAGTAAAGGTTCCGGCAGTTTCGGTAATGACCAGGACGATGTTATCTACATTCCGTACACTACAGGGATGGAACGTTTACAGGGCGTCGATTATTTGCGCATGATTTATATCAAAGCGAAAGACGGCGTAGATCTTGATCGTTTACAGACGGACGTGGAAAATATTTTGCGTGTACGCCATAATATTAAAAATCCGGAACTCGATGATTTTAACGTTCGTAATATGGCCACCATTATGGCGACCGTGGAAGAAACAACGGCGACTATGACCTTGTTCTTAGGTGCCGTAGCTGCCATTTCGCTGGTTGTCGGCGGTATCGGCATCATGAACATTATGCTCGTATCCGTTACGGAACGTACCCGTGAGATTGGTGTGCGTAAGGCCTTGGGGGCTACGTATCGCGTTATCGTTATGCAGTTCCTCATTGAAGCGGTGGTAATCAGTCTGGTGGGTGGTGCCATCGGAATCCTGGTGGGCATCGGGGCGTCTAAGTTGATCGGTGCTTTGACGAGCATGAAGACAGTTATCTCCATGGGACCGATTCTCTTGTCCTTCGGTTTCTCCATGGCTATCGGCCTCGTATTCGGTCTCTATCCGGCCCGTAAGGCGGCTAAGTTGAATCCGATTGATGCCTTACATTATGAGTAATAGGTACAGTAAATTGTCCCTCAAAAGACAATGTACTGATTTGCATACTGTTTATTTGATGCATTGCGCTGTAGAATAAATCACGGAAGGGAGTGTAGTCGTGAGTAAAAAACAAGGAATGCGTACGTTAGTTGATTTTTTTGACAAAATGTGTCATGAACATACCTTTGATTGGTCAAAGTATACTCGTGTAACCGGTGGTGATCCCGGTCATTTGGAAATACTGTTTGACACCGATGCAGTGAGACATGGCAATTTTATCGGCAATGTGCACGGTGGTGTCTATATGAGCCTCGCCGATACGGTTATGGGTGTATCCTGTTTTACCTTGGGTAAACGAGTGGTAACACTTGAAATGAAGGGGAATTTCATCAAAGCTGTTAAAGCCGGTGAAAAACTGCGCGCCGTAGGCAATGTGGAACACAACGGCAATCATACCATGGTCACAACCGGCCGTTTATATAATACGGTGGGCGACCTTGTGTATATGAGTACCGGCACATTCTATGTAATAGACAAGTTTGACCTGCCGGAACTTCCTTGGCGGGTATAAGGCGTAAGTTTACTTGGTTATCAGGGCTGAATGTGGTCATGACGATATGACCATGTAATGAGGCCACTTAATTGTTAAGGCGTAAATAGCTTTGACAGAATGCGTAAGAGTTGATATACTTACACATAGATTAATAAAAAACTCAGTCGTACTGGCGTTTTTCAAAGTTGCTTTTTAGGTTTGACGGATGCATTGGCATGACGAGTAGACATTACGGCGATGACAAAATCGGCGTTGCATAGGTGTTTTTCAGAGAGTGAAGCATTGGTGGGAGCTTCATAAATGCGATGCAAAGAGCCTTTCCTTTTGGAGCCATGGATTGAACAACGAGTAGATTCATCGTGAGACCGCGTTAAGGTTATTGAGTACTAATTAGGGTGGTACCGCGAATGTTATACCTTCGCCCCTTGCCGGGGCGGAGGTTTTTTGTTTTTAGGAGGTTGTGACGGATGGAAGAATTATTAAAATCCCTGAAAGCGCAAGCGGCGGAGCTTATTCAAAAAGCTACCGATTTGCAAGCTTTACAAGATGCCCGCGTTAAATATTTAGGTAAAAAGGGCGAAGTAACTGCATTGTTAAAAGGTCTCGGCAAATTATCGGCCGAAGAACGACCACGCATGGGCGCCTTGGTAAATACGGTGCGTCAGGAATTGGAAGCTATGATTGATGATGTGCAGGCCAAACTGGAAGCAGAAGTGTTGGCTGCTAAATTGGGCGCCGAAGAGATCGACATTACTTTGCCGGGCCGTGCTACTCGCCAAGGTCATGTACATCCGCTCACAGCTGTTAACGATGAAATTGAACGCTTTTTCATGAAAATGGGCTACACCGTTGCGGAAGGGCCTGAAATTGAAAGTGATTACTTCAACTTTGAATGTTTGAATTTACCGGCCGATCATCCGGCGCGCGATATGCAGGACTCCTTCTACATTACGGACTCCGTATTACTTCGTACCCACACTTCACCGGTACAGGCTCGTACGCTTCAGAGTCAGGAACCGAACAGCCCTGTACGCATGATTGCACCTGGCAAAGTATATCGTTGGGACTATGATGCCACTCACTCCCCGGTATTCCATCAGGTGGAAGGTCTCGTAGTGGATAAAGGCATTACCTTTGCCGATTTGAAAGGTACCTTGGAATTATTCTTGCGCCACATGTTCGGCGAAGAAACGAAAGTTCGTTTCCGTACCAGCTTCTTCCCGTTCACGGAACCGAGTGCGGAAGTTGATATCTCCTGCTGCATGTGCGGCGGTGAAGGCTGCCGCGTTTGCTCCCATACGGGCTGGCTCGAAATCCTCGGCTGCGGCATGGTTCATCCGAATGTGTTGACCATGAACGGCTATGACCCGAACGAAGTGCAGGGGTTTGCCTTCGGTATGGGTGTTGAACGTATTGCTATGCTCTTGTACGGCATCGGCGATTTACGTTTATTCTATGATAATGATATGCGTTTCTTGAAGCAGTTCTAGGAGGTACGACGATGAAAGCTAGTTTAACATGGATGAAGGACTATGTTCCTGTAGACACAACGAAACCGGCTCAGGAACTGGCCGATGTATTGACGCAGGCTGGAATTCCGGTAGAAGACGTTATCTCGATGGATCCCGGGTTGAAAAATATTTTTACCGGTAAAATTACAGAAATTACAAAACATCCGGATGCCGATAAATTACAGGTTTGCCAGGTTGCTTGTCTTGATGACAAAACGGGTGAAGAAATTACGAAACAAATCGTAACGGCAGCAACGAATGTGGCTGTTGGTCAGGTGGTACCGGTGGCGTACCATAAATCCCGTTTGGCTGACGGCACGGAAATTAAAAAGGGTAAACTTCGTGGTGAAGTATCTGACGGTATGTTCTGTTCCGTAGCGGAATTGGGTATTCCTAAAGATATGGTTATGCCGGGCGAAGGGGAAGGTATCTACATTTTGCCGGAAGGTACGCCAATCGGCATGGATATTCGTGATGCGGTGATGCTCAACGATACTGTCTATGAATTCGAATTGACACCGAATCGTGCAGACTGCTTCTCCATGATCGGTTTGAGCCGTGAATTTGCGGTTTTGACAAACGCGCAGAATACGGAACCGACCGTTAAAGTGAATGAAAATGGTACGGATGTCAACGATATGGTAAAAATCGGCATTGATGATGCCGAATTATGCAGTCGCTTCTTGGCGCGTGTTATCGGCAATGTTAAAGTGGGACCGTCCCCATTGTGGCTCCAGAACCGTTTGCGTAACGGCGGTATTCGCCCAATCAATAATGTGGTAGACGTAACGAACTATGTTATGCTCGAATACGGTCAACCAATGCATGCATATGATTATGATAAAGTAGCCGGTCATCAGTTGACGGCCCGCGCCGCTAAAGCCGGTGAAGCCTTAAAAACGTTGGACGGTACGGATCGTGAGTTGACCACGGATATGCTCGTTATTGCCGATGCGAACGGCCCTGTAGGGGTTGCCGGTGTTATGGGTGGTCTCGATAGTGAAGTAACCGAAGCAACGACGACGATTATTTTGGAATCGGCTGTATTTAAAGGGTCCTCCATTCGTCGCACCGCTCGTGCGCTGGGTATGCGCAGTGAAGCATCCGGCCGTTTCGAACGCGGTGTCAATGCGGAATACTCACCGGTGGCCCTTGACCGTGCGGCTCAGTTGTTGCAGGAGTTAATGGAAGATATTACCGTAGCTAAAGGTGTGGTGGATGTATATCCGGCTCTGGCTGAAGCTCGTACTGTATCTTTCACGGTGGCAGCGGTTAACAGCTACTTAGGTACCGATATTTCCGCCGAACGGATGCAGGAAATTTTGACTACCTTGTCCTTCACTTGGACACAAGATGGTGATGTAATTACCGTTGGTGTTCCGTCCTGGCGCGGCGACGTAACGGTTATGCCGGATATTGCGGAAGAAGTAGCTCGTATTTACGGTTATGATTTCATTCCGAATACAACCCCATGGGCCAACCTTAACAGTGGCACCATGAGCGATAAGAAATTGCTTACGAAAGCAATTCGTCAGACCTTGGTAACCCAGGGTCTCAGCGAAATTATTACGTTCAGCTTCATGCATACGGACAGCCTCAAGAAATTACTCATTCCGGAAACGGACAGCCGTTATCAGGCGGTACCTATTTTGAACCCGATTACGGAAGAATTCCCGGTAATGCGTACGACCTTGATTCCAAGCATGCTTGATACGGCGGCGCGCAACTTGGCACAGAAAAACCATGATTTGTGGTTGTTCGAAGCCGGTGCGGTTTACGAACCGAAAGCCTTGCCGATTACTGAACTTCCTGTTGAAAAATACCATGTAAGTGGTTTTATGATGGGCAAAACGACAGATTTGCAATGGGCTCAGCCACAGCGTGACACCGACTTCTATGATGTAAAAGGTGTGCTTGAAGCGGTTCTTAAAGAACTTCGTATTGAAGCTACGATTGAACGCTCCAAAGAAACCTATCTCCATCCGGGCGTAAGTGCTCAGTATGTTGTGGATGGTACTGTTATTGCTACTTTGGGTGAAGTGCATCCGCAAGTAATGAAAGCTTACGATTTACCGGGCAAAGCATATCTCTTTGATATCGATGTGACGGCTATCTTGGGCTTGACCCGCGGACAGCTTCGTTACCAGGGTATCAGTAAGTTCCCGGGCACCGCTCGCGACCTTGCCATCGTGGCACCTAAGACTGTATCTTCCGAAGCTATCAGCCAAGTCATTTATGAAAAAGGCGGTCAGTATTTGGAACGGGCGTTCGTATTCGACGTGTACGAAGGGGCTCACATTGAAGAAGGCCATCGCAGCTTAGCTTACAATTTATCCTTCCGCAGCAATGAAGGTACTTTGACGGATGAAGATATTCAGCCGGCAATTGACGACATTTTGGCTGCGTTAGCTGAATTGGGTTGTAAATTGCGCTAATAGGAGAGATCTATTTGACTATTGTGCCAATGCAGGTCTCAATTGGCTATTAGAGCGTCAAATGGCGCCAACAGTTGCAATTTGTTTCAATTAGTAGTAAAATACATTAACTGATTAAATAATTAATAAGCCGCTATATTGTGCGATGGCACAGTATAACGGCTTATTTTGCCATATTTTTTAAAGAATGTGATATAATTCTATATAGAAATATGGCGAATTGAGTCCTTAAGGAGGGCGTATGGAATTATTGGCACCGGCAGGCACGTCGGAAAATTTTTTAGCAGCTTTAGAAGCCGGAGCTGATGCAATTTATTTAGGCGGCAAGGCTTTTAATGCGAGAGCGAATGCAGCCAATTTTGAGATAGAAGAGTTGGCTGAAGCGGTTCGCTTGGCCCATTTGTTGGATGTGTCCGTATTTGTTACGGTGAATATATTAATCGGCGATGCCGAGTTAAACGATTTAAAAGAATATTTGCGCGAGTTGGAACGCATCAATGTAGACGCCATTATTGTGCAGGATTTGGCGTTAGCCGAACTGGCGAAACGAGTAGCACCGAAGCTTCATTTGCACGCCAGCACGCAGTTGACGGCCACTAACATGGGGACGGTACGTTTCTTGGAACGCATGGGGTTTACCCGTGTTGTGTTGGCTCGTGAAATGAGTCTCGAAGAAATTAAAACGATTTGCCGCGAAGCGAAAGCGGAAATTGAAGTGTTTGTTCACGGTGCCCTTTGCGTATGTTATTCCGGTCAGTGCCTCATGAGTAGCTTCATCGGCGGCCGCAGTGGTAACCGCGGTGCCTGTGCACAACCGTGCCGTTTGCCCTATGAACTTATCAATGGCGAGGGCAAGGTCATAAATACTGAAAACGAAGCCTATATCATGAGTCCGAAGGACCTTAATTACAGTGAGCATATGGCGGAACTTTTGGAAGCCGGTGTGGCTTCTTTCAAGGTAGAAGGGCGTATGAAAAAAGCGTCCTACGTGAAAGAGGTTATCGGCACGTATCGTCAGATTATCGATAGAGCGGGTCAAACCTTGGCTGAAGACCAAGAACATTTGACGGCGGGCTTTAACCGCGGGTTCTCCACAGCTTACTTGGAAAATCGTTCCGGCCGTGAAATGATTACCGCCGTGGCTCCCGGCAATCGGGGGAAGCGTATCGGTCCATCCGATGAAGGTCCAAAGAAAACAGTTTGGCAGAATTTACAGGAATTTGGCCGTAAGTACGATGTGCATGCGTATTTGGACGGACAGGAAGGCTCTGAGTCGACTTTGACACTCTTGATGGATGACGGCACGTCTGTTACGGTTAGCGGTGACTATGTGGTGCAACGGGCTCATAAGACGCCGACCAGTCATGAAAAAGTGTCGGAACAGATTGGCCGTTTAGGTACGACGGTGTTCCGGTTGGCTTCTTTATATATGCCGGAAGAGCCGTTTATGTGGCCATCCAGTGTGCTCAACCAGATGCGCCGTGATGCGGTTGCCCGGTTGGAAGATATATTATTGGCAAAACATACTAAGGCCATGGCTGAGGTGTTAACACGCATCGAAGGTGCCATTGCAGCTGAATTTAAGGACAGACCAAGTTATAAGAGTATGATGGTACGAGCCGGTAAAGCTACTCATAGCGTTAAGGCCGGTTCCTTGCCGATTGTTTCGGTGCAGCTTGATGAAGAATGGCAATTAAAACCGGCCATTGAAGCGGGGGCGCAGAAGATTATTTTCGGCGGTGACCGCTTACAGCGTAAGCCGTACAATTTAGATGTATATAATCGCGTGGTGACTATTTGTCGTGAGCATCAGATTCGTTGTGTATTGGCGACGCCGCGTATCGTTCGGGAAAGTGAAATCGAGGCGTATCGTCCAACCTTAGAGGCAATTATCGCGGCTAAGCCGAATGCCATCAGCATTCACTTCTTAGGTGCCTTGGAATGGCTCCAAATGATGGGCTATGAAGGGGAGGTGGAAGGTGACAGCAGCTTGCAGCTGTTTAATAAAGAAGCGGTACGTGAAGCAGCCGAATTAGGCCTTTCAAGCGTTGTTCTTTCCCAAGAAGCCACTTTACGTCAAATTGCGGCCATCATTCGTCATAGCTCTTTGCCTATAGAATGTGTTGTTCACGGGCTTACGGAGCTCATGATTTCCGAATACTGTGTTATCAGCAGTTTTGCCGGTACCGGTTGTAAAGCCAATTGTCCGGCCCCTTGTTTGAAGGACTCTTATCGCTTGCGTGACCGCCTGGGCGAGGAATTCCCACTTCGTACGGATTCCTATTGCCGCATGCATATCATGAACAGTCGCATGCTCGATATGCGCGCGTACATTCCGGATTTGGTAAAACGAGGTATTGCTATTCTTCGCATTGACGGTCGTCAGCAGTCTAAAGAATGGCTGCGTGATACGATTGGCGCTTATCGCGGTATTTTGGCACACACCTTACCGGTACCGCCTAAGAATGAGTCCTTACCGATTACACGGGGACACTATTTTAAAGGCATTTTTTAGAGATTTTTAAACATAGATTTAAATATTGCCAGGTAAAAAGCTGCCGTTTAAGCATACGGTGGCGTAGCAAGATTTTATGGCAATATATCGGGCCAAAGTAGTCAATCTTTGGCCATGTGATTACATAGGAGGGATTGTATTACCTATGAACAGTGAAAAACTGTTGGATTTTGATGTGATTCGAGAACGATTGGCCGCCGAATGCAGCTCTAAAGTAGCGAAGGAAATGGCCATGGAGTTGGAGCCCTTAACGGATCCGATTGCCATTAAAACGGCTCTCGATGAAACGGTAGAAGCGGTCAATTCGCTAAATACCGAAATCGAACAACCGATTGGCGGCACCCGCGATATTCGTGAAGCTTGTGCCAAAAGTCGTAAAGAAATTATTTTGACTCATGAAGAATTATGGGATTTATATACCACATTGAGTGCGTATAAGCGTATGTATGCATTTTTTCACAGCAAATATATGAATTATCCGCTCTTATCATTTTGGATTCAGGATATGCCTCGTCATGACGGCTTAGAACGCAAGTTTGAGCGTGTTTTTGACAAAAAAGGTAATTTAATGGATTCCGCATCGCCTAAATTGCAGCATTTACGTACTACCATTGCGCGTACGAAAGACCGCATCAAGAGTGATTTGCAGGCGATTATGCACGATCCGAACAATCAGAAATACTTTCAGGAGGCTATCGTTACGCAGCGTAATAATCGCTATGTAATTCCGGTAAAACAGGAATATCGCTACGCCTTCGAAGGTTTGATTCACGACCGTTCGGCTACCGGTGCGACACTCTATATTGAACCGATGCGCCTCGTAAATTTGAACAATGATTTGCAGGAAGCAGAATTGGCGGAAGAGGAAGAAGTTCGCCGTATTTATAGGGAATTGTCGCAGGCCGTTCGCAAAGACAGCAATACCTTGATGGACGCCTGTGAACGAGTGTCCCATGTGGAATTCGTGTACGGTAAAGCTAATCTGGCGATAAAGATGAAGGCGGTTCCGGCCGAACTTAGCGGGGCACGGGAAGTAAAACTCTTAAATGCGCGTCATCCGTTGATTCCGGCCAATGTGGTAGTGCCCACGACGATTACGTTGGGGACGGCCTATCGAATTCTGCTCATTACGGGCTCCAATACAGGTGGTAAAACTGTAGCCATGAAGACGTTAGGTCTTTTGAGCCTCATGAATCAGGCCGGTTTATTTATTCCGGCCGAAACAGGCTCTATTTTGCCGATTTTTAACAATATTTATGCCGATATCGGTGATGAGCAGAGTATTGAAGCCAGCCTCAGTACCTTCTCCGCTCATATGACGCAGGTTGTAAAAATTTTAAAAGTAGCCGGTGCCAAAGATTTGGTGCTCCTTGACGAATTGGGGTCCGGTACGGATCCGGAAGAAGGGAGCGCCTTGGCGGTGGCTCTCTTGGAATATTTCCGTAAGCGTGGACCGCTCATGATGGTGAGTACCCACTATAATGAATTGAAACGCTATGCGTACCATACGGATGGTATTGAAAACGGACATGTGGAATTCGACGAACGCACATTGCGTCCGACCTATCGACTTCATATCGGTGTGGCCGGCAGCAGTCATGCCTTGAGTATTGCCGCTCGTCTCGGGGTGCCTCGTGAAGTTATCGACTATGCCAAACAGGCTCACGAAGGTTCCGCTAATCGCGATATGGAAGCGGTACTCAGTGATTTGAACGAACAATTGCGTCGCAATCAGGAGCGGGAACGGGCACTCAAGAAGGAACTTGATGAAGCACGGCGCATGCGCACTCAGGCTGAGCGTGAAAAGAAACAGGTTAATGATCGCCGTAAACAGATTTTGGCAAAAGCTCAAAATGAAGCGCAGCAGCTTAAACAGTCCATTCGTGTCGAAGGGGAACAGATTATTAAAGAGTTGAAATCTCAGTTTTCAGAAACGGATAAGGGCAAACGGCAAGATGCCATTACGAAAGCGCGTAAAGATATATCCGGTGTTAATGTGCCTGAATTGGAACAGGAACGTCGTACGCCGGTGAATGTAAAAGAGTTGAAAGAAGGACAGACTGTATTCGTGGTATCCTTAAATGCAGTCGGTACGGTAGCAGCCGTGCAGGGTAAGCGTATCCAAGTAAGTGTTAACGGCTTAACAGCCAATGTAAAAGCCACCGATTTGGCCGTAGCAAGCCGCGAAGAAACCAATAATTTACGCCGCAAGGAAACGGCGGTTCAACCAAAACCGCGTAAACGCGCCGGCGGTTCAGCCGTGGAACGTCAGAAACATGCGACTACGGAGCTTAATGTTATCGGACAGACAGTGGATGAAGCCAATCAGAATGTGAGTCACTTTATCGACCAGGCATTGATGGCGGGTATCTCGCCGGTTCGCATCGTTCACGGCAAGGGCACGGGTGCTTTAAGAGCCGGTATTCATCAGTATTTGAAGACATTGCCGCACATCAGTCGCTATGAAATTGCCGGCTATGATGAAGGCGGGGCCGGTGCTACTTTGGTATATTTGAAGTAGCACAGTCTTACTGATACCATATGTAGCATAGTTATGCTATAATAAGCTATATGACTTATTATTCGTAATGAGAGGTGTCGTATGAGTTTACAAGGTTCGTCTCAAAATGGGCGACAAACACGACGTAGAACGACGGCGACTAAACCGCCCAAGAAGAAATCGCCAATGCGTCGATTCCTTTGGATTGTGGGTATTTTAGTATTCCTTATAATAGCCGGAGCCGGTTGCGGCTTCATTGGTGCCACCATGTCCGATTTGCCGGAAGTGGCCAATGTTAAACCGGCTGCTTCGTCGCAGATCTACGATGTGCATGGCAATTTGATTACAACTGTCCATGCTACTGAAAACCGGTTACCGGTGAAGTTATCACAGGTTCCGAAAGATTTACAAAATGCATTTATTGCCACTGAAGATAATCGTTTCTATAGTCACCATGGCGTAGACCCTATCGGGATTATGCGTGCTATTTGGGTTAATATTGCCCATGACGGTGTGGCCGAAGGCGGTAGTACTATTACGCAACAGCTGGCTCGTAATGCGTTTTTAACTCAGGATCGTACGTTAAAACGTAAGATTATGGAAGCGATGTTGGCCATTCGTATTGAGCAGTATTATACGAAACAAGAAATCCTCGAAATGTATTTGAATCAAATATATTTCGGTCAAGGTGCTTACGGTGTACAGGCAGCAGCCCATGTATACTTTGGCAAAAATGTTCAGGATTTGGATTTGGCACAATCGGCTATGCTCGCCGGCTTGCCACAAAGTCCTAACTATTATTCGCCGCTTACCAACTACAAAGCGGGTAAAGCGCGTCAGGCTGTTGTTTTGGGGCAGATGGTTAAATATGATTATATTGACCAAGCTACCGCGGATAAGGCGAAAGATGAAGACTTGGGTCTTCGTGAAAAATCCGAAGCCGCTCACAGCGATAACAATGCGTCGTACTTTATCGACTATGTTATTTCTGAAATCGCCGAAAAATACGGCGACGATGCTGTCTATAAAGACGGTTTGAAGATTTACACAACCATTGATATGAAGGCACAGGATGCAGCGGTTCAAGCTATGCATAATTTGCCGAACTTCTATACGGATGACAAAGGCTTAACACAGCCGCAAGGTGCGTTAATTGCGATCAATCCGCATAATGGTTACATTGTAGCCATGGTTGGTGGTCGTGGTGACGATTCCTTTAACCGTGCCGTATTGGCTGAACGTCAACCCGGTTCTGCATTTAAACCATTTGTTTACTTGGCAGCTATTCAGGACGGTATGACGCCGGGCACCGTTATGGACGATAAGAAAATTGAATTTAACGGTTGGAGTCCTAAGAACTATGAAGGTACCTATTCCGGTCAAATGACCTTGCGCTATGCCTTGCAGCATTCCGTTAATACCATTGCCGTACAGCTCGCCGATGCTGTAGGAATGCGTAAAGTTCTTAATTTGGCAAGCAGCTTAGGTATTACTACTTTAGATGACTCTAAAGATAATAACTTGGCCGCTGCGTTAGGTGGTTTGACAAATGGTGTTAAACCGATTGATATGGCCGTAGCCTATGGTACTTTGGCTAATGGCGGCGTTAAAGTTAAACCGGTGGCTATTACTAAAATCGTAGACCGCAATGGCCAGGTAGTGGAAGAGAACAGTACGGAAGAACAGCGCGTAGTAGATCCTAAATATGCCTATGTTATCACGAATATGCTTGAATCCGTAATGTCCGGCGGTACCGGTGGCGGTGCATCTATCGGGCGCCCGGCAGCCGGTAAAACAGGGACTACCGATGAATCAAAAGATGCTTGGTTTGTAGGTTATACACCTGATTTGGTAGCCGCTTTTTGGATGGGCGATGACTATGGTATTGAGACACTGGATGGTATTACCGGTGGTACCGTTCCGGCTGTTATTTGGCGTGATTTCATGTCGCAAGCTTTAAATGCTATGGAAATTCCGGCCAGTGATTTCACAGTTCCGCCGGGAGCAGCATCTATTGCTAACCAGGGCTATGCGCCGGTGGCTCCAAAGGTAGATCCGAAAGCTAAAGATAAGGACAAAGATAAAAAAGATGCTAAGGATAAGGACGATGCTACTGTAGAAAGTACTGACAATTCGGCAGAAAGCAGTTCCGACTCCGATAGCAGCAAATCCGGATCCGGCAGTTCCCGTAGTTCCGGAGGCGGTGCGTCTAAGTCCGGTAAAAGTGAATAATTAATTTTAAAGTACATATACATGCCTGTTTGGGGCATTCGAGGAGGAAGATTGATGAAGACATTGGAAGAACAGTTGCGTCTGATTAAACACGGCGTGGAGAATTTACTTCCTGAAGAAGATTTTAAGAAGAAATTGGCAAAATCCATTGCTGAAAACAAACCGTTAACGATTAAGCTGGGCCTTGACCCAACGGCACCAGATATTCATTTGGGCCATACGGTTGTTTTGCGCAAATTAAAAACCTTCCAAGATTTAGGTCATCAAATCGTAATTTTAATTGGTGATTTTACGGCTCGCATCGGTGACCCTACCGGTAAAAGTGCAACCCGTCCGCCATTGGATGAAGCGGCAGTTGCTCATAATGCGGCTACTTATAAAGAGCAAATCTTTAAAGTATTGGATGAGTCCAAAACTAAAGTGGTTTACAACAGTGAATGGCTCAGCAAATTATCCTTTGAAGATGTTTTGAAACTGGCTGCTAAATATACAGTAGCGCGTATGTTAGAACGCGATGATTTCCAAAAACGTTACAGCGAAGGTCGTGCTATCGGTGTTCATGAATTCATGTACCCCTTGATGCAGGGTTACGACTCTGTTGCTTTACATGCAGACATTGAATTTGGCGGTACGGACCAAACTTTCAACTTGCTAATGGGTCGCCATTTACAGGAAGAATATGGTCAGGAGCCTCAAACTATCATTACTATGCCTATTTTGGAAGGCCTTGACGGTGTTCAGAAAATGAGTAAATCCTTGGGCAACTACATCGGCATCAGCGAACCGGCTACGGAAATGTACGGTAAAGCCATGTCCATTCCTGACGAGCTCATGATGCGTTACTTCATGCTCGTTACGGATATGTCCATCGAAGATCAGGAAGAATTGGCAAAAGCCTTAGAAAACGGCACAGCTCATCCGCGCGACACGAAAATGAAATTGGCTCATACCATTGTGCGCTTGTATCATGGTGAAGAAGCAGCTAATGAAGCACAAGAACAGTTTATCCGCGTTTTCCAAAAACACGATTTACCGACTGATATTCCTGAATACGCGATGGCAAAACCAACCGAACCTGTATATGTGCCACAGCTTTTGACCGATGCAGGTCTTACTGCCTCGAACAGTGAAGCCCGTCGCTCCATTAAAGCCGGTGCTTTCAAAATTAACGGTGAAAAATGTTCCGATGAAAATATCGAACTCGCTGAAGACATGGTTCTTCAGGTGGGTAAACGTAAATTTATCAAAATCAAATTTAACTAATAGTGCCGTTAAGCGATATTACATTTACTATTAAATGTATCTGTAGTTAAATGCATCTGCACTTAAATTTATCTGCAGTTAAATGTGTTGCACTAATTGACGCGGTTATGTCAATACGTCAACAAGCTATTACAAATAGTTAAGTTAAAGAGCAATCCTCAGCGAATGTGAGCATTCCTAAAGGGTTGCTCTTTTCTTTTGCCTAGCGTTTATATGTGATACACTAGCTTCTGTATATTCTATATAGTGCATCAGAATTTGAAAAAATGATTGACACACAATTAAATGTGTTATACTATTTATGTAGTTGATGTATTTCTTTTATTCAGGAGGTTTCATATAATGAATCGTGAAAATGCATATGTACTTTGGTTTGACGAATTAAAACGTGAAGATGTGGCGTTAGTAGGTGGTAAATCATCGTCCTTAGGGGAAATGACGTCCTCTACCAATGTGCCGGTACCGTATGGTTTTGCTACCACGGCTCATGGCTATCGGTTCTTTATGGAGCAAACCGGTTTAGAAGATAAAATTAAAGCAGAACTTGATAAATTAGATGATGTGGAAAACTCCGCATTACTTCGTGAAATTTGTGCGAATATCCGTAAATTAATTTGCGATGCGGAAATGCCTAAAGAGTTGGCTGATGCTATTGAAAAAGCTTACGCTGAACTCGGTGAAAAAGTTAAAGAAGAAAATCCGTTTGTAGCGGTTCGTTCCAGTGCTACCGCCGAAGACTTACCGGATGCCAGCTTTGCTGGCCAACAAGATACCTACTTAAACGTACGCGGTGCGGACGTTATCATTCAGAAAGTTAAAGAATGCTACGCCTCTACGTTTACCGACCGTGCTACTTACTATCGTGTAAAACAAGGTTTTGACCATATGACGGTTGCTTTGAGTGCGGCCATTCAGATGATGGTATTCTCCAAAGCGGCAGGCGTTATGTTTACCGTTGACCTCGTTACAGGCAATGATGAAAGCATCTTGATTGAAGGCTCTTGGGGTCTTGGCGAATATGTAGTACAAGGTACGGTTACACCGGATAACTTTACGGTCAACAAAAAGATATGAAGATTGTTAACCGTATGATTAATGATAAAAATATCGCCTTAGTTCGTAATCCGGACGGCGATTGTGCTGAAATTGTAATTCCTGAAGAAAAAGCAAAAACTCAGGTTATTACAGATGAACAGGTTTTAGAATTAGCAACTTATGCCAAAGCCATCGAAAAACATTATGGCTGCTACATGGATATGGAATGGGGCGTAGACGAACGGGACAACAAGATTTGGATTTTGCAAGCTCGTCCGGAAACTGTATGGTCCCGCAAGAATAAAGAAGTGAAGCCGGTTGAAAAAGCAACAGATGCACCGACTACCACAACTCGTGAAATCGTAGTTAAAGGCTTACCGGCCAGTCCCGGTAAAGCTGCCGGCAAAGCTCATGTAATCCTTGATCCGGCCGATATCGACAGCTTCAAAGAAGGGGAAATCCTCGTAACGACTATGACGGCTCCTGACTGGGTACCGGCTATGAAAAAGGCAAAAGCTATCGTTACGGACGCCGGTGGTATGACTTGTCATGCTTCTATCGTAAGTCGTGAATTAGGCATTCCTTGTATCGTTGGCACGAAGAGTCGCAGTGAAGAAGCAACGCACCGTATCAGTGACGGTCAGTTAATTACGGTTGATGCCACTAATGGTATCGTGTATGACGGTATGCTTGAAGATGCGGTTAAACCGAAAGAAGAAGCTTCGGCACAAGTAGTAAGCGAATACATCCCGGTAACAGGCACTAAAGTATACATGAACTTGGGTGATCCTGATTTAGCTGAAAAATACGGCGTACTTCCATGCGACGGCATTGGTCTTATGCGTGAAGAATTTATTTGGACTACCTTCATTCATGAACATCCGTTACATTTAATTGAAACCGGCCGCAGTCAATTTGCCATTGATACATTGGCTGAAGGTATGCGCAAAGTTTGTCAGGCTTTGGCGCCTCGTCAGGTTGTACTTCGCCTCAGCGATTTCAAATCCAGCGAATACCGTGACCTTAAGGGCGGCGACAAACATGAACCGCATGAATCCAGTGCTTTACTCGGCTGGCGCGGTGCTTCCCGCTACTATGATCCTAAATACGCACCGGCTTTCCAATTGGAATTGCAGGCCATTAAAAAAGTGCGTGAAGAATATGGTTTTAAAAACTTGCAGGTTATGATTCCATTCTGCCGTACGGTACAGGAAGCTGCTGAAGTTACCCGTGTTATGGCTGAAAACGGTTTAGCTCGCAGTGCGGACTTCAAAATCTGGCTCATGGCTGAAATTCCTTCCAACATTATCTTGGCTGATCAATTTAACCAATATGTTGATGGTTATTCCATCGGTTCTAACGACTTGACGATGTTAATCCTCGGTTGTGACCGTGATAATGAAACAGTTCAACACATTTATGATGAACGCAATTTGGCTGTTCGCCGTGCTATTCATCACTTAATCGAAGTAGCTCACCGCGATGGCAAAACAGTATCCATCTGTGGTCAGGCTCCGAGCGTATACCCTGAATTCTGTGAATTCTTGGTGCGCAGCGGTATCGATTCTATTTCGGTAAATCCTGATGCGGTAAAAGCAACTAAAAAAATGGTGGCTCAATTGGAACAACGTATTATGCTTGACGCTGTGACCGGTCGTGGCCGGAATCTTGGCAATGAATTAGAGTGGTAATACTACTGTGTAATGCGACAGGAGGCTACATGTAGCCTCCTGTTTTTTATAAAAAGTATAAAAGGAGGGGCTGTTTTGCAATTAACTAAACGGCAAGACCAAATTGTACATATTGTAAAAGAAGAAGGCCCGATTACGGGGAAAGCCATTGCCGCTAAATTAGATTTAACCCGTTCTGCCTTGCGATCTGATTTGACCGTTTTGACCATGATGGGCCTCTTAGATGCACGGCCTAAGGTAGGGTATTATTATGTCGGTCAGCAAGGTGTGAGCCCTATTGCCAATGAAATTCGGCAATTTACGGTAGGTCAGGTGATGGCGCAGGCCGTAGCTGTAACGGCGGATACGAATCTGTATGATACGATTGTTACCATGTTTACCGAAGATGTGGGGACCGTCCTTATTTGTGATGACGGCTACTTATTGGGGCTTGTATCTCGTAAGGACTTATTGCGAGCCGCCATCGGTCAAAATGATCCGAAGACGATGCCGATTTCCATGATTATGACACCCGTGAGCAAGATGATTTCCTGCACCGCCGAAGACAGTGTGGTAGAAGCGGCACAGCGTATGATTGATTATGAAGTGGACTGTCTGCCCGTTGTGGAACGGGGAGAAGATGACGGCCGTCGTCGATACAAAGTGTTGGGCCGTATTTCTAAAACGACCGTAACTAAATTATTTTTAGATTGCGGTGTAAAGTAATATTGCACATTGTGATTAGACATATTAAAATAAAAAGTGAAATGAGTTCGCTTAATAGATTTAATTGAGGTGTGGCATGGAGAACAATAAAGTTATTTTTGCAATTTCCGACTCTTTGGGCGAAACGGCCGAGTCCGTAGCACGTGCGACGGCGAGCCAATTCGACAAGGAGAATATAGATATTATTCGCATTCCCTATATCAGTCAGGAAAGCCAGATTGATGATGTAATTAGTGAGGCCGCGAAGGAACAAAGTATTATTTGTCACACGATTGTATCGCCTACATTACGTCAATATTTGCATAAAGAAGCTGAAAACATGGGGATTCAGGCCGTTGATATTATGGGACCTGTTCTTGATGCAGTGGGCACCATTGCTGATACAAAACCTCGTTTGACGGCCGGTATGATTCATAAGTTGGACCAAGAATATTTTAAAAAGGTGGAGGCCATTGAATTTGCCGTAAAATATGATGATGGTAAAAATCCGTCTGGGTTTGAGAAGGCCGATATTGTTATTATCGGTGTTTCCCGTACCAGTAAAACGCCGTTATCTATGTTCTTAGCTTATAAAAAAATCAAAGCCGCCAACTTGCCGTTGGTGCCGGAAGTGCCATTGCCGGAAGAATTATTCAAAATACCGCCTAAAAAGGTAGTAGGTCTTATCATCGATCCATACAAATTAAATAATATTCGCAGTGAACGTTTACGCACTATGGGCCTTGACGGTGAAGCCAATTATGCCAATATTGCTCGTATTGAAGAAGAATTGGCCTATGCAAGGGCTGTTATGCGCCGCGTTCATTGTCCTATCCTTGATGTGTCCAATAAATCTATCGAAGAAACGGCTTCGTTTGTAATGCAGATTATTGAGCGCAATAAGCAACAGGAAGCGAGTCGCTAAAACAATACGGCATTGACGTTTGATTACGTTATGCCGTATTATTGCATTAAGTAAAACTTATTAAAAGTGAGCTATATTAAAAAGAACTGCGATAATGGATGCGTAGTTGGCTCATAGCCCGGTGGAGGGTAAATATGGCAACAGGAGGCTATATGACAATCCGAGAAGAAATTGAAGCGAGAGAAGAAGTAATTTTATCCCCTTATGCAGCAAAGAGTAAGTTTGCGGTCCGTGATCGTGAAGAGAAACCGGATTATTTGCGTACGGCATTTCAGCGTGACCGCGATAGAATTATTCACAGCAAATGTTTTCGTCGTTTGAAGCATAAGACACAGGTGTATATTGCACCGGGGGATCACTATCGCACTCGGATGACACATACCTTGGAAGTTGGTCAAATCGGCCGAACCATTGCGCGGGCGCTGCGTCTTAACGAAGATTTGGTTGAAGCCATTGCCATGGGCCATGATGTGGGTCATACGCCGTTTGGCCATGTGGGGGAATATGCACTGCGCGATATGGTGGGGCATTTTAACCATAATGAGCAGAGTCTTAGGACTTTGGAAGTTCTTGAAAAAGATGGCCTCGGGCTCAATTTAACAAAGGAAGTGCGCGATGGTATTTTGGGGCATACGGGCACGCACATACCGCTTACTTTGGAAGGTCAGATTATTCGGATTAGCGATAGAATAGCTTACTTGTGTCATGATTTTGATGATGCCCAGCGTGCGGGCATGTTATCCTCTAACGATTTGCCGGAATCGGTGCGCTCTGTTTTGGGCACAACGCCATCCCAGATGATTACGACTATGGTTATGGATATGGTACGAGAATCCATGGATAAACCGGAAATTCATATGTCGAAGGAAGTGGAATACGTAATGCATGAGTTTCGCCGTTTTATGTTTGAGGCGGTATATCGGGCTCCTTCTTTAATCCCGGACCGCAATCGGGCAGCTCATGTGGTGAAATATTTGTTTTTGTATTATTTGGATAATCCGGAACTTTTACGCCATGAAGTGGTAAGACAGGGTGTGGATCCGAATAGAATTATTACGCTGACGGATATCGTGGACTATGTGGCGGGGTTGACGGATCAGTTTGTGATAAAGTTGTTTAAGGAGATATATATTCCCAAAATCTGGGATCCGGCCAATTAGATGCGCGACTTTTAAAAGGGACCTTCTCTTAGAGTACTAGTTTTCAACAAAAAATATATCCTCACGCAAACTGGCGAGTCAAGCTCGAAAAGTTTGCTTAGAGGATATTATTTTTTGTTTTGAAATTATCATAGTGCCTAGAGAGAAGGTCCCTTTTCAGTGTCAGCGCAGTCTAATTTGGCCGGCGGGGAGGTAGTGGGAATATATGTCTCCTTAAACATGGGGGAGGTCTGATTTAGAGTAATAAGCAATGTGTGTAGTTGTGGTAGAGGAATAAGCGATGTGTGTAAGAAGGGAAAAAGTTAAATAAGTGAAATAAGCAACAGATATAAGAAAAGAGGCTTTTTATATAATGATCTGTGAGTTTGCTATAAGTGTAGTGTTAAGTCCATTGCAGATTCACATATAGTAGCGTATAATAAAAATAAGATTAAGGAGGTGTGTTTATGGAACAATTATTGCGATTTCAACGCATTTTTTGTGCTGGAATGTTTAATTTGTTTGAACCAATAAAAGCGCGCCGCATGAAAAATGATAGGATATTAAACAAGACAAATGAAGAAGCTTTACATGGAGATTGGATAACCGTAGGTTCTGACGTATCAAATGCGATGGTAGAGTATAGAAAAGAGTGTCAGAGAAATTTCTGAAACTAAGAATAATTGGCAAGATGAAAGTGATAATAAGGCTATAGAACCTGAAGTTGTTTTGGATAAATCGTCCAATAATAATAGCACTATTCAACAGCATATATCTTTTAGACAAGGTCCATTGCCGAGTCCGGAAGAATTTAGAAAATATGAAGAGATTTGCCCGGGAGCTGCAGATAGAATTCTTAAGATGGCTGAAGAACAAGGAGCCCATCGTAGAGAGTTGGAGAAAATTGTAGTAAAATCTGACTCTAGAGATAGTCTATGGGGATTGATTTTTGCGTTTGTTTTTGCGATGACAGCAGTTTTTTATGGTGCTAATTTAATTTTATCTGACCATTCTGTTGCGGGTACCATATTTGGCGGTGTTGGCCTAATTGCAGTAGTAAATGCTTTTATTAAGGGTAGAAATAATGTAGCCGATGGTGAATCGACTAAGGAAAAATTAAAATTTTGAGTTTGTTAATTGAATATAGGCTTATAGGACAAAAAGTGTGTGTGGCTTTTTAGTTAATCCCAATAAATTGGAAATTCCGTGGACATATGAAACTCATTCCAGACGATGGCATCGCCCCATTGCGGTAAGATATTATCAGGACGGTTATTCCGCATTATCCTACGGTAAGTAGCAGCAATGGTTTTATCTGTAGGCATACATTTTAATATTTCAGCAACAGGAAGCGGTCTAGGTGAGTGCTCGTAACACCACCAATAGACCGCTTTTAATCGTCTTTCTAAGGATAACCCTCTGTGATCTCGTAACATCCCCCTAAGTTGCGCATTAACGCCTCCTTCCAGTCGATTGTTCGTTGTAGGTACGGTAATATCTACAAACGTCAGGTAGGTAAATAGAGTCTCATCTCTAATTAATCGTAAAAGTC
>ENA-OQJP01000099-OQJP01000099.1-human-gut-metagenome-genome-assembly--contig:-NODE-99-length-37298-cov-8.102795_pt1 | contig 37298 bp, 36 predicted proteins | sample MGYA00242611_ERZ504778 | MGnify/ENA primary metagenome ERZ504778 (study PRJEB26092, sample SAMD00036349) | human gut metagenome | host: Homo sapiens | study: EMG produced TPA metagenomics assembly of...
TGTCGCATAAGCGACAAAAAGGGGGGTCTGGGCGCGTGAGCGCCTGAGAGGGCGCAGGCCGCTCACCAGAAAACAAGGCTACCGCACAGATAAACTGCGCAGTAGCCTTACTTCAAAAATTCAGAAATAATTACAGCTCCTGCGTCTCGAAGCCGTTGATGGTCAGCACTTCCACGCTCTTGAAGCCTGCGGCCTTGACGGCGGCGGCAGCCTCGTCGAAGCCGAAGGTCAGGCTGCCCACATCGTGGGCGTCGGAGGTGATGATGACCTTGCCGCCCATCTTCTGCCACTCGCCCAGCAGCCATGCGCCGGGATAGAAGTCCTTGCGGTAGCCGCGGTAGACGCCGCCGGTGTTCACTTCCAGCAGGCAGCCGTGCTCTTTGGCAGCATTCAGCGCCTTGAGGGCTGCGGCCTTATAGCGGGGCGACTCCTCGTCGAAGAACTCACCGGCAGCGTTCAGCTTCTTGATGAGGTCGATGTGGGCGAGGATGTCGGGGCCCATGGCGGCCACCTTCTCCACCTCGGCGAAGTATGCCTCCACAGCGGCCAGCGGGTCGCCGTCGAAGTCGTCGTAGATGCAGTCGTGGAGGTCCTGAGGACGGAAGTCGATCTCGTAGTATTTGCCGGTGTTCTTGCCGTAGAGGTGGTGCGCAGAGCCGATCCAGTAGTCGTAGCCGGTGCGCTTGTCCTCGCTCAGCAGGTCCCACTCGATGCCGCAGAGGATGTCCACCTTGCCCTTGTACTCGGTCTTGAGCTTGGCGATGGTGGCCTTGTACTGGGCCGTGCGGCTGGGGCTCATGCAGTATTCACGGTCGCGCTGGGTATAGCTATGGCCCGTGAAGCCCAGTGTGGTCAGCCCCTGCGCACACGCAGCGGAGGCCATCTCCTGCAAGGTGTTTTTGCCGTCGCACATCGTCGAGTGACAATGGACACTGGACTTCTTATAATCTGCCATAGTGAATCACTGCATCCTTTCCTGTTTGACCTTGTGGTCGATAACGTGTCGTTTTTCCAGCTCGCGGGTGATGTCCTCCACCGTGATGCCGGCCTGCACCATCAGCACCAGCACATGGTATGCCAGATCGCTGATCTCGTAGACCGTCTCGGCCTTGTCTTCCTTTTCGCCCGCGATGATGACCTCAGTACACTCCTCGCCCACCTTCTTGAGGATCTTTTCTTTGCCCTTCTCGAAGAGATAGGTGGTGTAGCTGCCCTCTTTGGGGCTGGTCTTGCGGCCCTTGATGAGGTCATACAGCCCCTGCCAGCTGAACTGCTTCAGCTCCGGGGAAACATACACTTCGTTGAAAAAGCAGCTCTCGGCACCGGTGTGGCAGGCGGGGCCGCTCTTGACGACCTCCACCACCAGCGCGTCGGCGTCACAGTCGGCGGTGATGGACACCACACGCTGGACGTTGCCGCTGGTCTCGCCCTTGCGCCAGATCTCCTGACGGCTGCGGCTCCAGAACACCGTCCGGCCCTCCGCGATGGTCAGTGCCAGCGTCTCGGCGTTCATGTAGGCGAGGGTCAGCACCTCTTTGGTGTAGTGGTCCTGCACGATGGCAGGGATGAGGCCCTTTTCGTCAAATTTCAGGTCCATAATGTTTCTCCTTCCCCGCAGGGGGGACAGCTATAGTTTAGCGTATTCGGCGGGCAAACGCAAGGGCTCAGAGCCGCATTTCCACGCCATTTTCGTTTAAGTATTCCTTTAGCTCCCGGATGGTGAGCAGCTTCTGGTGAAAGATGCCCGCCGCAAGGCCCGCGTCGATGCCTTTGTGATGGAACAGCTCGAGGAAGTCTTCCTTTTTGCCCGCGCCGGCCCCTGCGCCCCGCCGTTTCCCGGGCGCTTTTGTCTTATGATAAGGTCATTTTACTTTATCCAGATAAAGTTGTAAAGTGTGAAAGCGGCCGTGTTTTCATTTTTATGATACGATTTTTCTGTGCGTTTGTACAGAAAGGAGAAATGATTTCACGAAAACCCGCTTTGAGATGATGGGAGCGCAAAAAAGGAGCCGCCGCACAGCGTTTTCCGTGCAGCGGCTCCTCGCCGTTTTATTCTCAGCCCAGCAGTTCCAGCACGCCGCTCTTGGGACGTGCGCCGACAGCCTGACGAACCAGCTTACCGTTCTCGAACAGCAGCAGGGTGGGGATGCTCATGACGCCGAACTCGGCGGCCAGCTCGGGCTGCTCGTCCACATTGACCTTGCCCACCTTGACGTCGGTGCGCTCCTCGGCCACCTCGTCCACGACGGGGCTCAGCATCCGGCAGGGGCCGCACCAGGCGGCCCAGAAATCGAGCAGGACGGGCTGAGCGCTCTTCAGCACCTCGGCCTCAAAGTTTTCTTTCGTGATGGTGATGACTGCCATATTGTTTTCCTCCATAAAGAGCGTTTTTTCATCTGACAGGGACAGTATACCCCAAACTCCGGCGTTTTTCCGTGAGCAAGTCACATAAAAAGCCCGGGGCAGGCATTTTCTGCTCCGGGCTCTGGAAATTATTTTGCGATTTCAGGCTCAGATGTCCTTCAGGGCGTTCTTGCCGGCGACATAGCCGTAGTACATGGCCATGGAGTGGCTGACGCCCTTCAGGCCGATGGGGTACTCGGTGGCAAAGCGGTTGCCCTGGATGTTGCCGGCGACGTACAGGCCGGGGATGACATTGCGGTCGGCGTCGAAGGTGTGGCAGTCCTCGTCGCTCTCGAGGCCTCCGATGCAGACCAGCAGCAGAGCGGTGGTGAACTTGTCGGCGTAGAAGGGGCCGTTCTCGACTGCCCACATACGGGAAGCGGGCTTGTGGAAGTCCTCATCATAACCGGCCTTGGCCAGCTCGTTGTAGCGCTGGATGGAGTCCAGAGCGGTCTGCTGGGCGGCAGTATCGTCCGGGTAGATCTTTGCCACCAGCTCTTCCAGCGTGTCGGCCTTCACAGCGCGGCCATCGGCCACAGCAGCTTCCAGCTGATAGGGGCTCTTGTAGTTGCGGTAAGTAGTGTTGTTCTTGGGGCCTTCGTCCTCGCTGGCGTAGTCCTCATAGTAGCAGGCACCGCCGTGGGCTGCGGGCATATAGGGCAGCTGCTCAGGCCAGCTGGAGTCGAAGATCTGCCAGCTCTCGCGGTTCTTCTGCAGCTCGATCTGGTTTTCCAGCTGCTGGCCGGGCAGGTCCTCGTTCATGAAGCGCTTGCCGTTGAGGTCGAGGTTCAGGAAGCCTGCATTGCCCATGACGCCTACGCCGGCGAGGTCGGCGCCGCCGCCCATGTGGTGGATCATCGGGGCGTGGCTCTGCTGCACCTGAGCGCCGGCCCACATCCCCAGCTGGATGCCGTCGCCCTGATTGGTGAAGTTGCCCTCCACGTCCACATTGGTGAACAGGCACTGGATGTTGTTCTCAATGACCTCGGGGCAGAAGTGCTTGAGCATCTTGGTGTTCTGGGAGTAGTCGCCGGTGGAGAGGATGACGCCCTTGGAGGCGTTGCACTTGATGTACTCGCCGGTGGCGGCATCGCGGGCGTAGAGGCCCACGCAGCGGCCATGATCCATGATGAGCTTCTCAACGAAGCAGCCGTAGAAGGTCTGGACATTGCCGGTGTCGATGGCTTTCTGCATATTGGCCTCGACGGTGACATGCTGGTCGGGCTTGAACTCAACGGAAGTGGGGTAGCAGGGGAAGCGCTCCTGCTTCCAGTCGTAGTGCTCGGGCAGCGGGTAGAAGATGGGGATGATGAAGTTGTCCGCGCTCTCGTCGGGGATGGCGCTGCGGGTGGTCTCGGCGTAGTACAGGTCGGGGTTTGCCTCCACCCACCAGTCGAAGGCGTCGCCGATGTTGTGGGCCCACTTGCTCATGATGCTGCGCTTGCAGCGGTAGGTGCTCTCCACCATGTGGGAGTCGATGATGTCGTCGATCTGCTCGCGGGTCCAGGTGTCGCGGCCCCACTTGGCCTGCACCCTGCCGTTGATGACGGCGTACTCGCCGCTGCGGCACTGGGGGCCGTCGGCCTTCTCGAAAGCAGCCACCAGACCGCCGTCCTCGGCGACGCTGCGGCAGGCGGCAACGCCTGCGATGCCGCAGCCCACGACTGCCACATCCACGTCAACGGTCTTGGCGACCTTGCTCTCGTCGATCTCCGGCTCGGTACCCAGCCAGTCCTCGTCGGAGGAAGATGCAGCGGTGTCGCCGCCTGCGGTGTGGACGCCCATTGCCTGCTCGATGCAGCTTGCGGCGGCCTTCTTGACGGCGTTGGTGGTGATGGTAGCGCCGGAGACGTTGTCGATCTCGGCGCTCTGAGCAGCCATCAGGGCGTCCTTCAGGGTGGGGGCTGCCACGCCGCCGATGCTCTCGGTCTCGTTGGAGGCGTCAATGACCACGTCGGTGATGGCGGTCTCGCTGAAGGTCATGGTGACCTTCACCTCACCGATGCCGGCGGCGGTGCCGATGTAAGTGCCGGGGGTGTAGATGGCCTCGCCGGTGGAGGCGGCAGTGCTGCCGGAAGAGCCTGCGTTGCAGGCGGCCAGTGCGCTGGCGGTAACGCCGCTCATAGCGGCAGCGGCGGCAACCTTCAGGAAGCCTTTACGAGAGATCTTTTTCATCTGGAATGCTCCTTACTCTTTCTTCTTTCGACGTTTTCAGGCAGAAAATCGTTCTTCCGAGAGATAGTATAAAATATAACGAAGTAAAAGGGAATCAAAAATCTTAAGCGTCCTGATAAAAAGCTTTATAAGTGCCCTATTTCCTGCTATACTGAGGCTGTACGGATGTCCCGCCGCCGGAAAGGAGTTTTTTGTCATGAACGAGCATCAGCTTCTCTGCTTTCTCACTGTGAGCCGGACGCTGAATTTCTCCGCCGCCGCGCGGGAACTCTACTGCACCCAGCCCGCCCTGAGCTACCAGATACGCAGCCTCGAAAAGGAGCTGGACGCCGCGCTGTTCCGCCGCACGACGACGCAGGTGACCCTCACCGAGGCGGGCCGCGCCCTGCTGCCCCATGCGGAAGACATCTACCGCGGCATCCTCAACGCCCGCACGGCACTGAAAGGCTTCGGCACCCACCACACCCTGACCCTCCGCCTGCCGCCGGTGCTTTTGCAGCGGGACCCCATCTACCCCATCCTGATGGCGAGGCTCCACGCCGCGCTGCCGGGCTATGAGTTCAAAGTGGACACCACGCCTGTCCCCTCCAGCTACCACCACATGCTCTGCACCGAGGCAGACGCGGCGCTCTACCTGCCCTTCGGCCCGCTGCCGCCAGAGATACGCTGTGAGACCATCATCGGCAACCGGTTTTACCTCATCACCGCGCCGGAGCACCCATTCTCCGGCCAAAGCAGCATCGAGCTTTCTGCCCTCGCCGGGCAGCAGATATTTTACGAGCCCCTCTATCAGGATATGGTGGATTTCGCCCGGAAGCAGCCGGGGATGCCCTATTCCACACCGGTCTGGCGGATGGTGGAAAACTACGAGTCGGTCTACGCCGAGCTTCTGGCCGGGCGGGGGACGTTTCCTCTGCCCGATGATATACCCGGCCTTCCCTGCCGGGTGGCACATCCCGCTGCATCTGTCCATCCCGGACACCCGCCTGCTGACCCTGCGGGATGACCCCCGCCCCGAGATATGCACCCTGCGCAAAGTCTTCGCCGAGGTGTACGCCGAGAGGGAAAAGCTGATAAAAGCTCTGTGAGATGCAAAAACGCCGCCGTGCAATGCACAGCGGCGTTCGTTATTTCAGAGAAAGAGCTTACTTGCCCAGCATTTCCTTTGCGGTCTTGCAGATGGTGGCAGCGTCCAGACCATACTCCTTCAGCAGGTCCCAGGCGGGGCCGGAGCAGCCGAACCTGTCCTGCACGCCGACGCGGCGGACAGGGGTGGGCAGCTTCTCGCTGAGCAGGGAGCAGACAGCCTCGCCCAGACCGCCGATGACGTTGTGCTCCTCGGCGGTGACGATCTTGCCGCACTCCCTGGCAGCCTTGAGGATGATGTCCTCATCCAGAGGCTTGATGGTGTGGATGTTGATGACGCGGGCGTGGATGCCCTCGGCAGCCAGAGTCTCGGCGGCCTTGCGGGCCTCGTTGACCATCAGGCCGGTGGCCACGATGGCAATATCACTGCCCTCGGTGAGCTGCTCGCCCTTGCCGATCTCGAAGTGATAGCTGGCCTCGTCGTGGAACACGGGAACCGCCAGACGGCCAAAGCGGAGGTAGACAGGACCCTGCATCTCGTAGGCGGCGCGGACAGCAGCGCGTGCTTCCACGTCGTCGGCGGGGCAGATGATGGTCATGCCGGGCAGGCTGCGCATGAGGGCGAAGTCCTCGCAGCACTGGTGAGAAGCGCCGTCCTCACCGACGGAGATGCCGCCGTGGGTAGCGCCGATCTTCACGTTCAGGTGGGGGTAGGCCACGGAGTTGCGGATCTGCTCAAAGGCACGGCCCGCAGCGAACATCGCAAAGCTGGACACGAAGGGAACATAGCCCATGGTGGACAGGCCTGCGGCGACACCCATCATGTTGGCCTCGGCGATGCCGCAGTCAAAGTGGCGGTCCGGGTAAGCCTTGCGGAACACACCGGTCTTGGTAGCGGCAGCGAGGTCGGCGTCCAGGACCACCAGGTCGTCGTGGCCCTCAGCGGCCAGTGCTTTCAGAGTATTGCCGTAGCTCTCGCGGGTAGCGATCATTTTTACATCTGCCATCTTACTTGTCCTCCTGTTCCAGCGCGGCGTAGGCTGCGTTCAGCTCCTGCATGGCCGCAGCGTACTCCTCGTCGTTGGGGCCTTTGCCGTGCCAATCCACAGAGTTGGTCATAAAGGAGACGCCGGCACCCTTGACGGTGTCCAGAATGATGCAGGTGGGCTTGTCGTTTTCGGCGTGGAACGCCTTGATGGCGGACTCGATCTGGTCGTAGTCGTGGCCGTTGATGGTCAGGACGTTGAAGTTGAACGCCTTGAGCTTTTCTTCCAGCGGGGCGCTGTTCATGACCGTCTCGGTGGTGCCGTCGATCTGGAGGTGGTTGCGGTCCAGCATGACACAGAGGTTGGAGAGCTTATAGTGGGCGGCGAACATGAAAGCCTCCCAGCACTCGCCCTCTTCCACCTCACCGTCACCGAGGATGGTGTAGACATTGATGGGCTTGCCGCTGTGCTTTGCGCCCAGAGCCATGCCGCAGGCGGCAGACACGCCCTGACCCAGACTGCCGGTGGACATATCCACGCCCGGAGTCTCATTCATGTTGGGGTGGCCCTGCAGGTAGCTGCCGATCTTGCGCAGGGTCTTGAGGTCTTCCACCGGGAAGAACCCGCGCTCGGCCAGCGTGGCGTAAAGTGCCGGAGCCGCATGGCCCTTGGACAGCACGAAGCGGTCGCGGTCCGGTTTTTTCGGCTCCTTGGGGTCGATGTTCATATCCACGAAGTAGAGATAAGACAGCACCTCGGCGATGTCCAGACTGCCGCCCGGATGGCCGCACTTGGCGCTGTGAGTTCCCTCGATCACGCCCATGCGGATGTGACAGGCGTGCTTGGCAAGGGTAAGCTTTTCTGCATTTGTCATGATGGTCCTCCCGTATGAACCTCAGAAGTTGCAAGTATACAGCCGCGCAAGGCACAGCTCCCGCCGCCCCATTGCGCTATAATTCAAGTTTATATTATCTATTCTGTGCAAAAAGGTCAAGCTTCTTTCAGCAAAATGTACACAGGCGGTCAAAAACTGCTCCAAACGCCTTCTTTTTGGTCAATTTGCAGCCTGTCCGGGGGCGGTCTTGACAAATCCTGCGGCACTCTGCTATAATTTTCACGATTTCCGGCAGGAAGCCGGGCCTGCGGGCCGAAGCCCGCCTTACACTCTTTTCAGCCGCCGCATTTTTGAAACAGACGCCATGAAGGGGTCTGCCGTTGGCTTGCAAGCCGACTGGCAGGCCTCTTTTTTCTGTTTTTCTGCGGCGCAGTCACAGGAGGAAACAGATGAAAACCAAAAACGCTTCTCCGGCCCGCAATGTCGTGCTGGCCGCACTCTTTCTGGCGCTGGCCTTCGTGCTGCCCATGGTGACGGGCCATCTGCCGCAGGTAGGCAATATGCTCTGCCCGATGCATTTCCCCATCCTGCTCTGCGGCTTCGTGCTGGGCGGGCCGTGGGGTCTGGCTGTGGGCTTCGCGGCCCCGCTGCTCCGCTCGGTGCTCTTCGGGATGCCCCCGATGTTCCCCATCGCCATTTCGATGGCTTTTGAGCTGGCAGCTTACGGCGCCGTGTCCGGCTGGCTCTACCGCCGGGTGAAGCACACCCTGCCCATGACCTACGCCACCCTCGCGGCGGCCATGGTGGCCGGCCGCCTCGTCTGGGGCGCGGTCCGCTTCGTGCTGGCGGGCCTGTCCGGCTCGAGCTTCCCGTTCTCGGCCTTCCTGTCCGGCGCGCTCTTCACCGCTGTGCCGGGCATCATCGCACAGCTGGTGCTCATCCCCCTCATCGTCACCGCTCTGCAGAAAGCCAAGGTGCTGGAGTAACAGGTTCTCGCTGCCTTTATCGCAAGTCAAGAAATTGGTGCAGCATCCAAACAACATCTTTTCGATATGCAATTCAACGCTGTTGCTGTTGCATTAAAAAGTTGAATTACTGTCATCAAGCCTCTCAGTCGAGCTTACGCTCGCCAGTTCCCCTGATAGGGGGAGCCTCTGGCAAAAAGAGAAAGTTTTTCTCTCTGTCAAAGCCTCTCCTCCGTAGGAGATGTGGCATTGCGAAGCCATGACGGAGAGGTTTTTCGTTTGCTTTCTCCCTGACGTATTTCGGCGTTTCTTCCAAAAAAATCCTAAAAAGTTTATTTCAAACGCCGAAATTGCCCGCGATCTTCAATTAAATCTTGTAAAGTTGCAGGAATCATGTAAACTAGAATACAACATTGTGTCGCAACCGCAACGGGGAGATTGCGCTTTCCGGCAGGGCGGCAGGAAAAGGAGAGTTTCTATGAGAAACGCAAAGCAAAGCATCCGGCGCACCGTGGCCGGACTGCTGGCAGGCGCGATGCTTCTAGGCATGACACCGCTGGCCGCGTTTGCGGAGGGGTCTTCCTCCGCATCGGGCGACTGGCAGTTCAAAGCCTTCGGCACCTCCACTGCAGCAGGAGTCAACACCATCGCAGATGGCGCGGACATCAACGGCAAGGTCACCCTCAACTCCTGCACCATCAAAGATGATGGCACCATCGACAAGAAGGGCGGCAAGTTCGTCGCGGACTCCCCGGCAGACGGCCTGTCCTTCTACTACACCACCATCGACCCGACCACCCAGAACTTCTATCTGCAGGCCGATGTCACCATCGATTATGTGAACCCGGCTCCGGACGGTCAGGAGGGATTTGCCCTCATGGTGCGCGACAGCATCAGCGGCTCCGGCAGCTATTTCTCGAATCAAATTTCTGTCGTCGGCACCAAGCTCCCTCTGGACGGTGTTGAGATCAAAGACGCTGTGGGCGTCCGCAGCTACACCGGCATCATCTCCAACGAGACGGCTGCTTCCAACGACGTCAAGTCGAATCGTGCGGCGTTCAGCTCGTGGGCCATCAAGCAGGGCGACACCTACCGTGTGAGCCTTGCCAAGACCAGCAACAGCTACGTCGCCACCCAGTACGCCATCAACGCCGACGGCTCGACCGGCGACGTCGTCGGCTCTTCGACCTTGTACATCTCGGCGAAGGACAGCACCGCTTCCAGCGTCTCCAAGTACGCAGAGCTGGACGACCCCATGACCGTGCAGGAAGCCAACAAAGCTTATCTGGGCTTTGCGGCGGCGCGCGGCATGAACGTGACCTTCTCCAACATCACCTACACCACGAGCACGTGGAACGCTTCCGAGTGGACGCTCCAGCCTACCAGCTATGTTGCCCCCGTTTACCAGATCACCAGCCCTGCCACCTGCACCGGTGACAGCTATGAACTGGTGTTCAAGGCCAACGCCGACGGCAAAGCGACCGTCTCCGCAAACGGTGTGGTCGTGGACAAAAATGTGGACATCAAGGCAGGTGAGCCCTTCTCCAAGAGCTACGCCGTGACCGGCGATACCACCTTTAAGGTCAAGTTCACCCCGGACAAAAACTACGCCATCAGCGCGTACGAAAAGCTGAGCAGCTACGATTCCGCTGCTATCGAGAAGAAGGTTTCGCTCCGTACTCTGGGCGCGAACGGCATCATCGTCGTCACCCCGGACGGCAGCGCAGCTAACAATGGCACCCGTGCGGAAGACGCAGTTGACATTCAGACCGCGCTGAACTACGCCGCAGCAGGCCAGACCATCCAGCTGGAAAGCGGCACCTACCATCTGACCGGTGAGCTGAAAGTCGAGCGCGGCCGCGACGGCACCGCAGAAGCTCCCATCACCATGACGACTGCTGACGGCAAGTACGCAACGCTGGACTTCGGCGGCGTCGGCACTGGTTTCAGTGTCTGGGGCAATTACTGGAACATCAGCAAGATCAACATCACCAACACCGCAGACGGCGCGAAGGGTATGCAGCTGGCCGGCAGCTACTGCGTCCTCGAGCAGATGAATTTCTACAACAACGGCAACACCGGCCTGCAGGTCTCCGGCCTGTCCACTGATAACAAGGCTCTGTGGCCCAGCCACAACACCATCAAGAACTGCACCTCCATGAACAACGCAGACCGCGCGATGGAAGACGCCGACGGCTTTGCCGCCAAACTGACCACCGGCGAGGGCAACGTCTTCGACGGCTGCATCGCTGCTTACAACGCCGATGACGGCTGGGATCTCTTCGCAAAGGCTGCAACCGGTTCCATCGGCGCGGTCACCATCCAGAACTGCGTCGCCTACAAGAACGGTTATCTGATGCTGGCTGCAGAGCCGGTCAAGAAGCAGTCGCTCCAGTTCCCGACCGTCACCTGTGACGACGACGGCAACCTGAGCTTCAGCAATGTTGCTGTCACCATCGCGGCAGGCAACGGCAACGGCTTCAAGATGGGCGGCACCAATCTGCCCGGCAACCACAAGCTCCTCAACTCCATCTCCTACGACAACGCCGCCAAGGGCATCGACTCCAACTCCTGCCCGGACGTCAAGGTCTACAGCTCCACTTCCTACAACAACGAGGGCTATAACGTCGCGCTCTACACCGGCAACAAGTCCGCTGTGACCGACTATGCCGCCGACGGTGTCATCTCCTTCCGCAAGGGTACCGACGGCAAGGAGCAGCTGGCCCTCCAGAGCCAGAGCAGCACCGCTGTCTACGGCCCGAACAACTTCTACTGGGATTCCGAAACCCAGACCAGCCACAACAAATCCACCAACACCGTCACGGTGAAGGAGAGCTGGTTTGAGAGCCTCGACACCTCCGTTGCTCCGACCCGGAACGCAGACGGCAGCATCAATATGCACGGCCTGCTCCTGCTGACCGCTGAGGGTCTGGCCGCCACCGATGCAGGCGCACGCGGTTCCGCATGGGGTCAGCCCGAGGCGGCCAAGGCGACCATCTGGGTCGTCGGCGACTCCACCGTTTCCGCTTTCGACGACAGCTATTATCTGCCGCGTGAAGGCTACGGTGAGGAGATTGCGAACTACTTCAACGCAGATGTCTACAATCTGGCTGTCTCCGGTGCGTCCAGCAAGGACTTTACCGGCATGAGCAGCTACAATACCCTGATGAACGGTTCCGATACCGTTCCGGCTCTGGGCGACGCTTCCGGCGACAAGTTCCTCATCATCGGCTTCGGCCACAATGACGAGAAGACCGAGCCTGCCCGTTACACCAACCCCAACGGCGACTACAAAACCGAAGGCTCCTTTGCCAACAGCCTCTATGTCAACTACATCCAGCCTGCTCTGGAGCGCGGTGTCATCCCGGTCGTCTGCACGCCTATTGCGCGCCTGACGAACGAGAACACCAAGGCCAGCTACGACAGTGCTTCCGGCCACAAGACCCAGACCGTCACCATTGGCGACACCGTCTATGAGGGCGGCTATTACGCACAGGCCATCCGTGATATGTGCAGCGAGCTGCACCTCATCTGCGTGGATCTGACCGATGCCACCATCAACGAGAACATCACGATGGGCAAAAAGGCTCAGTACACCCACAGCTTTACCGGCGCAAAAGAAGGCAAAAAGGGCAATCTGGTTCCCACCGGTCTTGACTTGACCCACACCAACAGCTATGGTGCAAAGCTGAACGCATGGCTCATCGACCAGCTCACCATCGACACGCCGCTGGGCGCGTACAGCAAACACAAGGAAAAGCCCACCTACAAGCAGTTCTACGGCGATGCCGCAAACCCGGATTACGTTCCTTCCAGCTATGTCTCTCCCACCGAGAACAGCACGCTCTGGCCGGCCTTTACCGACGCCAACGGCACCGTCTGGAATGGTTCCGTCTTCGGCAATGTCGGCGGCAATGATAAAATCTCCGGCGGCGATTTCACCGCAACAGTTGACGGCCAGAACATCACCCTCGGCGTCACCAACAACCGCGGTAAGATCGCGTCCACGGTGGACGGCCTGATGATGTACTACGTCAAGCTGCCTGCAGGCACCAACTTCACTCTGACCGCAAAGGCCACCGTCAACTCACTGGCAAAAAACAATCAGGTCTCCTTCGGCCTGATGGCCCGTGATGAGATGTATGTTGATACCAGCATCTCCGACCCCATCGGCGATTATGTCGCCGTCGGCACCCGGAATCAGGGTGCGATCAACTGCTTCGGCCGCAAGAGCGGTGAGTTGTACGACGGCCCGGCTGCGACTGTCAAGTACGGTGCAGGCGACACCGTTGACCTGAAGCTCATCGGCACGGCAGACGGTTTCACTCTGATCTACGGCGACAACGAGACGGCTTCCACAGGCTTCGACTACGCACTGACCGCCATTGATTCCGATTACATCTATGTCGGCTTCTATGTGGCACGCAATGCAAATGTCACCTTCAGCGATATCCAGCTGACGACCAACGGCGTTTTCTCCGCTTCCGGCTCCGGCCTGAAAGCGGTATGGAACAAGGTCAAGGACCTTTTCCCGTTCTAAGCTTCGCCTGATTTTCGGGTTCTTCTTCTGATCCCTTACACACGCAAAAAAGACCAGCGTTGCGGATGCAATGCTGGTCTTTTTTCAGGGCTTTCGCTCTGCGTTATGAACATACACGAAGAAAGAAGGAAGGCAATTACTTCAGGAAGTCCGGCAGGGGCTTGCCCTGCTTGAGCCACTGATGATACTCAGCGGTAGCGGCGAACTCCACGTCGCCGGCGGAGTTCAGCGCAGTCTCCACAGAGTCCTGGATCACGCCGATGATGAAGCCGACACCGACCATCTGCATGGCCACATCGTTGGAGATGCCAAAGAGGGAGCAGGCCATGGGGATGAGCAGCAGAGAGCCGCCGGCCACGCCGGAAGCGCCGCAGGCACCCAGAGCGGACATGGCGCTCAGGACGACGGCAGCAGGCAGGGTCACGGGGATGCCCAGCGTGTTGGCCGCGGCCAGCGTCATGATGGTGATGGTGATAGCCGCACCATCCATATTGATGGTAGCGCCCAGAGGGATGGAGACGGAATACATCTCCTTATCGAGGCCCAGCTTCTCGCACAGGGCCATGTTGACGGGGATGTTGGCCGCAGAGCTGCGGGTGAAGAAAGCGGTCAGGCCGGACTCCTTCAGGCAGCGGAACACCAGCGGATACGGGTTGCAGCGCAGATAGAGGAAGATGATAAAGGGCGAAACGATGAGCGCCATGAAGAGCATGGTACCCACCAGCAGGGCCAGCAGCTTGCCGTACTGGGTAAAGATGGACAGACCGTTGCCGGCCACGTTGGTGTACACCAGACCCATGATGCCGAAGGGAGCCAGATTGATGATCCAGCGCACCACCTGCGACACAGCGTCGGCGGTATCGGCAAGGAACTTCTTGGTGGTGTCAGAGCCGATGTTCTTCATGGCAAGGCCGAACATGCAGGCCCAGAACAGGATGCCGATATAGTTGCCGCTCATCAGAGAGCTGACAGGGTTGGCGACGAAGTTGGTGAGCAGGGTGCCCAGCACCTCGCCCAGACCCTGCGGCACCACGTCCGACTGGGCAGCGTCTGCCAGAACGACCGACACAGGGAACATGAAGCTGGTGATCGAAGCGATCGCAGCCGCAAGGAAGGTGGTGAGCATGTACAGCCAGATGACCGTACCGAAGCGGCGGTCCAGTTTGGAGCTGCCCTGTGCCAGCGCACTCGCCACGATGACGAACACCAGCACCGGAGCGATGCCCTTCAGTGCGCCGACGAACAGGCTGCCCAGCTCGCTGACCCAGCCCGCACCCGGCACCGCAAGCGCCAGCACCGCGCCGATGACCAGACCGACGACGATGCGAAGGATGAGGCTGACCTCATTGTACTTCTTCACAATGGCTTTTGCACCATTCATCATATAGAACACTCCTCCGTATTTGTGCGTCCCCGACGCACACCTTTTCCTGTCTCTTACCCAAAGACAGCTGTTATTATAGCACGCACGGAAGAAAAGTCAAAGGTTTTCAGTGGATTTTTCGGGCTGCTTCGGCAGATTTTTCGTTTTCGCCCCTCCTCCGCGCCGCCTTATCTGCTCTCCGCAGAAATACACAGCTAAAATATTTCACCGCTCAGGGCAGAAAAATCCCCCGGCAGAGTTTGTCTGCCGGGGGGTAGTCATTCTTATTTATTTTTTCTGATCTTTCAGTCGTCCAGATAGGTCACTTTGCCGGGGACGAAGCCCTGGATGCCCATGCCGGGTGCATCCGAGACGGTGATATTCTTCTCGTCGAAGACCGCGCCGCCGAGGATGTGGTCCTCGCTGCAGAGCACCGGGCCGTCCAGGTCCACTTTGGTGATGATCTTCTTGGCGCAGGCCAGCTCCACGGCTGCGTTGACCGAGATCTTGGCTTCCAGCATACAGCCGATCATGCACTCCACGCCGTAGACCTCCGCCGCCGAGGCGATGCGGAGGGCGTTGGTGATGCCGCCGCACTTCATCAGCTTGATGTTCACGAAGTCGGCTGCGCCGGTCTGCATGATGCGCAGGGCGTCCGCCGGGCTGAACACGCTCTCATCGGCCAGCACCGGCACGCTGGCGTGGCGGGTGACGTACTGCATCCCCTCGAGGTCAGCCGCAGGCACAGGCTGCTCGACGAACTCGATGTCCAAGCCCTTCTCCTGCATCTGGTCGAGGATGCGGACAGCCTGCTTTGCATTCCACGCCTGATTGGCGTCGATGCGGAGCTTGACGTCCTTGCCCACGGCCTCGCGGACGGCGGCCAGACGGGCCACGTCCAGCTCCGGGTCGATGCCCACCTTGACCTTCAGGCAGTCATAACCGCGCTGGATGGCGGTGCGGGCGTCCCGGGCCATCTCCTCGGGCGGGTTGACGCTGATGGTGATGTCCGTCACGATATTGCTGCGCGCGCCGCCCAGCATCCGGTAGACCGGGGCGCTGTACTTCTGGCCCAGCAGGTCCCACAGGGCCATATCCACGGCAGCCTTGGCGCTGGTGTTGTGGACGAGGGCCTTCTGCACGGCGGCGGTCAGATCCTCGAACTCGTCGAGATCGCGGCCCAGGATGGCCGGGGCGATGTGGTCGCGGATGGCGCCGATGATGGCACCGGTGGTGTCGCCGGTGATGACGCCGGTGGGAGGTGCCTCACCGCAGCCCACCGCGCCGGTGTCGGTGTGCAGCTCAACGATGACGTCCTCCACGCTGCTCACGGTGCGCAGCGCTGTCTTGAAGGGGACGCGGAGCGGGGTCGAGATGCGGCCCAGCTTTACCTGTGTGATCTTCATGCCAGTCCCTCCTTATTCTTCCTGCATGTGTACGGTGGCCGACAGCTTCTGGTAGGCGACGCGGGGCGTGCCGTCTTCCACATGGATGATGCCGCAGCGGGCAAAACCGTTCTTCTCGAGAAGATGCTGCATGATCTTGTTGTCGGCGTGGGTGTCGGCCCGCAGGCTCTCGCAGTGCTCGAGGCACCATGCGATGACCTCAGACGCCACGCCTCTGCGGTCACCCGCCGAGGCCAGCCGGTGGATGGTGCCGTAAGGCACCTCATCGTTGAGCCACTGGCCGTCTTCGATTTTCGCGTAGGCGGGGTCCGGCCCGAGGATGAAGGCAAACACCACCTCGAGACGGCCTTTCACCGTATAGACGAACAGCCGGTTGGAGTCGATGTCTTCTTCCAGCATCTCCTGCGGCGGATAGCTGTCGCCCCACTGGGTCGGGTTGCCCGAATCCGCCATTGCTTTCCGGGCATGGGCATAGATCTCTAAAATTTGCTCCAGATCAGAGCGCCGTGCTCCACGAAACATTCCATTCCCACCTTCTCTTTCTATGCGCCGCAGCGCACTCCCGCATTTTTTCAGGTCCGGCTTTTATTGTAACACACTCTGCATCGTTTTTCCATCTTAAGACATCAAAAGACGTCCCGCTGACACGGGACGTCTTTTTTCGCGGTGTGCTCAAAGGTCAGGCCGGTGTGCGGGTGCGGGCCGCGCGGCTCTGGCGGTACTCACGGGGGCTCTGGCCGTACCGCTCGTGGAACAGGCGGTAGAAATAGCTGGTGTTCTCGTAGCCGACGTAGGTGATGATCTGCTGGATGTTCCAGTCGCTGCGGCGCAGCAGGCGGGCAGCAGTCTCCATCCGGTGCTTCTGGAGCAATTCCTTGTAAGTACGGCCTGTCTGCGCCCGGACGCACTCGCTGACATAGGCCAGAGAGACGCCGTAGCTGCGGGCCACATTGGAGAGGCTGGCCTCACGGTAATTCTTGGTGATCTCATCCAAAGCCGCCTGCACCAGCTCTTCGCGGCTGACGGCCGCGCCGTAGGCTTCCAGCGGGAATTTCTTGATGCTCATAGGTATCCTCCGTTGCGGCGCAGCCGGGGACATGGGGGATGTCGGAGCCGGGCCGCGCTCAGGTCTCATAAGCGTCCCTCTGTTGGGAGGCTTCTGCCTATAATACGGCGCAGCCGGGCCGGAAATTGCATAAGACAAGAAAAACCCCAAAATTTTTCAGACGGGGTTTCGACAAAGCAAAAGCTGCCGCCCATGTGGGGCAGCAGCTTTTCAGGAAAAGAAGAAGAGGAAAACAGAACTCAGAACATCTTCTCGTGGTGATACCGGCCCGTGCGCAGGAACTCCACCCACTCGGCGATGTTCACGGCGTGGTCGCCGATGCGCTCGAGGTACTTGATGACCATCAGCACATCCAGCGCGGCGTCCACCTTGCCGGGGTCGCGGCGATCTCCGCCGCCAGCATCCGCTTGATGGTGTTGAAATCGTAGTCCACCGCGTCGTCGGCGTCGATGACGGCTTTTGCCGCCGCCTCATCTTCCGCCGCAAAGGCGCTCATGGCGTCCTGCAGCATCTTGTGGGCTTTGCGGCCCATCTCAATGCTCCTGCTCACGGCGGGGTCGCCCGCCTTGCGGACGCCGGCCAGATGGGGGACGATCTCCGCGATGTCGGCGGCGTGGTCACCGATGCGCTCCACGTCTGTCACCACCTTCATGGCAGCAGAGATAAAGCGCAGATCACCTGCCACCGGCTGCTGACGCAGCAGCAGGGTCATGCAGCGGTGCTCGATGTCCCGCTCCATCCGGTTGACCTCGGTGTCGCCCTTGATGATGCCCTTTGCTTCCTCGGCGTCGGCGGTGCAGAGGGCTTCCAGCGCATCCTCCACCGCGTCGGCAGAGAGCTGGCTCATCCTGGCCAGCGATCCCTTCAGGGCCGCGAGGTCGGCTTCGTACTGTGTGCGTGTGCTCATATCGCAAACCCTCCTTTTTAACCGAAGCGGCCCGAGATGTAGTCCTCGGTGCGCTTATCCTTCGGGGTGCTGAAAATCTCGCCCGTGGGGCCACACTCCACCAGCTCACCCAGCAGGAAGAAGGCCGTGCGGTCGCTGATACGGGCCGCCTGCTGCATGTTGTGGGTGACGATGACCACGGTGTAGTTCTTTTTCAGCTCGCTCATCAGCTCTTCCACCTTCATGGTGGAGCCGGGGTCGAGGGCGCTGGTGGGCTCGTCCATCAGCAGGACTTCGGGCTTGACAGCCAGAGCCCGGGCGATGCACAGGCGCTGCTGCTGGCCGCCGGAGAGGCCCAGCGCGCTCTTTTTCAGGCGGTCTTTCACCTCGTCCCAGAGGGCAGCGCCCCGCAGGGAGCTTTCCACCAGCTCATCCAGCTCCGCCTTATTGCGGACGCCGTGGAGCCTGGGGCCGTAAGTAATATTGTCGTAGATGCTCATGGGGAAGGGGTTCGCCTTCTGGAAGACCATGCCCACGCGGCGGCGCAGGTCGGTCAGCTGCATCTCCTTCGAAAAAATATCCTCGCCCCGGAGCCGGACGTCGCCCTCGATGCGGACGTTCGGCACAAGGTCGTTCATCCGATTCAGGGTCTTGAGGAAGGTGGATTTGCCGCAGCCCGAGGGGCCGATGAGGGCAGTGATCTCCCGTTCGCCCACGTCCAGCGAGATGCCCTTGAGGGCCTTGAAGTCGCCGTACCAGAGGTTCAGATCTTTTGCCGAGATGACCGGCATATTATTATCCATAAAATATCCCTTACTGTTTCTGTTTGAGCTTTGTTTTTGCCAGACGGGCTGCGAGGTCGATGAGAAGCACCAGGACCAGCAGCACTGCGCCGATGCCCCAGGCGGAGGCGAAGTCGCCGTCCTCGAAGGCCCGCAGATAGAGCAGGACGGAGAGGGTCGCGCCGTTGGATGTGTAAGCCTTGGCGATGCTGCCTGCAATGACTTCCGCCGCGCCGGCGGTGAAGAGCAGGGCCGCGCTCTCACCCACGATACGGCCCACGGCCAGGATGCAGCCGGTGACGATGCCGTCGATGCTGCAGGGCAGCACGATGGTGCGGATGATGTGCCACTTGCCCGCGCCGAGGCCCAGAGCGCCCTCCCGGTAGCCCTGCGGCACCGTTTTGAGGGACTCCTGCGTGGTACGGATGATGGTGGGCAGGTTCATGACCACCAGCGTCAGGCTGCCGGAGAGCAGGCAGGTCTTGAAGCCCATGGTCTGGGCGAAGACCAGCATGCCCACGAGGCCGTAGATGATGCTGGGGATGCCCGCCAGCGTCTCATTCGTGAACTCGATGACCTCAATGAGCTTCCGGTTGGAGGCGTACTCCGTGAGGTAAACTGCCGCGCCCACGCCCAGCGGAAGGACGATGAGCAGGGTGAGCAGGATGACATATAACGTGTTGAGGATGGCGGGCAGGATGCCGTCGGTGCCCTTGAGGACGCTGGCGGTGGTGGAAAGGAATTCCCAGCTGATGTTGGGGATGCCCCGCACCAGTACCAGCCCGATGACGCCCACCGTGAGGGCGATGACCAGCACTGCCGCCGCCCAGACCAGCGCGGTCATGATGACGTTCCATGTGCGGCGGGAGGGAGAGAAGTCACTTTTCATCCCTGTTTCCTCCCTTCAGCACGGCGTTGAGCAGCACATTGATGACCATGATGAAGACGAACAGCACCAGCGCGATGCTGAACAGCGCCTGCTTCTGCAGGCCGCTGGCGTAGCTCATCTCCTTGGCGATGGCCGTGGTCAGGAAGGTGACGCTGCGGAAGAGGCTGTCCGGCATATTGGGGCTGTTGCCGGCCACCATCATGACGGCCATTGCCTCGCCGATGGCGCGGCCGATGCCCAGAACGATACCGGCTGCGATGCCGCTCTTGGCCGCCGGGATGCTGATCTTGAACCACGTTTCCGTATCGGTCGCGCCCAGTGCCAGACTGCCCTGCTCATACTCGGGCGGCACGGCGTTGAGGGCCGTCACCGACACCGACACGATGCTGGGCAGTATCATGATGGACAGCACCACGATGGCCGACAGCAGGCAGGCGCCCGACGCCTTGCCAAACACCTTCGCCACCGCAGGCACCAGCACCTGCATGCCCAGCAGGCCGAACACCACGCTGGGGATGCCGCTCAGCAGCTCCACCGCCGTGACGACCACATTGCGCACGCCGGGAGCTGCCGCTTTCGAGAGGAAGACTGCCGTCAGCAGGCCCACCGGCACGCCGATAAGGGACGCGCCCAGGGTGCCATAAATACTCGAAAGCACGAAGGGCAGGATGCCGTACTTCGGCTCGGACGCCGTGGAGGCCCACTCGGTGCCGAAGAGGAAGTTCAGCGGGCCGATCTTTCCGATGGCGGGCAGGCCCGACAGGAACATATAGATGGTAATGACAGCCACGCAGCCCACGGCGAGGATGCCGCAGAGGAAGAAGATGGCGTTCATGACAGCTTCCAGCCATTGGGCCGGGGTGCGGGGCAGCTCGAATCTTTTCATAAAAACACCTGAGGGATCCCCTCACAAAGTTACTCGTTCACCGGCACAGCGCCTGCGGTGCGGATGAGGTCGGCAGCGTCGGTGCTGGTAGCAAAGTCGAAGAACGCCTGAGCCTGAGCGGAGAGGGTGACGGAGTCGTTGGTGACGAACACGAAGGGACGCTGCACCTCATAGCTGCCGTCCTTGACGGTCTCCTCGCTGCACTCCACGCCGCCGACGGTCACAGCCTTGACGGTGTCGCCGATGGCAGACAGGGAAGCGTAGCCGATGGCCAGAGGATTGGCCTCCACAGCGCTGATGACAGCGCCGGTAGCCGTCAGCTCCTGCGCGTACTTGCAGGAATCCTTGACGTCCACGATGCTCTCGAAGCCATCGCGGGTGCCGGAGCCAGCCTCGCGGCCCACCAGAACGATCTCGCCGTCGTCGCCGCCGACCTCGGACCAGTTGGTGATCTCGCCGGTGAACATCTGCTTGAGCTGGTCAACGGTCAGGTCCTCGACCTTGCTGTCCTTGTTGACGATGATGGCGATGCCGTCCAGAGCTACGATGGTGCCGGTGACGCCGGTCTCGTCAGCCTTCAGGGCGCGGGAAGAAAGGCCGATGTCCAGAGTCTTATCGGTAGCGCCGGTGATGCCTGCGCCGGAACCGGTGGGGTCATAGCTGATGGTGACATCCGGCTCGAGCTCAGCGAAGCCCTCGGTCAGGGCGGCGATGACGTTCTTCATAGAGGTGGAACCGCCGGTGGCGACATTGCCGGACAGCGCAGCCGTAGAAGAAGCGGAAGCTGCGGTGCTGGATGCGGCGGCAGAAGAGGCAGCAGTGGAAGAAGCTGCACCGCCGCAGGCGGTCAGGGCAGCAGCAGCGGCAGCGGCGCCGCAGACGGACAGGAACGAACGACGAGTGATCTTTTTCATAATAATATCTCCTTCAATTGGGCCGGCCCTTTTGTCTGGCCGGGCTGTTTTCCTTTTCCTCATTGTATCTCTCTTGGGACGCCTTTATTGTAGCGCACCGCCCATCCGGCTGCGACCATGGCGGCGCAAAATGCAGGTAAAGCTTTGTGCAGTGTTTTTGCGCTGCTGTCATCCTCTGGTAAAGTCGGTGTGGAAAACAGGACACTCGATTTTACATTTCCGGTCAAACTGTCAAAAATCCGCACGTTCGTTTGTGCATCCCGCCCGCTGAAGGGTGCAAAAAAGGCTGCTTCACAGAACGTAAAGCAGCCTTTCAGAGCCTATGATCGAATCAGAATTTCTCTTCCGTGCCGTCCGGGCGGTAGAGCTGGACATATCTGCGCCACTTGTCCGCGCCCATCACCCGGCTGTAGCAGTCGGCCAGCTCTTTGTTGGCCGTCTCCGCATCCAGTGTCTCCCCCTCGGCAGGCAGGACCAGCACCCGGAACCATGCGTCGAAAAGACGCTCCGTCCAGCCGGTGTCAACGGCCCCGCAGCGGGCATAAAAGCCCAGACGCCGGACGGCCATGGCCTCGTCGTCGGCCTTCTCGGGACACTCGGCCTCGATGAGGATGGCCTTTGCGCCCTCCTCGTGGGCGGGCAGAGCGGCCAGCAGACGTGCGCCAATGCCGGTGCTGCGGTAGGCTGGCAGGACGGAGAAATAGTCCAGCTGGCTCACTTCACAGCCCATAGGCCGCACCATCAGCAGATAGGACACCAGCGTCTCCCCCTCGAACACGCCCCATGTGTGGGCCATGTCGGCGGCTTCGCTGTTGAGAATCATGCTCAGGGGTTTCAGCTCGCTGGGCGGGAAATCGCGGTGCATCTCGTCCAGATACACCCGCGTCAGCTCGTCGGCGGCGAGTTTCTTCCACGTAAAGGTCTGGGGCTTCATATCAAAACTCCTTTCCGATAAAAATACCGCCGGGCCGGGCGCGGCGGCCCGTTCCCGGCGATGTTCGAGAAGCTGTTTGCGTAAGAAAACAGCTTCTTCGTTACAGCTGCTTGCGCAGGGCATCGTACACAGCCTGCACATCGCCCTTGATGACCACCTGGCAGGCGTTCTTGGCCGGGCGGATGACGCCCTCTGCGCCTGCGGCCTTGGCAGCGGCCTCGTCCACGGAGGCGTAGCTGTGTACCTCAAAGCGGAGGCGGGTGGCGCAGTAGTCCACCTTGACGATATTGTCCTTGCCGCCGAGGGCTTTCAGGATGCCGGAGGCCAGTGCCTCGCTCTCGGCAGAGCTCATGCTGGGCGTCTCGGCCCCGCCGTTCTTATGATTGTGATAATACTTGCGTCCAAAGTAGAAGCAGGCCATGGCCACCATGGCAAGAACGATCTTGAACGGCAGCGTGATGGGAAGGAATGTGACGATGAGCGCGATGACGATAGCAGCGATCCAGCTGTAAATATCCATTCCTAAAAACATACGATAATTCCTCCTTTGGGGAACGATGCGGCGGGCGCTTCCGGCAGGAAGCCGCCCGGACCCAGTCCGGGTACAACACCATATTAACATACTGCCGGGAAAAAAGAAAGCCCTTTCGGGTATCTTTCGGCCCGAGAGCTTGCATCCCGGGCCGGAATCGGGTACTATAAAGGCAGTATATCCCCAATACACGGAAGGAGCATCCTTATGGAATGGACTGATATTCGCCTGACCGTATCCAAAACCGACGCCGAGGCCGCCGAGGCCGTGGCCACCATGATCGCGGAGGGCGGCATTTATATCGAAGACTACAGCGACATCGAGGAACAGGTGGAGCAGATCGCCCACGTGGACCTCATCGAGCAGGAGCTGCTGGACAAGCCCCGGGACACCGTCATCATCCACATGTACCTCGAGCCGGGCGCTTCGCCGGTGGAGACGCTGGCCCTCATCGCGGCCCGGATGGAGGCCGCAGGCATCCCCTACACCTCCGAGACCGAGGGGGTGGAGCAGGAGGACTGGCAGAACGGCTGGCGCAAGTATTACCACCCGATGGACGTGGGCCAGCGCCTCGCCATCGTGCCGTCCTGGCAGGACTATGATACCGACCGCGTCAAGCTCATCCTCGACCCGGGCCTTGCTTTCGGCACCGGCGGCCATGAGACCACCAACCTCTGCCTCGAAGTGCTGGACGAGCGGGTCAAGGGCGGCGAGCGGGTGCTGGACATCGGCACCGGCAGCGGCATCCTCGCCATCGCAGCCCTCAAGCTGGGCGCAGCCGTGGCCGAGGGCGTGGACATCGACCCCGTGGCCGTCCGCACCGCCGGCGAGAACGCCGCCCTCAACGGCGTAGCCGACAAGCTGACCGTCCTCGTGGGCGATCTGTCCGACAAGGCCAGCGGCAAGTACGACATCATCACAGCCAACATCGTGGCCAACGCCATCATGTCCCTGGCCCCCGCCGTCCCCGGCCTGATGGCCGACGACGCCGTCTTCATCGCCAGCGGCATCATCGACAGCCGGAAGGATGAGGTCATCGCTGCGCTGGAAGCCGCCGGCCTCGCCGTGCTGGAAGTGAAGGAGAAGCGCGGCTGGGAGTGCATCGTCTGCAAGAAGGCATAAGGCCAACCTCTCAGTCAGTGCTTCGCACTGCCAGCTCCCCTAATAGGGGAGCCTAAGATGTAAAGGATCAAAAATATGCCGCACCGTTATTTTACCACTGAAATTTCCGACGGCACCGCCGTGCTGCGGGGGCCGACGCCCACCATCTCTCCCGCGTGATGCGGGGCAGACTGGGGGACACCGTCATCCTCTGCGACGGCAGCGCCGTCGAGTATACTGCCACCATCACCGGTTTCGGCGACGAGACGGTGGAGTTCAGCGTGGAGCCGGGCTACCCCAGCGCCGCAGAGCCCACCGTGGACGTCACCCTGCTGGTGGGCTACCCCAAGCAGGACAAGCTGGAGCAGGTCATCCGCCACGGCGTCGAGTTGGGCTGTGACCACTTCATCCCGTTTTTCAGCCGCTACTGCGTGGCTGCGCCCAAGAAGGAAGAGCAGAAAAACGAGCGCTACAACCGCATCGCCTTTGAAGCCGCCAAGCAGTGCGGCCGGGGCATCCTGCCGGATGTGGCCCTCCCGCTGCCCAACTTCGGGGCCGTCTGCCGCAGCCTCGGCCAGTATGACCTCGTGCTCTTCTGCTACGAGTGCGGCGGCGCACCCCTGCGCCGGCTGCTGGCTGAGGCCAGGCCCGCCGCTGGCGAAAAGCTGAAGATCGCCATCATCACCGGCGCAGAGGGCGGCTTCGCCGCCGAGGAAGCCGAGATGGCCGCCAAGGCCGGCGCAAAGACCGTCGGCCTCGGCCCCCGCATCCTCCGCTGTGAGACGGCCCCGCTGGCCGTCGTCTCTGCCGTCATGACCCTGACGGGGAACCTCGAATAAGCTCTGACATCAGAAACGGCGTCCCGCCGAGGTGGGACGCCGTTTTGCTGTATTCAGTTCTGATACACTTCACGCCGATGGCCTACTGTCAGAGCCAGGATCACCAGCTCTTCATCCTCAATGAGGCAGAGCAGACGGTAATCTCCAATGCGATACCTCCACTGTCCGCTCCGGTTGGCCGTCAGGCCCTTGCCGTGGGCGCGTGGGTCAGCGCAGTCCACGAGGTTTTTGTCTATCCACGCTTTCAGCATCCGCTGGGTATAGCGGTCTAATTTTCGAAATTCCTTTTCAAATCGCGGCGTCGTTTCCACCCGGTATTTCATAAGTCGAGTTCCTTCCAGAACTCACCCACCGGGCGGCTCCTCTTTCCGCTGCGCTGATACTCGCCGTAGGCTTCCTCCGCGGCGGTAATGTCATACTCCTCTTCGATTTTGTCGAACAGCGCCCGCTTGAATGCTTCGCCCATCGACATGGAATGGAGCTTTGCATAGCTGTCGGCCAGCTGCCGTTCTTCTTCCGATAACCGAATCGAGAATGCCATACCATCATCTCCTTTTCATAGTACATTGTACTACATCAACTTCAAACTGTCAATGGCACGGTTTATCTCGCATCTGCATCCCGCAGAGCCTTTTTGATGGTCAACAGGTTCTGCGGGCTCATGGAGAAGCTGCGCAGGCCGAGGTGGAGATACTGGGTCGCGTTGACGGCATTGCCGACGGCGAGGCCGCAGATGGTGACGGGGATGTCCGCTTTCCTGGCGGCGTCCACCACCATGGCGATGAGCTTTTTCATGGCCGGGCTGGCGGGACGGTAGTAGTGCTCGGCAATGGCCAGTTCCCGGCTCACCGCGTGGGTGTACTGGGTCAGATCGTTGGTGCCGATGACGAAGAAGCGGCAGCCGTGGGCCGTGAAGTCCTCTGCCGTCAGGCAGGCGGCGGGTACGCTGAGCATGACGCCGAAGGGGACATCCGGCTCGAACTCCACGCCCCGCTCGGTGAGCTTGCGGCGGCAGTAGTCCACCACCTGCATGGCGGAATCCCAGTCCTCGATGTCCGTCACCATGGGGAACATGACCCGCAGCGGGCCTTTTGCGGCGGCACGCATGAGGGCGCAGATCTGTACTGCCATCTGGGGCAGATTGCGCAGGCTGCTGCGGATGCCCCGCAGGCCCAGCTTGGAGGACTGGACGCCCTGATAGGCGTCGGCCATGGTGCGGTCGGCACCGAAGTCGAAGGTGCGCACCGTCACCGTTCTGCCCCTGGCGACGGCGAGGCAGGAGGTGTAGAACAGATACTGCTCCTGCTCGTCCATGGCGTGGCCAGGCATCATCATGTAGCTGCTGCGCAGCAGGCCCACGCCGGACGCGCCGGACTCCATCGCGGTCCCCACGTCCTCGGGGCCGAAGCAGTTGGCCAGAAGCTCGAACTCCTCGCCGTCCCGGGTGCGGTTGGGCAGCTCGAGCTGGGCGTTTAGCTCCTCGTTCTGGCGCTGCATCTCGCAGATGCAGGTGATGGCGCTCTGCCGGGCGGCGACATCCGGGGTCAAGGATGCACTCACCCTCGGTGGCATTCAGGATGACCTCGCGGCCGTCGCAGTCTTTCAGGAACTCTTCGCCCACCTGGGTAATGCCCGGGATGTTCAGCGAGCGGGCGATGATGGCCGCATGGCTCTGGCCGCTGCCCTCGGCGGTGATGAGGCCGAGGATGCGGCCCGCCGGGACGCTGAACAGATCGGTGGGCATGAGCAGGTCAGACGCAAGGATGACCGGGTGGTCGAGGGCCAGCCAGCTGCGGAGCCGGTGGCAGAGGATGTTGGTGACGCGCTGGGTCACGTCGAGGATGTCCACGCTCCGCAGCTGCATATAGGCGTTGTCCTTCATGGCGGCCAGCTGGGCGGCGTAGCGGCGGCCCACACGGTCCATCGCCTCGGCGGCACCGACGCCGGCTTTTATCTGGAAAGCCACCTCATTCATGAAGCCCTCGTCTTCCAGCATCATGCTCTGGAACAGGAAGATGGCCTGCTCCGAGGGCGCGGCGCGGCCGGCCATCTCGTCCAGCTCCTGCTGAGCGACCTTGATGGCCTCTTCCAGCGCCTGCTTTTCCTGTTCGGGGTGGAAAGGCCCCTCGTCGAACACCAGCGGCGGGCGGTCCAGCCGGCTGACCTGGCCCAGCACGAGACCGGGCGATGCGGTAAAGCCCTTATATACCTTCATGTTTTCATCTCCTCCGGCGGCACTCTGCCGGTCAGCGCCCGGCAGACCAGTGCCTGCAAAAAGGTGTTGGGCAGCAGAGCGGCCCGTGCGGCCTGCGCCGGGCCTGCTTCACCCTCGAACAGCGGCTCGAAGCTCCTGAGGCGCTCGAAGTCGCATTTTGCAAGGAAGGCTTCTCCCAAAGTACGGGTGGTGTAGTAGGGGGCGGGGTCTACGCCCACGTCCTCGGCCACGGCTTCCAGCGGGGCAAGCTCTGCATCCGAGAGTTTTGCCAGCAGGAGAGCAGCGTCTGCCGTCAGGGTGGAGGGGTGCTTTTCCCGCACGTCCTTCTGGACGGCCTCGAAGGCCGCATGGAATGCGGCGGCATCCGCGCTGCTCTCAGCCCCGCTGTCCACAGCGTAGGCGCAGCCCCGCAGCCGCCCGAAGGCCCGCAATGTATCGTGGTAGCCCAGCTCGATGTTCCGCCGGGCGGTGGCAGGCTCGAAGCGGAGGATGTCGCCCAGCTCCCAGTAGCTTCGGATGAGGGTGGTGGGCAGGCCGGTGCGGTTGGGGCGGGTGATGCCCACACCCTCCAGGTCTACACAGACCAGCTCTTCTGCGCCCATCTTCTGGGCCAGCGCGGTGGGCATATTGTCCCGGTAGCCGCCGTCGAGGTAAGACACCCCGTCGATGGTGTGGGCCCGCAGGGCGGGGAAGCAGGCTGCAGAGGCCAGCAGGTAGTCTTTCACCTTGCCCTCGGGGATGTCTTCCAGCGGAAGCTCCCGGGCCTTGAGGGTCTTCTGCTCCACGGTCACCAGGCCCAGCCGGATGGGGCTTTTGCGGAGTTTCTCTTCGTCCAGCACCCGCTCGACGATCTCTTCCAGCGGGGTGACGTCCATGCCGCCCTGGGTCACAGCGTCTTTGAGGAATGCGTGCAGCTCGGAAAGCGGCGCATCCTCGGCGGGCAGCTCCATCACGTCCTGGCTGCGGATGGTCAGCCACATGTCCCGGGCCGTCTCGTAGAGGTCGAGGGCGAACATGGCGCCGTTCAGGCTGCCGACGCTGGTACCCGTAATGATCTGGGGCCGCCAGCCCAGCTCGGTCAGCGCCCGCCAGACGCCCACCTGATAGCTGCCGCGGGCGCCCCCGCCCGCCAGCACCAGCGCCTTTACGGGGGTGTTATTCTGCGCCATGTTTTCTGCCTCCTTTGATGTGTTCCGGTTTTGCCTAGATTATAGCATATTTCCCGGGAGATTTCTCTCTGTTTTTGTAACAAAAAATGTGCTATAATAAATTCACCTTGCCAGAACGATTCAGGAGGACGACAGATGCACCGCAAGCAATGGATTTTCGATATGGACGGCACCCTCACCGACAGCATGACCGTGGTGTGGCAGGGCGCACCGCTGGAGCTGCTGCGCCGCTATGGCCGCACCGCAAGACCCGGCATCCACGATGTTCTTCTGAGCATGGGGATGGTGGAGGGCGCGGAGTATCTCATCCGCACCTACGATCTGCCCCTGACCCTCCGGGACTACGAGCCTGCCATGCGGCAGGTCATCCGGGACCTGTACAAAAAAGTTGAGCTGAAGCCCGGCGTCCGGGAGATGCTGGCCCGGCTGAAAGCCGAGGGCGTGCGGATGTGCATCTGCTCCAACACCTGGGCAGAGCAGTGCGAAGAAGTGCTCACCCGGCTGGGCGTCGCAGACTATTTCGAGTTCTTCTACACCGCACAGGGCGCGAAGAGCAAGGCCCACCCCGAGGTGTTCCACGAAGTCCTCGAGCGGCTGGGCGGCAGCGGACCCGCCGACGCCGTCGTCTGCGAGGACGCTGTCTACGCCACCCGTACGGCCAGGCAGTGCGGCTTCTACCTCATCGACATCGAGGACGAGACCAGCGCTGCCGATAAGCCCGAATTGCAGCGCCTCGCCGACCAGTACATAACGGATTGGACGCAGCTGGACTGGACAAAATTATAAAGCAATGGGGAGACCCTTCCGGGCCTCCCCATTGCTTTATCGGAACTGCTTTTCCAGATAATCTTTCAGCGCCGTGCGGGCTGCAGGCTCCCGCCCGCGGGGGACAGGGACCCGTGCGCCGCTCTGCATCCAGAACTCACCCGCCGCCAGCTGGGACACCGCCGCCAGATTGACTACATAGGAGCGGTGGAGCTGGACGAAGCGCTCATCCGCCAAAAGCGGCTGTGCCACCTGTGCAAACGGCACCCGGACGGACAGGGACGGCACATCCTCGCCGCTGGCGAGATGGAAATGCACCACATGGTGGGTACACTCGAGGTATTCGATGTCCGCGAAGGGCAGCACCCGCAGACCCGACGCCGTGGCTACCGGGATGGCCGGGCCGTACTCCGGCTCGGTGGCCCGGGCCAGCAGAGCGTCCAGCTGTTCCGGCGGGACAGGCAGCAATAAATACTGCATGGCGTCCACCCGGTAGGCGCTGTAGGCGTGGGCGGGCGTGTGGGCCAGAAAAGCCAGCGGGCTGCGCCGCCCCCGGCTGCGGAGCGCAGCCGCTGCCCGCAGCGACGCAGCGGCTGCCGGGGACGGCAGCTCAATGAGGTACAGCTCGTACCGCTCCCCGGCGTCGTCCCGGGCCAACAGGGCCTCCGGGCTGTCCAGCTGCTCAATGATGCAGGCGTCGTCCCGCCGGGCATAATAGTCGAGACACTGCCGCTCCACCCGGCTGCGGAGGACGCTGTCCGGGCTGCACACCGCGATATGAAATATCATTCCGAAGCCCCCTTTCGGGCCTGCCGCCGGCGCTTGCTTTTTCGGCCCGGCGGGAGTATCATTGCTATAAAAACAGAAGAAAGCAAAAGGAGGAACTGCTATGGAAATGCCTCTCGTCAGCATCATCGTCCCTGTGTACAATGCCCAGAGCCACCTGAGCCGCTGCCTCGAAAGCATCTGCGGGCAGGAGTACAAGAACCTCGAGCTCATCGTCATCAACGACGGCTCCAAAGATAAGAGCCTGCCCGTCTGCGAGGAGTTCCGCAAAAAGGACAGCCGCATCCTGCTGGTGGACAAGGCAAACTCCGGCGTGTCCGACACCCGGAATCTCGGCCTGAAGCTTGCCGGCGGTAAGTACGTCCAGTTCGTGGACAGCGATGACTACATCGCCCCGGACTACACGGCCCGGCTGGTGGAGGCGGCAGAGAAGACCGGTGCCGACCTCGTCATCTCGCCCTACACCATGGTCATCCCCGCCGGGGCGTCGAAGCCGGAACAGGTGCTGGAAAAGATCCAGGACGACCTCGGCGTCATGCACGTTGCACGCCCGCCGGAGAACCGGGAATACGGTTTCCTGCCCGAGGGCGTCTACGACAAGGACACCTTCGCCCGCCGCCTGATGGATAAGCCCGCCTCTTACTTTTACAGCGTGCTCTGGAACAAGCTCTACCGCCGCGACATCCTCACCCGGCACGACATCCGCTTTACCAGCGAGATGCGCTGGGCCGAAGACCTCGTGTTCAACATGCAGTATATCCAGTACGCCGAGGTCTTTGCGTCCATCCCGCAGCCCGGCTACTACTACGTCCAGAACCCTCAGAGCATCTGCCACACCCAGATAAAGCCCGCCGCTCTGGTGCAGAATAAGATCCAGGTGTTCCACTACTACAAGGACCTCTACACCCGGCTTGGGATGTATGAGCAGGTGCGGCCCCAGCTCTACAAATTCCTCATCGACATTGCCGAGAGCACTTACCCCTCCGGCCCCTTCAAGAAGGTCATCGACGAGGCGAAGGCCTACTGGAAAGAGCACAAGGCAGAGATCTCATCCTAAAGAAAAGCGGGAGGCCCCTGCGGGGCCTCCCGCTTTTTTATTTACGCTCCGATGGCGGCACACTTCTTAGCCAGCCAGTCGCGCTCGTCCTCGGTCAGGCGGGGAGCCAGCTTCTCGAAGACCTCGCGGTGGTAGGCGTTCAGCCAATCCAGCTCGTCGCGGCTCAGAACGCCCGGGACGATGGGGGAGGTGGCGATCGGCACGAACGTGATGGGTCGGAATGCCAGGAACTCGCCGTACTGGTTGGATGCCTTGTGGCAGCACTCCAGCTCATTCTCGATGCGGATGCCCACGACGCCGCCCTCATAGACGCCCGGCTCGTCGGTGACGATCATGCCCGGCTTGAAGACGGTGGTGTTGCGGCCGTTCAGGGCGTGGGGGCCTTCGTGGACGTTGCCCACGTAGCTGACGCTGTGGCCGGTGCCGCAGCGGTAGTTGATGAGGTGGCGCCACAGCGGCTCACGGGCGATGGTGTCCAGCATATGGCCGTCGCAGTAGTCCAGCCAGACAGCCCGGGCGATGTCGATGTGGCACTGTAAAGTCCAGGTGTAGAACAGGCGCTCGTCCTCCGTCAGCTCACCCAGCGGGTAGGTGCGGGTGATGTCGGTGGTGCCGTCCATATAGGTCGCGCCGCTGTCCACCAGCAAGAAGCCCTTCTTCTCGAGCTTTGCGTGGTCTTCCTCGGTGGCGTGGTAGTGCATCATGGCGGCGTTGGGGCCGTAAGCTGCAATGGTGCCGAAGCTCTCGGTCAGGAACTTGTCCTGTGCGCTGCGGTACTTGTGGAGGATCTCGTCGATGGTCAGCTCAGTCAGCTCTTCGCCGGCAGCCAGACGGTTCTCCAGCTCGATCTGGAAGCGCACCATAGCCACGCCGTCCCGGATGTGAGTTTCGCGGGTGTGAGCCAGCTCGACTTCGTTCTTGACGCCCTTCATGGGCAGCAGGGGGTCGGCCTCGTCCTTGACGGTCAGAGCCGGGTTGGCCTGCAGGGTCTGGTAGACGGCGTAGTTGACGGAAGCGGGGTCGGCCAGAACGGTCTGCTCTTCGGTCTGGGCGGCGAGGACGGTAAGCACATCGTCGTACTCGGCCAGCTCCACGCCGTTCTCCTTCAGCTCCGCAGCAGCCTCGGCGCTGACGCGGGCGGTGTTGATGAAGAGCGTCGCCTTATCGGGGGTCACATAGCAGTACGCCATGGCGTAGGGGGTGCATTGAATGTCCATCGCACGCAGATTGAGCAGCCATGCCAGATTGTCCAGCTTGCCCACCAGCTGTGCGGTGCAGCCCAGCTCAGAGAGCTTCGCACGCAGCTGGCCCAGCTTCTCGGCAGGGGAGAAGCCTGCGTACTCTTTCGGCAGGAGCCATGCCGGGGTAGCGGGCAGGGCGGGACGGCCCTCCGTCCACAGCTCGTCCTCGAGGTTCAGCAGCTTGATGGTGCCTTTCTTGGCGTCCAGCTCTTTCTGCAGGCTGCGCACCAGACCGCAGGAGGCAGTCAGGCCGCAGAGGCCCAGCTTGCCGCCCTCGGGCAGGACTTTGCCGCAGTACTGCTCGGCGGTCGGCACGCCCGGCTCGCCCATCCGCATCAGCTGGATCTCCGTGCCAGCGATCTCCTTCTCGGCCTGCACGAAGTAACGGCCATCGGCCCAGACAGCGCTCTCGGTCATGGTGACGACGAAGTTGGAGTTCTCGCCGTGGAAGCCGGAGAAGTAGGTCAGGGCAGTGTAGTGGTCGGGCATATACTCGCTGGCGTGCGGGTCTCCCACCGGGATGAGGTAGACGTCCACGCCGTTTGCCTTCATGGCCTCGCGCAGGGCGGCCAGACGCTCGGGAACGGTATTCATGCTCATGTCAAAAAGCCTTCTTTCTTTATTCTGCCGGAAAAACGTCCGGCGGCGATGGTTTGCTGTCCCTTATTGTATCATTCCGGGGCGCAGAATGCAATTCTGCAGGTATCATTTTGGTCCTGCCGCCCGAAAATGCAAGCAAATTGCAAAAAATGTTACAAATTTCTCATCAAAAAGGCCGGTTTTGCCATTGACAGCCTTGTTATAATAGGAGTGTAGGAATTTTACGGGTCAGCACTCAGCGGCCCGGACTGCTTGTAAGGCCCGACGGGCCTGCTGGGCAGCGCCTTTGCGGCGTCTGCATAAAAGAAAGAGGCATTTCAGACTATGACCAAGATCGATATTTTCTCCGGCTTCCTTGGCGCCGGTAAGACCACCCTTATCAAGAAGCTCATCAAAGAGTCCTTTGCAGGCCAGAAGGTCGTGCTCATCGAGAACGAGTTCGGCGAGATCGGCATCGACGGCGGCTTTTTGAAGGAGTCCGGCATCCAGATCAATGAGCTGAACGCCGGCTGCATCTGCTGCTCTCTGGTGGGCGATTTCCGCGCCGCTCTGCAGCAGGTGGTGGAGCAGTACCACCCCGACCGCATCGTCATCGAGCCCTCCGGCGTCGGCAAGCTGTCCGACGTGACCCGCGCTGTCGAGGGCGTGGCCGAGCATCTGGATGTTCAGCTGAGCAGCTTCGTCACCGTGGCCGACGTCAACAAGGTCAAGATGTATATGAAGAACTTCGGTGAGTTCTACGACGACCAGATCAGCCACGCAAGCTGCATCATCCTGAGCCGCACCCAGAACGCCACCGAGGAAAAGATCGCCGCCGCTGTGGCCATGCTGCGCGAGAAGAACCCCACCGCCACCATCGTCACCACCGCCTGGGACGCCCTGACCGGCGAGCAGATCCTGAAGGCCATGTCCACCAAGGACGACTTCAAGACTGAGCTGATCGCCATGGCCGCCAAGGCCAACGAGGAGCACGCCCACGAGGACGAGGAAGAGGAGCACGAGCACCATCATCACCACGACCACGACGATGACCACGACGAGCATTGCTGCTGCGGTCATCACCATGACCACGATGATGACGATGATGAAGACGAGCATGAGCATCATCACCACCACGACCATGATGACGATGACCACGACGAGCATTGCTGCTGCGGCCATCATCACCATCATCATGGCCACGACGCCGATGAGGTCTTCACCAGCTGGGGCGTCGAGACGGCCAAGAAGTTCTCCAAGGCTGACATTGAGCACGCCCTCACCGAGCTGGACACCGGCAATTACGGCATGATCCTCCGCTCCAAGGGCATCGTGGACGGCGGCGCAGACGGCTGGCTGGAGTTCGACTACGTTCCCGGCGAGTGGGAAGTCCGCGCACGCGGCGCGGACGTCGGCGGCAAGCTGGTGGTCATCGGCTCCAAGCTGGATGAAAAGGCCATCGCCGCACTGTTCGGCTGCTGATCGACCCTGAAAGGATAAAAGATTATGGCAAATGAGATCCCGGTTTACCTGTTTGTGGGCTTCCTCGAGAGCGGCAAGACCAAGTTCATTCAGGAGACCTTTGAAGACCCCAACTTCGACTCCGGCGACAAGACCCTTCTGCTGGTCTGCGAGGAGGGCGAAGAAGAGTACAATGAGAAGAAGTTCGCCTTCCCCGGCGTGACCCTCTACAACCTCGAGGACAAGGCCGAGCTGAACCCCCAGAACCTCGCAAAGCTGGCTAAGGAGGCCGACGCAGGCCGCGTGGTCATCGAGTATAACGGTATGTGGATGCTGCAGGACCTGGCAAACAATCTGCCTGAGAACTGGATCGTCTACCAGTGCATCGCCACCGCCGACGGCACCACCGCGCTGACCTACGCCCGCGACAACTCCATGCGTGCGCTGATGCTGGACAAGATCGCCCGCAGTGAGCTCATCGTCTTCAACCGCGCCGAGGCCGTCAACAACGACGCCGCCCGTCAGGAGCTGCACAAGCTGGTGCGTCAGGCATCCCGCAAGTGCGACATCGCCTACGAGTTCAAGGACGGCAGCGTGGCTTACGACGACATCCCCGACCCCCTGCCCTTCGACATCAACGCCCCGGTCATCGACATCCCGGACGACGATTACGGCATCTGGTACATGGACTGTCAGGACGAGCCCCAGAAGTACGCGGGCAAGACCGTCAAGTTCCTCGCACAGGTCTGCCAGACCAACCGTGCCGGCAAGAACAGTTTCGTGCCGGGCCGGTTCGCCATGACCTGCTGCGTACAGGACATCCAGTTCGTGGGCTTCCCCTGCAGCTACGACGGCTGCAAGGCCCTCGAGCAGCGGGCATGGGTCAAAGTGACCGCAAAGGTCGGCTATAAGTTCCATAACATCTACCGCGGCAAAGGCCCGGTGCTCACCGCACTGTCGGTGGAGCCTGCCGAGAAGCCGCTGAACGATGTTGTCACCTTCTCCTAACTATAACATAACCAAGGAGGTCATGGCATGAAAGCAATCTTCCGCATTCTGGGTACTGCCGCCGCTGTGGCGGCCACCGGTGCCGCCATCGTCATCATGGACAAGCTCCTGAACGAAAAGGCCGCACCCATCATCGAATCCATCGAGTTCCCCGAGGAAGCCGAAAAGGACGACGCAGAGGCCGCCAAGACCGCCGAGGCATACGCCGAGGGTGAGGCTAAGGCGGAGGCCGAAGCCGCCGCACCGGCAGAAGAGACCGCTCCCGCCGAGGAGCCCGCCGCCCCTGAGACGGAGGCAGCGCCCGCTGAGGCCGCAGAGCCGGTGGCCCCGCCCGACCTGAGCGAGGAGCGCCCGGTCTGTGACCCCGAGGCTCCGAACCCGAACCCCGTGGAGGCCGGCCCTGCCGTCGCCCCCAAGGACGAAAACGGCAAGTTCGACCCGACTAAAATCGCCGACGTCTCCGACTTCGGCGACTGGGAAGAGCAGGGGTGCAAAGGGTAATTCCGCACGATAAAAGGGACGCTGCGCATTGTGCGCAGCGTCCCTTTTCTGTTTTATTCTCCGTGTGCTATCTTCGTCAGTCTGTCCTTATCCGTCACGGTCACCCCGCCGCGGTAGAGCTTCACGATGCCCTCACCGGCGAAGTATTTCAGCAGGCGGCTCACCACCTCGCGGGCGGAACCCATGTACTTTGCCATCTGGTCCTGGGTCAGGCAGACATCGTCGCCGCCGGTCTTGGCAAGCTCGTCCGCGAGGAAGATGGCCAGCCGCCGGTCGGCGCTCATGAAGAGGATCTGCTGCATCGTCCACATGGTGTCGGAGAAGCGCTCGGCGGTCATCTGGTAGGCGAAGCACCGCACCTCCACGTTCTGCTGCATGAGGCTGCGGAAGACGCCCGCGCTGATGCAGTAGGCCTCGGTGTCCTCCTCGGCGTCGATGTAGAGGTCAAAATTCACCGAGTCCATAACGCAGGAGGCGGAGAGGATGCAGATCTCACCGCCAAAGAGACGGTAGAGGGTCACGTCCCGGCCATCGTCGGAGAGAAGATACGCCCGGAACTGGCCGGTGCGCAGCAACAGGATGCCCACGCAGTTCTCCACCGGGCTGTGGACCCGCTCGCCCTTGCGATAGCGCACCGGGCGGGTAGTGCGGCAGAGCATCTCCTGCTGCTCGGCGGTCAGCTTGTCCCAGAAGGGGAAGGCACAGGCGAGACACTGGCGGTGCTCGCCGCATTTGGGGATAGGCAGGATCTCCGGCATCTTAAATCACCTCTTCCGCAGCGCCTTGGCGGCTTCGGTGCCTGCCAGAGCGCCCTCATAGACGGCCTTCGCCACCTGCAAAAGCCCGCCGGTGCAGTCTCCGGCGGCGTAGAGGCCGGGGACGGTGGTCTGCATTTTTTCATCTGTCACGATGCGGCCGTTCTCCACAGCGGCACCGATTTTCCGGGCCAGCGCCGTACTGCCCGCAACGCCCAGAGCCACAAACACACCCGCCAGCTCCACCACATCGCCGCCGGACAGCTGGACGCCGGTGACTTTCTGCTCGCCGAGGATGGCGTCGATTTTTTCAGGCCGGACAGCCACCTCCGGCGGAAACTCTGCCGCCGGCGGCGCGCCATTCAGTAGGAGGGTGACGCTGGCCTCCACCGGCAAAAGCGCCTGCACCTCATGCAGGGCGTACTCGCCGCTGCCTACCACGGCCACATCTTTGCCGCGATAGAAAAAGGCATCGCAGGTGGCGCAATAGCTGACGCCGTGGCCCTCGAGGCCCGCCAGCCCCGGGATGCGGGGCGTCGCCCGCGAAGCACCTGTGGCGAGGACAACAGCGTCCGCCGGGTAATCTCCATCGAGGGTTTCTACAGTGAGTTTATCGGTATAGGTCAGACCCACGGCCTCGGTGGTCACAAATTTGACGCCCACAGCCTTGGCCCCCTCGATGCCCTGACGCTCCAATTCCGCACCCGAGATGGGGGAGGCGAAGCCGTAGTAGTTCTGGATAAGCTCCGCGCGGTCAAGCGCACCCGGCCCCCGGGTGAGGACGGTGGTGTCCACCCCCGCACGGGCAGTGTACAGCGCGGCGGACACCCCCGCCGGGCCGGAGCCGATGATGACGATATTGGACATAGTGGGCCTCCTTATACTTCTTGTATTATCGTAAGATCCGTTACTTTCTTTGCGCGCCGGCGGCGCGGATTTGTGTTCTTTCTTTTGGTCAAGTGGCTTGCGCTCCGCGCGGGCCAGAGGCAGAGCCGGTTTTTTCTTTGAGCTGGTTCTCGCGCTGGTGGCGTCGGGGCTGGTTTTTCTTTGGTCAAATGGCTTGCGCTCCGCGCGGGCCAGAGGTAGGGAGGGGTGTTTCGAATCCCCCTCCCTACCTCTGGACTCCACTCTCCCCGCAACGAGTTAAGGGCTGCTCGCCCTTAACAATTCCAA
>ENA-OQJP01000100-OQJP01000100.1-human-gut-metagenome-genome-assembly--contig:-NODE-100-length-37281-cov-3.528476_pt1 | contig 37281 bp, 38 predicted proteins | sample MGYA00242611_ERZ504778 | MGnify/ENA primary metagenome ERZ504778 (study PRJEB26092, sample SAMD00036349) | human gut metagenome | host: Homo sapiens | study: EMG produced TPA metagenomics assembly of...
AGCCGTCCGCGCAGCACGGAACCGGCCCGTACCTACAAGGAACTGATAAGCTCTCCTGTCTATTTTTCCAACGAGAAATGGCAGGAATGTCTTGCCTCCCACGGCCTTATCGTCGATAAGGAGGCACGGACACTGACCGTACAGTCCGAAAAGGTGACCGCCGATCTGGTCTATGACCTGACGGAAGAAGAAACGGCCGTCCTGACCTCCAACTCCATCGAGGAACAACCGGTCGAGAAGCGGCTGGAAGTCCTGAACGGGGTTATCGGGGCGGATTTTGCCGACAAGGTAACGATGGCGGACCTCGACAGCAAACAACGTATCGCCCTTGGTCTGCACCCCGAAGTACAGGAGGAACTGACGCAGCGTCAGCAACAGGAGCAGGAAATCCTCTCCCCACTGGAAAACCAGCTCCGGCAGGAGATGCCGTATGGTGCGGCTGCTTCCGTCGATGGACGGGATATTTCCGTCCTTGACGAGCGCAAGGGCTGGTACCGAGAAGAACGGCACGGCAGGGAGGTCGAGGTCGGCGAGATAGCCGTACACCCGTCCCCCATAGAGGGCAAGTACAAGATGACGGCCGTCATCGACGGGCAGGTCATCAGCCACGAGATCAGCCAGAAGGATTACGACAAATTCCTTGCGGTCGATGACTACCACCGCATGAAAATCTTTTCGAAAATATTCAGCGAGGTGGACATGAAGATGCGGCCGGAAGCACAGCGCGGTCTCGGCGTGAAGATTTTCGCCGCCCTTGCGGCAGGAACGGTCGTCACGGCGGGTGTCGTCCACGGCCTGCGGCATCATCATCACGGTCCGGAGTTCTACGGTGAGCGTTTCGGAGGCGAGCCGCGTCCGTATTTCAAGCCCGGTGTCGATACGCCGAGGGACGTGGCTATACGCAATTTCGAGGCACAGATGAATCAGGATATTAACGATATGAGAAGAGGGAGATAAAGACAATTATGAGAGAAGGAGACCTTACCTACGACGACTTCCTGCAAAGGCTGAACATTCAGGACGTGCTGATTGACGCGGGCTACCACCTGAACCGGCGCGACGGCCTGCGCTATCCCTCGTATGTCCGTCTGGACAGCGAGGGACGGCGTATCCGTGGCGACAAGTTCATCGTGACGCAACAGGGAAAGTGCTGCTTCCAAGCACAGCAGCAGAAAGTCTATAACATCATCTCGTTCATCAAGGCGCACCCGCAGTTTTTCGCTGAATACCGTGCGGGCATGTCTCCCGACCGACTGGTGAACCTCGTGTGCAACCGGCTGCTGAACCATCCCATCGAGGACCGGACAACGCGGATTATACAGCCCAAGCGGGACATCCGCCCGTTCGACATCGCGAACTACGACCTGTACAAGTTCAACCCGCAGGACCGGGAGACACAGAAGAAGTTCTATCCTTATTTCAAGAGCCGGGGTATCGACCTCTACACCCAGTACGCCTTCCACCGCCACTTCTGTCTGGCGACGAAACACCGTGAGGACGGTGCGGCATACACCAATCTCGCTTTTCCGCTGACCTTGCCCAAAGGCGACGGCACGGTCGTGGGCTTCGAGGAACGGGGACGTGCAAGAATGGACGGAAGCGGCAGCTACAAAGGCAAGGCCGAGGGCAGCAATTCGAGCGAGGGGCTGTGGATTGCCAGCCCTGCCCAAAACCCCACTTGCCGGAAGCTAAGCGTATCTATTGGTTCGAGAGTGCCTACGACGCGATGGCTTATTACCAGCTTAACCAGAAATGGGACAAGGAACTGCGAAAGGGAGTGTTCGTTTCTACCGGCGGGGCACCGAGCCAACAGCAGTTCAAAGCCATGATAAAGGCCACTCCACGCGCTTACCACCATCTCTGCTTCGACCAGGACCGTGCCGGACAGATCTTCGCCATCAACTTCGCGCTCACCCAGGCGGGCAAGACATTCACCAGCAACGTGACGAAAGACGACAAACTGCTGGTCCGTATCAGTGGCGAGGAGAACCAGAACTACGAAATAAAACTCGAACCCTTCGACTTTCACAGGATAATCGGCACGCTTTTACGTCCCAAAGAAATCTATCGGGAAGATGGTACGCTCGACTATCGGACAATCGGCGACGGATATTTGCAGGAGATGAGCATGGTGTGCCAAGACGAGTACGAGATAGCCCTTGCCGAGGGTTCGGCCAGTGAGGAAACACTGGAGGGCATGAGACAAAATATCATGGCCATAGAGGATGCGATCCGTAATCTTCCCGCTCCCGGCGAGGACAGCACCGACCTTATTGTGTACGAGCCCGCTGAAAAAGGCTATAAGGACTGGAACGAACAGCTCTTGGCAAAGATCAGGCTGCAAGAATCAGTTCACGAAGAGCCGGCCAGAAGAGAAGAACCCGAACAGGAACGGCAAGCACGTTTCCACCGATGACAACGCAGTACCCCCTACATGAAACAACAAAAGAAAAGAGAAGACAATGAATGACAAGAAATTGACACATAATGATTTTTTGCAAAGACTCGATATCCGGGATGTACTGCTTGATGCCGGGTATCGCCAGAACCGACGCTTCGGACTACGCCTCTCCTCGTTTATCCGCACGGACAGTGAGGAAAAGCGTATCCGGGGTGACAAGTTCGTCATAACGCAACAGGGAAAATGCTGTTGCCAACCACCCCGGCAGAAGGAATACAACGTCGTTTCGTTCATCAAGGAGCACCCGGCGTTATTCGCGGAATATTATGAGGGAATAGACCTGAACCGGCTGGTAAACCTCGTGTGCAGCCGCCTGCTGAACATCCCCTTCGAAGAATACGAGGTGCAAACCGTACCGGTCAAGCAAGACCTACGACCATTCGATATAACAGACTACGACCTGCACAGATTCAACCCTCAAGACCATGAGATGCAGGAGATATTCTATCCCTATTTCAAGAACCGGGGTATCGACCTCAGCACGCAGAATGCTTTCCACCGTCATTTCTGCCTGGCAACAAAACACGGCGCAGACGGTGCGGCATACACCTGTCTCGCTTTTCCACTGACCTTGCCCAAAGAGGGCGGTACGGTCGTGGGTTTCGAGGAACGGGAACGTATGAGAATGGACGGATGCGATAGCTATAAAGGCAAGAGCGAGGAAAGCAATGAGAGCGAAGGGTTGTGGATTGCAAGTCCTGCCGGAACACCTCTTGCCGAGGCCAAACATATCTACTGGTTCGGGAGTACCTATGACGCGATGGCCTATTACCAACTCCATCAGGCGAAGAACAAGGATTTGAGAAAGGCGGTCTTTATCTCAACGGGCGGCAAGCCTATCGGGAAACAGATGAGAGAGATACTTGATCTTACCATCCCTGCCCGGCAACATATCTGTTTCGATAATACCCGGAAAGGGTCGAATCTCACATGGGATTTGCAAAAGGAGATATGCCGCTCAGTACGTTTTGCCATAGAGGAAACGCCGGAGAGGAAACCCTATCTCGATTCCATACCGGACGGCGGGGATTTGACAGACGGAGAATTTTACCTATTGCCCAAGGGTGGTTTGCAAGAAATCTGCATACGGTTCGACGCCGAATCGGAAGAAGCGGAGTCGATGCGTTCGAGCGGGTTGTGTGCCCCGGAAGACGTGCAGGACCAGATAGATACCACGAACAAGTGCTACCGGGAATATCGAGAGAAACTACGGGAGTTCCTTGGTATTGACAGGGAGCATGATGTCTCCATTACCTGGGAAAGTCCGGATTATCGCCATACGAGCTGGAACGAACAGCTTTTGGCTGAACAGAAACGTGAAGAGACTGTCGGGCAGGAGTCGGAAAAAGAAGAAAAACGCCGGGCAGGAACGACAGATACACTTTCGCCGATGACCATGCCATATACCATACAAGATGTCCGGAACATTATCCTGCGCCCGCACGCCGGGCAATTCGTCATCGACGAACTGCCATTGATATTCATGTGCATGGCGGGACTGGTGTACGGCGGCATGGAAGGTATGCCGCTTGGCGGTATGGCGACGGTCATTGCCTTGTTTCTGTTCCTCGTGCTGCTGTATCGTTTCATTTGCCTGCGCCGGATATGTTACCGGGTCGGCAACGAACAGCTTGTCTGCGAGCGGGGACTTTTCTGCCGCAGGGTGGACTACATGGAACTGTACCGTATCGTGGACTTTCAGGAACACCAGAGCCTCCTGCAACAGCTTTGCGGTCTGAAAACGGTCGTTATCCTTTCGACGGACCGGAACAGCCCGAAGCTCGACCTTATCGGTATCCGGCGCGGAAACGACATCGTGGCGATTATCCGTGAACGTGTGGAAATCAATAAACGAAAAAAGGGAATCTATGAGATTACGAATCATTAGCATATGGGTGGTCTTTGTGCTTGCCGGTCTGCTTCCGCAATTGGCCAAGGCGCAGGTTGCCGCTTCGAACCCGTTGGAATGGGCAGCCTTGGCCGAGGGAAACGAACTGATAAACGGCCAGATAGACAAACAAATCAAAGGGCAGACACAGACCGCCCTGATGCAGAACAGTATCGCAGCGGAGTTCAACCGCATACATGAGTGGGAAAAGCAGTACAACAGTTACCTCAAGACGGCGAACGGTTATGCTTCGTCGCTGAAAGCCTGTACCCACCTCTATAACGACGGCGTGCGGATTTTCCTCACGCTGGGAAAACTGGGCAAAGCCATCGGGGACAACCCGCAGGGCATCGTCGCCAGCATGAACATGAACAACCTCTATATCGAGACGGCGACGGAGCTGGTTTCCGTGTTCACGTTGCTGAACGACGCCGTGGCCAAAGGCGGCACGGAAAACATGCTCACGGGGGCGGAACGGAGCAAAACCCTGTGGGCTTTGAACGACCAGCTCGCGGCATTCAGCCGGAAACTGCATCTGCTCTATTTGAGCCTGCGCTATTATACCCTGAACGACGTGTGGAACAACATAACGGCGGGTATGATAGACCGCAGCAACGGCGAGGTGGCCCGTCTGGCCATGTCCCGCTGGCGCAGGGCGGCAGCCATCGCCCGTTGAAAAAAGGATAATAAAAAACGAAGAACGATGAAGCGGATAATCTCGATATTGGATTCTGTTGCTGTGCGCCGGTATCTCGAAGGTACAGGCGCAGAACGATGCGACCCTTGCGGGAATGATTCTGGTTTATACCAACAAGGCCGAGAAGGAACTGAAAAACCAAGAGAAGGTCATGCTGATGCAAACTACAGGGCATGTGTGGACGAAGGAAGAAGTGGAAGGCACGACGGACTTGCAACGGGAGTTCAACAATTACCTGAACTCGTTCCGCTCGATTGTCTGCTATGCGGCTCAGATTTACGGTTTTTACCATGAAATATCGCAGCTTACAGACAACATGGGCGACTTCACCAAACAATTGAGCAGACATTCGACGGGTGCATTGGCCGTCGCCCTCTCCACGCGGCGCAACCAGATTTACCGGGAGATGATATTGAACAGCGTGGAAATCGTGAACGATATACGCACGGCCTGCCTCTCGGACAACAAGATGACGGAAAGGGAACGTATGGAGATCGTGTTCGGCATACGTCCGAAACTCCGGTCGATGAACCGGACGCTGCAGCGACTGACCAAGGCAGTGAAATACACCACGATGGGCGACATCTGGCGGGAAATCGACGAGGGCGCACGCCCTGTCGCGGACAAGTACGACATCGTGAAAGCCGCCCAAAGACGCTGGCGGCAAATTGGAAGAAATGTAAGACCCTAAAAAAAGAATAAAAATATGGGAGCTTGGGATACGATATTGAAATACGGCGGAAAGGCCATGAAAGGCATGGGCAAGGCCGCCAATGCGACGGGGAAAAGTGCCGGTCATGCGGTACTGCATCCCTCGCAGACCCTTCGGGGAGCCGGGCAGGCGGTCAAAACGGCTACCGCCGGAGCTGCCGTCGGTTATGTGGGTTGGGAAAAACTGACCACCGACAAAAGTGTCGCACGGATCGTCAGTGAGGCCGTAGTCGGCAAATCCGCCACGGATGCCCTTGCAGGTACGACCGAAGACATGAAGGAACTGAAAGACAAAGCCGGAGAGACGGTCTCTGCCATAGGTGAGGCTGTGGGAGGCGCGGACTCGAAACTGAACGGGGTATCGAACTTCCTGCGGGAAGCCTCCGGCGGTGGGTTGTTCAACATGCTCAGCGGCTTTTTGCGAAACCTCGGAGGGGGCAATGTGTCGGGATTGAACATTGCAGGACTTATCGCAGCAGCGTACCTCGTGTTCGGACGTTTCGGCTGGCTGGGTAAAATCGCCGGTCTGTTTCTGGGCATGATGCTTATCGGCAACAATGCGGGCGTTGTCCGCACGGTTCCCTCGGAAACGGTATCGAGGACACAGACGCCGACACTCTCTCCGGAGGAACAAACGCAAAGCGGAGGAATGAGAAGATAGAAACACGAAAATATATATCACAATGAAATATACGGAAGAAATGATTCTGCACTCCGACAGCGGCTATTGTATGCCGTTCGAGGAGCCGCAGGGGAAAGATGTGGAGATGTCGCTCGGCTACGGCGAACAGGTACACCCGGCAACGGGAGAAAAGTTCTTTCATCACGGAATAGACTTCAACGTGAGGTGTTACATGCTGTCAGCCGTGGCCAGCGGCATCGTGTCAGGTGTGGGCAACGACCCGGTACATGGCATTTGCCAGACGGTCCGTTACGGCGGGTACGAGGTGACATACGGTCATCTGTCGAATGTATTCGCCCAATTCGGACAGCGGGTGAAAGCCGGACAAACGGTGGCTTTGAGCGGCGAACTGCTGCATATAGAAGTCAAATTCAAGGGCGAGGAACTGAACCCAATAGAGTTCCTGACCATGTTGTACGGCAACATCAAGGCTTTGCAGGAAGCCGACGGCAATGGTGCGGCGTCTTTTTACGATGCGGAAACAAGAGTAAAAAACGACTACGAGAAGGATCAAAGGGAAATAGAAGAGCTGATGCTCCGCTTTCTGCCACTTTACATGGAGGATTTACAGCGGGGAGCGTACACGGTGCCCGCACATACGGAGCAGTCGCTGCGCCACATCTTTACAATGGGAGCTGCGAAGGAGTATTTCTATGAGAAGATGCCGAGCATGTACAACCCGCTGGGACTGGGGCGCAAAGCCATGCCGCTGGCCTGCAAGGTACAGAACCTGCTGATAGCGGATTTCCTGAACTACCTTGCCCTGCGGCATGATGTGTACCTTTCCGCAACAGGCGGCGAGGTAAAAAAAAACTTCATGACGAAGCCGTAGCGGGCAGCGGACTCATTGATCTGTTGGCGGAACTGGACATCGACATCCAGAGCTTCGACATACCGAGAATCGTCTCCGTCTATCCCGACCGTGCCGGAGTCCGCTGGTGGACGAAGGCATGGTTCAACAACCGGGAGGAAGGGGAAGCCTCGGTAGAAATCGAGCGGGAACAGGCGATACGTTTCATTCACGACAATATCGAAAAGGACACGTGGCTCGAAGAGTTTTTCCCCAAGCAAATGGAGGTGTACCATAACGCTATCGAGCAGACGAAGGAACAACTGTTGAAACAAATAAACATGATATAGAAAGACATTGATTATATGGACGGAATCAAACATAGCAGAAGGTTTGCGGAGTTGGAGGCCCTGATGGGCAGTTATTTCCGCCATCATCTTGTCCCCGTCATGACGCAGACGCAATCCTACCTGACCGAAAAACAGGGCGAGGAAATGAAAGCGTATTCGACCTCCCTGGGCGGCATACTCGGCATGATGGCGTCAGCGGGGCAACCGCTCGCCGACCCGTACCAGACTCTCAAGGTTACGGGAGAGTGGAACTCCAAGACGACCGAGGACTACATCGGGATGTGCAAGGACAGGATTCTCTCGTCGGAGGAGATGCAGCACGACCTCGCCTACATGGCCGGACAGTGGCGCGATGTCGTTGTGAAGGAAGTCGGACGCGAGCGTTACGATAAACTGTCGCAGGAATTGGGCTGCGACCTCGCCTATGCCTTCGTGGACTATCGTGTAGAGCAACTGATGATAGACCAACTGGTCAAGGAACGTATGCCCAAATCCTCGGCGGACTACATCATCCGTAAGGCGGCAGAATCGAGCCTGCTGGGATTGCCACAGGCTTTGGGGCGCTCGCCGCTGGCCGAAGAGATAGAAAAACGCGGAGAGGTTGCCTACCGGCCGAGCAAGTTGGAGAAAGGTGCGGGCTGGGTGTTGGGGGCTTCGGCCGATACGGTCATGTTGGGCGGTACGGGTTCGTGGACGGCCGTTGCACGGTTCATCGGTGCGGATACGGCAATCTCAGCCGTTGCCGACCATTTCGGGAAGGAGGAAACGCAGCCGCTCTCTGCAGAGGAGTGTATCAGCAAGGGCGTGTTCGGCAGCGACAGCAACGTGTTCGACAGCTTCCGCAAAGAGGCGGCAAGCATACCGGGCAAAGAAAACACGGCTCTTGCCGCAGCCAACGGAAAGTTGCAAAAGAAGATACCGATTGTAACATTCGATTTTATGGACTGGTGGAAAACAGACAATAGAAATATGCCGTGGCGGGAAGAAACCGCCGAGGAGGAACGGAAACGGGTGGAACGGTATAAAGACGTGCCGATGGTTGTCGCTCCCGGACAAGAGGAAGCCTACCTGCAAGATATGGAAAGACGGAAAGCCGAAACGGAGGAACAGACGGAATCGAAACCCAAACAAAGGGAAAAAGAGGAAAAGGAAGTGTCGACTTCCGCCGTCTCTGCGGGGGAAGGGATGCGGCAGGAACAGGCAGGTCAGGGAACACAGACCATACAGACCAACGAGAACGGCTGGGACGAGCTGGTCCGCTCGCTCGGACTGGACGGCATAGGCGATGTCGCGGGTAATCTGGGCTATATACTGGCCATGCTGCCCGACATCCTGCTGGGCGTGTTTACAGGTAGGACACAATCGCTGGGCCTGAAAGACAACCTGCTGCCGATAGCGAGTATAGTGGCAGGTATGTTCGTCAAGAATCCGATGTTGAAGATGCTGCTTATCGGCTTGGGTGGCGCGAACCTGCTGAACAAGGCGGGACACGAGGTGCTGGGAAAAGAACGGACGGAGGGAAACAGAAATGCAGCCACGACCGGTAGAGAGGTACAGTACAGACGCTATCCCGACGAGCCGCTGAATCCGCGTATCGTGAACCCGGCACTACAAGGCTGCACGCTGGTTGCCACGATAGACCGTGTGCCCTGTACGGTGCAGCTCACCCCCGCTATGGCCGACGCTTACCGTGCAGGAGCCTTGCCGCTGAACACGCTGGCCAATGCCGTGCTCGCCCAAAGCGACAAGCTCCGCCAGATGGCTTCGCAGAACTATGACAACGGACAGCAGGAAACCATCGTGCGGACACGGGGCATTCAATAATCCTGTAACCGAAAAAATATGGGAATATGAAAGAAAAATCGCAAATAGAAAAGAATGCCGAGGAGCGTCAGATAGAGCTGCTCTCCACGGCTTTGAACGAAGCGTCGAATGCCGGGGGACACTGGCTCAACGCTACGGGCAAGGGCTTTCCGAAATTTTATCCGAAAGGTGTTGCCGTCAGCCCGTTCAACGGCCTGTTCATGGCCTTGCATTCGGACCGGAACGGGTGCAAGACCAACCTGTTCACCCTTTACAGCGATGCCAAGGCACGCGGCACATCGGTACGCGAGCACGAGCAAGGCGTTCCGTTCCTGTTCTACAACTGGAACAAGTACGTCCACCGCAACAATCCGGAGGACATCATCAGCCGGGACGCTTATCTGAAACTGGACGAGGAGGTGCAGAAACAGTACAAGGGCATACATAACAGGGAGATCCGCACACTTTTCAACATCGACCAGACGACACTGCCCTACGTGGATAAGGAGACTTACGATGCGGTATTGCAGAAAGACGGTAGTGCCGTGGAGCGTGGCTACTCCGAAACCGATGAACGGAGACTGCATATCCGCTTCAACGACTTCCTGCTGAAAATGCGGGACAATCTCGTGCCCGTGCGTTCGGACGGCAGCGGAATGCCCCATTACGAGACGGACCGCGATGCGGTCTATATGCCGCGCCAACGGAACTTCGAGCATTATAACGACTACGTTCAGGAAGCCTTGCGGCAAATCGTGAGCGCCACGGGGCACCAACAACGGCTGGCCCGTGAAGGCATGGTGATGAAAAACGGCATGGGTCCTTCGGAAGATGCCCTCAAACAGGAACGGCTGATCGTGGAGGTGGCTTCGGGCATCAAAATGCTGGAACTGGGACTGCCTGCCCGTCTGTCCGACAAAAGCCTTGAATTGGTAGACTACTGGAACCGGGAACTTAAAGAGAACCCCAACCTGATGGATGCCCTCGAAAGCGACGTGAACAACGCCCTCGAAGTAATCCACAAGGCGGAACGGGGCGAGAAAATCGAATATGCCACGATGCGTAACCGCCGGCAGACTTCGGATATGCAGGAGCAGTTACCCAAGCATTTCTACGTGGCCGATGAAATCCGGAAACACCCGAACAAGGAGGACAAGACCATTGTCATCGTCATCGATCCGTCCTCGAAATCGGCGGATGTGATACTCCCTGCCGGTGCGTCGCCGGAGGTGGACAACGAAGTGCCGGGCATGAACAAGGCCCGTATCGGCAGGGCTTTGCGAAGGGAAGGTATTGAAAACGTGCGTTTCTTCAATCCCGACGGCGCATGGGGGTACAGGCCCGATGATGCCTATTTCGCCAAGAAACAGGTATCACTGGCCCGACTGAAGAACTGGGCACTGGAGATGCTTTCCACACTGGACGTGACGCCTGCGGTCAAACGGGCGGACGAAATCGGTTTCGACCAGATACAGATGATCCAGGACGACAAGAACCGCTGGGCGCTGTATCTGAAGCCCGAACATCAGAACGGGTACAGTATCTATCCAGACAAGGAGGACGTGAACCGTTTTTTCTCCACGCTCAAACAGGCGATGGACAACATCGACAAGGTACGCATGGAACTGGCGCACAAGTATTATGTACTGGCGGAAACACAGCCAGACCTGAAAGTGGACCTGTTCAGCAGCGGGGCGCAGGACATCGACCTGAACCGGATTCAGCGTGTGTCCGTATTCAAGACCAAACAAGAAGGAACTCTGTGCGTGGCGACCATCGACGGGAAGAAACTGCAGCCCCGGAGCGTCACGCGGCAACAGTGGCAGCGCATGTGGCTGGCTGAGGACCGTGCAGAATATAAACGCCATCTGGCGGCCACGCTTTTTGCCGATGTGCTGCGTAAAGGACAGACGCAGGAAGAGACTGCCGGAAAGAAACAAGGAGAAGAGGATACCCTACAGCAGGATAAGGACAAGCACCCCAAGCAAGCCAATGAGGAATCCCCCAAAACTGCTTCATCCTTGAAAGAGTTGCCCATAAAAGATATACCGGAACAACTGTATGACAAATACAAGAAAATCAAAGAGGAACAACCGGAAGCGGTACGTCCTTTTCAAACATGAGAACAAGTATTACGCTTCCATGTATGATGCGGAGACCATAGCGAACGAGCTGGACATGCCTCCGGCCAAAGAACGCATTCCGTATGATGCGGACAAAATCATATTGGTATTTGAACACAGCAATGAGGAAACAAGGCAGCAAATCCATGCGCTGCGGGCATACGTGATGGATTGTGACGGTATGTCCAAGGCGCAGCAAAACGAGCCTGCAGAGGCAACTGACGAACAGAACGAGAACGAACAACGTCCAACCATGAGGAGGTAAAGATATGGCAAACAAGAATCAAGAATATACGGAACAATACGCAGATTATGCGATGGCACAGATGCGGAGGTACGGCATTCCGGCCTCCGTGACGCTGGCACAGGGCATACTGGAAAGTTCCAACGGGCAGAGCCGTTTGGCCGTGAATGAGAACAACCATTTCGGCATCAAGGCCACGCCCGAATGGATTGCCGAAGGTGGCCGGTACGGTCTGTATTCCGATGACAAGCCGAACGAGAAGTTTTGCAGCTACGACAGCGTGGGCGATTCGTATGAGCACCACTCACGCTTCCTGAAAGAGAACAGCCGCTATGCCCGCTGTTTCTCGCTCTCGCCCGATGACTACAAGGGCTGGACACAGGGCCTCGAAAAGGCGGGCTATGCCACGGGCGGGCATTATGCCGACAGCCTGCAACGTATCATCGAACAGAACGGGCTGCAAAAGTACGACCGGCAGGTCATGCAGGAAATGGAGACGCAGGGAAAGCGGTTCGGCGTGGAAGAGAACCCGCTCCGTGAGGTCGGAAATACAGTGGACTATTCGTTTCCGGTGGAGCGGAAAGAGTTTCTTTTCGTCACCTCGCCATTCGGTATGCGGCAAGATCCGGCAGACGGCAAGGAACGTATGCACACGGGTATCGACATCCGGTGCGACGGCGATACGGTCCTGGCCACGGAAAAAGACGGCAAGGTCGTCGCTGTCAAAGACAAAGGCCATGCACCCGGTAACAAATCGCTGACCGTGGAATACACCCGTCCGGACGGCAGCAAGGTACAGTGTACCTACATGCACCTCGGCGAAGTTTCCGTAAAGGCAGGCGATACGGTACAGGCAGGCCAGAAGCTCGGCCGTTCCGGTAACACGGGGACACGGACGACCGGGAAGCACCTGCACTTCGGTGTCCGGCAGATTTATGCGGACGGCACGCAGCGGGACGTCGATCCGGCAGCGTATCTGGCTGAAATCGCACAAAAGGGCCACATCAAACAGCAGGTACTACATAACGGCAACGACCTGCTCGCCCGATATAAGGGAACAGAAGAGAATGCCACCGGCAAAAGCCTTTCGCCCGATGCGTGGATGAAAAAACTGCTCTCCTCGGAGGATAGCGGCGTGGGATTGTCGGGGTGCAGTGATCCTGTCGTGGAAATGGCCATGACCGCCTTTACCTCCCTGATGTTACTGGCGACGCAAATCGACAGCAAGAACAAGGAGGAACAAAAGGCAGCCATTTCCGAGGCGATGGACAGCCGGCGTATCGACCTCAAAGCGTTGCTGCCGGGCATGAAAAACTGTGACCTCACAGTCGGGGAAAACGGGCGAGCTGTCCTGCAGGCGGACAACGGCAGCGTTCAGGTATCACGGGAACTGGCCTCTGCCGAGTTAAGCCGCCTGTCGGTGACGCTGAACGACAGTTCTCTTTCGGAGGAAGCCAAACGGCTGCGTGTGACCGGCGTGCTGAACACGGTCATCCTCTCGGAGGCGGCGTCGCAGAACTTTGAACGGGGAATGTCCGAACAACGGGCACAATCGGAAAACCTGAAAAGATAATCCCAAAAAGTCATGATAAAACGCGTGATGATACGACTTTGCGGGTACTTGTCCGGGGTGTCCGTCTGCGCCCTGCATATCCTGTTCTGTTCCCGGCTATTCGGTTGGGTAGCAACACTCGTTATCGTGGGCGTCCAACTGGGTATTGCCGGCTGGATTGTCTACATGAGAATACGTGCTCCCGATTAGGAAACGCTTTCAACCTGTTCAACTTCAAGACACCCCGCTTTGTCCGGTGGACTATGTATCACTAAAAGACAAAATAAAATGATTAAATGCAATATTACGGCGTGCGGCACCATCGGCCGCGACGCTTCGATGCGCACGACCAAAGAAGAGAAAACATTCCTGACCTTTCCGCTCCGCGTCGTGCTCCAAGGCAAGGACGGTCGGAACGAAACGGTCGAGATCAGTGTCAGCAAGGAGGGCGGTCAGAAGAAGGTATCCGGCTATCGAAACGGATTGCGTGTCGAGGTTGCGGGGACGCTGTTCCTGAAACGCCGGGGCGAAAAGCTCTATTTCAACCTCTTTGCCGACCGTATCGGCCCGGCGGCGGACATCGCGGATTCCATCAAGGGCGAACTGTCGTTCCGGGGCAAGGTGGGCAAGAACATCGAGGAACGGAAGGACAAAAAGGATAAGTCCTACACGATGTTCTCTGCATTCAGCACCGAAAAGGTCGATGAGAATTTCGAGTACCAGTGGGTGCGTTTCTTCTGCTTCGACAGGCAACGTGAAGAGTGGCTGCAACCGGGCGTCAAGGTAGAAGCCAAGGGCGAAATGACGGTCTCGGTACATAACGGGAAGCCGGACATCTCCTGCCGGGTGGAAGAACTGGCGCAATATATTCCCGAATCGGATAACTTCAATCAGTAGCAGTCATGGCCGGTTATAGAAAGCGAAATACGGAGGGGCCGAGCAGCGAGGACAAGGCGCTGGACCTCTTTGCCGAGATGATGATCGAGAAAATCGAAAGCATCCACAAGGACTGGCATAAGCCGTGGTTTACCGAGGGGGCACTGCAATGGCCGCGTAACCTTTCCGGGCGGGAGTACAACGGTATGAACGCCCTTATGTTACTGTTGCATTGTGAGAATGAGGGGTACAAGATTCCGCGCTTCTGCACCTTTGACTGCGTGCAGCGGCTCAACAAGCCCGGCAAGGACGGGCAGGAATTACCCCGTGTATCTGTACTGCGCGGCGAGAAATCGTTTCCCGTCATGCTGACCACATTCACCTGCATACATAAGGAAACAAAGGAGAAAATCAAGTACGACGACTACAAGAAACTCTCCGACGAAGAGAAGGCGCAATACAATGTCTATCCGAAAATGCAGGTGTTCCGGGTGTTCAATGTCGCCCAGACCAACCTGCAGGAGGCTCGACCGGAGTTATGGGAGCAGTTGGAAAGAGAGAACGGGAAAAGGGTCGAAAACGGCGAACATTTCAGTTTTGGGCCTGTCGATGCGATGATAAAGGACAACCTTTGGATTTGTCCCATCAAACCGACGCACCAAAACGAAGCATACTACTCAATCACAAAGAACGAGATTGTCGTACCCGAAAAGGAGCAGTTCAGAGACGGGGAATCTTTCTACGGAACGCTGTTCCATGAGATGGTCCATTCCACGGGTGCCGAAGGTGTGCTTGACCGACTCCAACCTACCTCTTTCGGTTCGAAAGAGTATGCCCGCGAGGAACTGGTGGCCGAACTGGGCAGCGCGTTGGTCGCACAACGCTACGGCATGACCAAGCATATAAAGGAAGACAGTTGCGCATACCTCAAAGGGTGGCTCGATGAGTTGAAAGAATCCCCACAGTTTATCAAGACAACGCTTCTGGACGTGAAAAGAGCTTCGTCAATCGTTACTCAAAAGGTGGATAAGATTGCGCAGGAGTTGGAACAAAATGTTACCGAAGAGCAAGAGGACAAACGCTCTGCCAAGGAACGTATTTTTTATGCTTCGGTGGCCTATCTCCAAACCGCTGACGACACGAAGCAACTGGACGAATTGAAGGACAAAGGCGACTACAAGGGTCTGCTTGCGCTCGCCAAGGAGTATTACGACGGCAACGGCATGGACGAGCAGCATACATACGCTTCTCCCCTCCAGAACCGGGGCGATGACCTGCTGATTGAAGATAAGGACTTTGCCGTGGTGTACAACGGAAGTGTCGGAGGCACATACGACATCATGCTGAAATACACGGAACAGGAGGTGCGGGACCATATCACACGTTACGGCACAGACCGTGCCAGCGATGATGTGAAAGAGGTGGCCAAAGATATGGCGGCGGAACAGTTTGCTGAACTGACACATCAGAGAATGCCGGTATTCGAAATGCCAAACGGAGATATTCTGTATGCAAGGTACAACAGGGACAAGGATACGCTGGACGTGGGTACGGCCACCAATGCAGGGATGGCCGTACAACATCATTACCCTTATGACCACAACATGACGCTGGAGGCCAACCTGCAAGCCGTGAACGAGAAGCTGAACGAGCTTGAAGAATACAGGGAGGAGCTACAAGAGGCGGAATATGGCGGCGGTCTGCGTCGGTAACGGCAGCGTAATATGAAGAATGTGGAGCGATTTCATACTGAAGGCGCTCCACATCCTTATAGTCCCTACCGGTTTTCATTCCGCTACAGACTATATGTTATCATTACGACAGCAGTTTGTCAATCATTGACTGTAACTGCAGCATATCGCAATATTGATTGTTTCCGCCGGTATAATCCTTTGCGTGCCGGGCAGTCCGTATCATGAACGAACCGAGTTCTATCTTTATCCCATCATCCATCCGCACATCCGCAGAATGGTTTATATATACAAACTTACCATTACGTTCAATAAAGCAACTTGTATAATAATGCCCCTTATTCTCGGATACGACCGCCGCATCCACGGCTTCTGCATATTTGGATATTTCACGTAGCAATGCCGTTTGGAAATTACTGTATTCCTTTGAAACATAAGTTTCTGCGTCTGCAAGGACAGAAGATTGCCATTGGGTATAAAAAGTCTGTGTCATATTCTTTCAATTCTAATTCTGTAAATAAATTAGGCACATAGCAATAAAAGTATTGAATTTATAGTATTCAATTAACATTTAAGCAATTACCATGATGTTTTCAGAGACCAAAATTACGGAGATTTATTGTATGACAGATGATTTTTGCAAAGAAATTGCTCAATTTCAGGAAAATATATGGTTGAAGATAAAGATATTGAATATTCCATGCCCCACTTCCTTTAATATAACTTTATTTCCAACTCCCTTTCTACCATAACAGCATACTGTTTTTGAAAGAAGCCCGCCATTGATGTATGTTTTTCAAAGACGGGCAACTGGCTATATTTTGAATTATACTCACGTTAAATAGCTTTCCCAATTCTCTTTGTCGATAGTTAATTTGTTCATTTCCCAATCGTATTCCACTTCCGGTATATCGGAATAAGGGAAGTGCACGGTATAGCCTATCTGTCCGTAGGAGCAATGCAGCGGTACAACGCAAATTTCCTGACCGCAATAAGACTGTGGCGTACAGTATTTCTTCCAATCAAAACGGCCTGCAACTATATTGCAGCAGAGCAGTTTTAGAGCCATTATGCCTTTCCAACTCTGAAAATCTTTCTTGTAACTTGCTCTTTTCATAATGAATACCATTTAATGAGCCATGTTGTAGTAAATTTCGGGTTCGCTCGATACGTTGTAAATCTGACTCCCGCAACGTACCAATAGGGCGTTTTTTCCGTAGTAAAGCTGCTTCATGCCGGTTATGTTCCCCGTGCGGTGAAAGTTTGGGAAACGGCTTATTCCTGCCTTTTCGGCGTCTCGTGTGTAGAGGGTTTTCGTTCTCATTGCATGGTTGTTTTTAATGTTTCATAAAGTTTTTCTATCATGGCTTCCGCCTGCTCCATATCGCTCACGATGTCTTTGATTCGGTAAGGTGCGCCGTTCTTGCCATGCCCGTCCGTACCAATCCACAGGTAGGCTTCATAGTCGGGGTCGAAGTCTTCGTAATATGTTTCAACTTCCTGTAACAAGCTGTCGGTGTCATTGCCTTTCATCTCAACCGAGAAACTGAAATCCTGCCCGTGAGGTGTGTATTGCTGAAAATCGAACACCACGAGGTTCGGTTTGTCGGTATCGGTTTTAACTTGCCAGCCTAATTGTTCAGCTATGGCGATAATCTGTTCTATTGCTGTCATTGTTCTGTTTTTTTATTTCCCTTTTCTTGAAGCCTTCCGACTTCGCCCAAAGGGTTGATTTTTACGTGCAATTCCCAACGGCGAAAGCAAGAACAGCAGGCAAGGAACGGAGGTTAAAATTTTATGAAATGCCGCAATCTGCGATTGCGGAAAGTTTGCGTCAAATTTTATCCGGAGTAGCGAAGCGGTACTTGACACGCTGTTCGTTCGCCGTACCTTTGCTGCGTAAAAACAGGCCGTGGCGATAGTGGAGATTCCATGAAATGATACGCCCAAGCATACAAAGGGAATGGAGGCAAAGATCTCCGGCCGTTACAACAGGAAACGACGGCAGTATGTGTCTGGGGTATAAAGGGCAAAAAAAACGTCGAACGATTGTCCATCGGACAAAATGTAAGGGAATGGAAAAAGAATTGTCTGTATAACAGAATGTTCGACATGGCCTTTATCGGGAATATGAACAACCACCTGTCCCGATTGGCAGGTGGTTGCCCGATATAACTTCCGCAGCCGGTATCAGGCGGCCATGCGCTTTCGGATAAGGGCGATGTTCTTATGCACGAGGTTCATAATCCGCTTGTGATATTTCGTATTTTTATTACACAGTCCTCTCGACTGCAGCACCTTGAATGTTTCGAGGCTCAATTCTACGGTCTCGACCCTCTTGTCCTCTATCCGTGCGGAGAATACCAGCGTATCCGGTTTGAGGTAATATTCGCACTGTCCCACGCAGTGGTGCAACGCATTACCCTCGTCGTAGTAGGCTTCCACGCTATCCAGTACACGGACGACTATCGTTCCGTCCGTGAACTCCAGACCGAAGAACTTGCCTTTCAACTCCCTAAAACGTGCCTCGTTTTCCCTCGCCCGTTTCATCTGCTCCTTGCGTTTTTCCTGCTCTTGGAGAATACGCACCTTGTTCTGATACTTGTCATGCTCGGCTTTCAAATCGGCGGGGCAAACATAGTGGGCGTTGTGCAAGTCCTTGCCGCATCTGTCGAGCATACGGAGATAATCCACCCATATTCCAATGTCCGTTATCCGATACTTCTGGCGTAACACGATTTTGTAGGACGGCCAACAGAAATCCAAATCCTGCGGGTGGTCGATGAAGTGCTTGAGGTCTCGTTTGCGTCCACTTTTAAGTATTGTCTCCACTCGGCTGTCCGATAGCAGGGCTTTCATCAGCTTTTGCGGGGCGATGTCGGCAAACGACCCTTTCAGCCCGTTGCGCCGTAACTTCGGGATAACCGTGTAGCCCGGACAGACATAACAGTCGGCTATGCGTTGGTACACGTAATTGTCGTTCCGCAGTTCCAATCCCGACCCGTACAGAAAGCTGTCCAAATAACACCCCATTGTCCGTTGCAAGGCTGTCAAAGCGGTTTTCCCGTTCTCGTCCAACCAGTATCTCGCCACTTCGCACACGTCTGTCCATGCGTTCTTGCCTTTGCGGTAACAGACATTCATTCTGAAAATCCGCTGCACCTGAAATCCGTCCTGCGTGGTGATGACAGAAAAATAGCTTTTCTCATCTGTCTTGCGGCAAAGCGTGTCTTTGAGCGTCAGTTTGGCGTGGCAGTTCGGGCAATGGCAACGCTTCGCCTTTGTCTCGTTCCACCTATGACCGCAATCGAGGCAGGTCGTTTGTCCGCTCGGTGTACGAAAAGCGTAATGTCCGACGGTATGCCGGAACGCCCATTCTGCCTGTTTCTCCGTGATAGGCAGCAACCGCCCGTTGGCGGCTACTACCTGATGCTGAAATTTTGTCCGTGCTTTCATGGTCAGAAATCGAAGAGTGAGAGTTCCGTTTGGGTATTCTGTACAGCTTTGGCGGTCGGCTTCGGCCTGCTGTGGCGTTGCTGTATCTTGCGCATTTCTTCCTCCTGATAGGCTTTCAGCGCGTCTTTTCGGGCTTGCGCCTTTTCTTCTTCGGTCAGCTCCACCTTGTGATTGACCACGACGCCACAACTGATAGGTTTGCCCACGTCGATGTTGTCCTCATCATAGTAATGAATGGCGAGCGACCACACCTCGTCGTCGGTCATTCCGCAACAGCCGCTTGCCTTGACTTGATTGAGAATGAATGTGATACAATCGTCCAAGTTTTTGTTTTCTTTGGCATAGGAGACGGCGAAAAGTTCGTCCGTCCGTGCCTTGCCGTCCAAGTATTCCTTGATAGTCCGTTTGAAATGTTCCGTACCTTTCATCGTTCAGCGTTTTGAGGTTAAAAATGATAGTCGATGACACCGCCGATGTAAAGCAGCGTACCGGGTTTAAATTCACATGCCTGCCGCAGGAACTCGTAGGATTGCTCGGCGTTGGATTGCAGCCCCTCCTCGTCCATGTAGAACCAGTAAGCGGTATCGAGCGGGTTTTTCAGGAACTTTTCGAGTTGATAGACCGGGCCAATCCAGTCCTGCACGCTTTCGGGGGTAAGGGCTTCCGCCCTGCTTCGAATGTCTGCGATGAAATCTTCTCTCCATCGTTCCGCACCGCCTTTGTAGCGTATGGTATCGTCGGAAACAAGCTCGAACATGCCTTTGGGCAGAATGTTGTTTACCAAGTTGTCGATATGGAACTGGCGTTCCTCATCGTCAATCTCCGCACAATAGTCGAAGAAACTATCGTCGCCCTGCGTGAGGGTGTCCTCGTTCAGGTAGTTGTCCTTGCTCACCCGTGTTTCGGTAATTTGAAAAATCTTGCTGTGCATAACTTTAAATTTTTAATTTGTTGAACTTGCTTTTTTCTTCTCCCTGCTTTCGGAGCCTTTTCGGCTTCCTTGGCGGGAGAGATTTTACATGCAAGCCAGACAGCGGGGAAAGGACGGAAAGGCAAGCAAACGGCCGGAGAATTTCACGGAATACCCAACCCGTCGAGGTACGAGGCGGGGGCTGAAAGGCCATCTTCGATTTGCGGAAGGCTGCCGGGCAAATCCGCGAGCCGTTAGCATAGTGGTGCTTGACGCCGGACGACCGCTGTACCTTTGCATGAGAAAATCCAACCGGCGAGGAGGCAACGGGGGCGAGATCAGGGAAAGAATGGGATAACCGGAATAAAAGAGGAAGAAGCCCGATTGTATATAGAAGTGGGAATAACGGCTAAAAAGAAAATCTGCCTGTGAGGGCGATTGACAAAAAAGCCCCCTGAACCTTTTGACCGTCCAAGGGACTTCACGTGCCCGGCAAAGCGGAATTTTCGGAACGCGAGCCGGATTATAAGGTGGCTTTTAATCGTAATGCATAATTCAACAGATATTTTCCTGAATCGGAAAACTCTTTTTATTTCCTGTATAGACATACCCGTGGCTCTCATAAAATTTTCTTGCTGCAAAATTTTCTTCCAACACCCACAGGTAAACCTCTTTTACATCGTGACTTTTTGCTGTTGTAAGGAAATGGCGCATAAGTTTTGTCCCAACACCTTCTCCTTGAAAGAACGGATCTACATACAACTCTTTCAATTCCCATATACTGTTTTTACAATCCAGTTTCATCATCCCCTTTACAATCCCGTCATCAAAAACATATATATCGTCCAAAGCTCCTATAACATCCTGATAATATAATGCAAGACGCAATACCGACATTTCATTAAAGGAAACATCATCGTTTTGAAAAATAGGGCGAAAGGCTTTTCTTTTAGAGAAAATCTGTATTTCCGCAAGTCTTGAAGCATCCTTTATCGTGGCAACTCTAATCATTTTTTGTTTTATAATTTTGTATTTACATATTATTTTCCCAAAAGTTTCTGTTCTTCACATACTATCCGGCACTGTTTCCAGTATGTTTTTTTGATAGCAAATATATAAAAATCAATTCCACAAGGTGCCATGAACGACTTTTTTTATAAGATTCACAGGAATGTGATATAAAAGAGTTTAACTCCTCCGACGTTCCTTTGCAGCTGCATAGGGTGTCGTGTGTCTTGCCTTGATTTGTCGGGTAACGTCAGGAGCAAAAACGGGAAACGCTATCGGGAGGTAGAAAGGAATGGAAATGGGGTATAAGGGTTATAACAGGTGGACGTCCGCTTAAAAAGGAATTTCTTGTGACATGCCGGGTATGGCATATAACTGGAGAGACGACCTTGCGGAATAAAGCCCCGAAACCGGCTTTGCAGGTTCGGAGGCTTGTGCCGCATGAGGCTATTTATCAGCGTTTGCCGTGCGCCTGTCCCAGAAGATAGTCTTGCAGGGATTGGTAGCGGTTTTGAATATTAGCGTTTTCATTGAAACCGTTCAGGCAATGAAGCAATGCTTTTTCGAGCGTGATGTATCGGCGGCTGAAAGTCTGTACGTTATCCAAGCAACAGGCTTCCAAAGCGTATTTGAACGGTGCAAAATTTTCAGGTTCTTTCCGAATCCGCACATGCCACAGGAAGAACAACTGAATCGTGAAACTGTCGGATTCACCTGCTTTCATCAAATGTTCTTCATCGAGCAACCGTCGGACAAGCTCCGGGGTAAGCTGGCAATCATTTTTCCGGTAATACATGCGTTTTGCCGTATTATAGGCTGCAAACTGTTCGATGTCCTGTGCCGTCAGCCTGTATACTTCCGAGTAAAATGCACGTACTTCTTTACCTGTAACAACGATTTTCTCGTCTCCGAACTCGTATTCATACGCTTTTTCATCGGAGATTTCCTCTTCTGTTAAGGTCTTGAACCCGTAACATTCCGTTACGATGAACGGTTCTTTTCCGAACTCCGCCAGAGATTCGAGGGCATGGAGGCTGTTGCAGGAGAAGAACATGTCGTTTCCAATACTTTCACCGCTTTCCAGCAGCCGGATTTTTACGTCTTCGGAATCGTTGGTGTACTTCCATACTATCCGACAACTTGCATAATGGGGCTTCCTGCCGTTCGCCTCGACAAATCCGGCAAATCCGCTCTTGATGGCGGCCTTTGTCTTCTCTACATCCGTCAGGACGCTTCGTGCCTTACAGGTTTCGCACCGGCCGAATTGCAAAGAATCGTCGGAAATTTCCGTTATCACTTTGGTGTTGGGGTTTACTGTGGCTTCGCATACTACCTGCGTACCGCCACATCGTGTACATATTATACTCATATCTTGTCAAGATTAAAAATTAATATATCTTTCTATCCGCTATATTGAACTTGTCGATAAGGTTCAGCCAATGGCTGCAATTCCTTTTCAACAAAACAATTTATCCAGATTCTGCTTAAAGCGTAGCATTAGGCGACACTTCCCATCGCATTTACGAACCGACCCCATATAGGCGCATTGACCGCTTGTTTCATCAAACAAAAAACATGACTGCCGGAATGCCTCAAAAATTCTTATCTTAACCTGTTCGTCCAGAACTTTCCCTTCCATAATTTGATTACCATTTGCGTGCATAATACATAAAAGTTAAATTAAACTCCGAGTTATTTATTTCCCTCCTCTCGGAAGCTTTTCAGCTTTCCTTGCCGGGAGAGATTTTACATGCAGATCAGACAGCGGGGAAAGGACGGGAAGGCAAGCAAACAGCCGGGGATTTCACGGAATACCCAACCCGACAGGCGCAGCAAGGAGGGAACTGAAAGGACATCTTCGATTTGGGAAGGCTGCCGGGCAAATCCACGAGCGGTTAGCATGGCGGTACTTGACACCGGACGACCGCTGTACCTTTGCATGGGAAAATCCAACCGGCGAGAAAGTGGCGGAAACGAGATAAGGGAAAGAAGGAGATACGATAGTGGAGTAAAAGGGGAAGAAGCCGGACTGTATAAAAAAGCCGGAACATTGGCTAAAAAAGGAGGTCGTTCCGTGGAAACGGCGTACAGAGAAAGTCCTCTCGAACTTTTACTGTCCGAGAGGGCTTATCGTCTACTCTATAAAATGGTAATGGGCATTTTGGCATTCTCCGTTCGATTGTGTCTTTTGCAAAACGTCATCGACGCTGGAATATCGGCTAAAACAGCCGTTATATATCTGCTTGCCGTCGAGCGTTATCCGTTGCAGGTAACAGCCGCATACTCCGTCACGGCTACGGTCAGCGACAAAATAGAACACGATACCGTTGCTGTACGACAATCGCAATTCCGTATAGTTTATCTCGGTTTTGGGCTGTTCGGTCGGCAGACGGGTATTGAAATAACCCGTAGCCAGCATGACCTGTCCGGCGAAACGCATGGCTTCTGCCCGATATTTTTTCATGGCCGAAGCCACGGGGCTTTCGTCCCGACCGTTTCCGACAAACGATGCGGGCAGGCTTCTGTTCCTGTAAGACAGTTTGAACATGCCGACCTCTTCCTGCACCACGGGCAGGCCGACAGCTTCGTACTCCTCTTTCGTCATTTCGATGAAACGTGTGCGTTCCTCGTCCAGATAGAGGCGGTAAGCGGGTTTCACCCGCTCCCGCTTCTCTTCATATTCCGCCTGTTCCCGTGCGTTCATGCAGTTATAAACGTGTCGGGACACTCTCCGCACCGCATTGACGAAAGTCGGGCTTTTGCATATCCCGAAATGCCGGGCGAAGTCGGGTACAGTCCCGATAAAGCCGTACTCTTTCCAATGATAGGTTCTCATGGCTGTCTGTCCGATTTAATCCACGACCACATATTCATTGATACTGCAGCAAGAATCGGGGTTTTCCTGCGCCCATTCTTCAAACAGAGCCTTGGCATCCTGTTCCGAGCGGACGGTTTTTCCTGCGACCTCGCCAAGCCACGCAAACAGGCTCTCCCTGTCGGCAAAATATTCGCAGAAGTATTTGCCTTTGGCAGTACATAAATCGACTATGTATTTGTCGGTAAAATACTTGCCTTCGCTGTCGTTGGTCTCGTAGAAGCCCATTCCCGGCTCTTCGGTCTGGTAATAATAACGGAGCGATGGGAATTTCTCGCACACGAGGTCGAATGTCTCGTTGCATGGCCCCCATGCCGTCTCCGTCGTAAAGCGGAGGGTTTCGCCCACCATTTCGAGGTTTGCCCAATCTCCCCGACAACTCACCTTGTCCCAGTCCTTGCCCAAGGCATCCACAAGACACCCCAGCCATGATGTCCCGAAGCCGTTTTTCACGGCAGGCGTTTTTCTGTCCTGCAAATCTTTCATCAACTCATAGAGGCTTTTGATTTCCTGCGCGTCGCCCTCTATCACATACGCTGTTGAACACCAGTTTGGCATAATCGTTAATTTTTATTCGTTAAACTTTTTCTTCCCTTTTTTCGGAAGCTGTTCCGGCTTCCTTATCGGGATAGATTTTACATGCAGGCCAGACAGCGGGAAAATGAGGAAAAGGCAAGGAAACCGCCGGGGATTGAACGGAATACCCAACCCGACAGCGCAGCACGGCGGGGACCGAAAGGTCATCTTCGATTTGGGAAGGCTGCCGGGCAAATCCGCGAGCCGGTTAGCGGAGCGGTACTTGACGACCGAATGACGCTGTACCTTCGCATGGGAAAATCACACCGACAAGGGAGTGCGGCAGGGAGCGATAAGAACGAGAATAAATAAAAAGGAGAGGTGAACGGGATATAACGGGTATAGAATATGGACTTGAAAAGGAAATTTTTCGGTATAATTATAATAAGGTGTTTCCGGACACGAGGCCGGGTAGCCGTCTTGTCTCTGCCATAACCGAAAGGTCCAGCGAACAATGAATAACGCAGCATCGTTCAGCAGTCAGAAACAGTAACTATGCCGTCGTACTGATTTACGACAATGCCGATAAAATAAGGAAAAGCCGAAAAGAGGGGCTTGCCTTCTTTCCGGCTTTTCGTGAAAGTCCTATTATCCGGGCTTCCCGTTATTCTATACGGTCCAGCCTGCGGACTTCTCTTGAATCGTCCACAGACGGGCATAAAGCCCCTCGTGCCGCATCAGTTCGTCGTGCGTGCCTTGTTCTTTTACCCGTCCGTCTTCCAGAACGACGATCCGGTCCGCATTCATGATCGTCTTAAGCTTGTGGGCGATGACGATGACGGTGCGTCCCTTGATAAGCGTGTCGATGGCTTTCTGCACCTCCACCTCGTTTTCCGGGTCGAGCGATGCGGTCGCCTCGTCCAGCAGGATAATCGGCGCATCCTTCAAGATGGCGCGGGCGATGGATATGCGCTGTTTCTCGCCGCCGGACAGCGTGCAACCGCCCTCACCCACCATCGTGTCGTATCCCTGCGGCAGGCGCATGATGAAATCGTGGCAGCAGGCTTTCTCGGCTGCCGCGATGATCTCCTCGTCCGTCGCACCGGGCTTTCCGAAACGGATATTGTCGCGTATCGTGTCCTGAAACAGATAGACGTCCTGGAACACCATCGAGATGCGGCTCATCAGACTTTCAGGTTCTATATCTTTCATCGGAACGCCATCGAAAAGGACACGCCCCTGCTGCGGGTCGTAGAATCGGGCGCAAAGTTTCATCACCGTACTTTTCCCGCTCCCCGAAGGACCGACGAGAGCCGTCAGCGTGTTTCTCGGAAACGCGATGGAAACGTCCTGAAGCACCTTCTTGTCCTGATAGGCGAACGACACATGCTCGAACCGGATGTCGCCGGTGGCCGGCGCCTGCCGTTCGCCTTCCATCTCCGGCTCGTTCATCAGCGTGAGAATACGCCCTCCGGCAATGGAGAAGTAGCGGAACTCCGCAAAGTTGGTCAGCGCCGAAGTCAGCGGGTCGAACACGCGCGAGCCGACCACGAGGAACAGCACGAAGACGAGCAGCGAGAGTTCGCCTCCCAACAGCAGGTAGGTTCCGCACAGCACCATCAGGGTCAGTCCGGCCCGCACCAATGTAATGCTCAGCAGCACGAAAGGCCCCAGCATGGCTTCCTGACGGATACAGGCACGGCGCAGTTCCGCAAAAGCATCGCGCAGGCGGACAAAGCGGTCGCCCAGCAGGTTGTAGGCTTTCATCACGCGAATGCCCTGCAAGTATTCCTCCAAGCGGTTCCCGGCATTGATTTTGGCTTGTATCTGCCTGCCGCTCAACTTTTCTGCACACTCGTGCTCATCCATAGGACAAGCAAGGCGACCGGCAGTGCGGCGAACATGGCAACGGCCATCCGCCAGTCGATCCATACCAGCGAGAGGAATGCCAGCACGGGCATGACGACGGCTCCCATCAGTTGGGGCAAATGGTGGGAAATGCCCGTCTCGGCCATCGTGAAATCGGTAACGAGCATGGACGAAAGATCGCCGGGGTCGCGCCGGGAAAGAAATCCGAGAGAGAGTTTCCGCAGATGTTCCGCCAGTGCAATGCGCCCCGACGCACTCATTTCGTAGGCTCCTCTGAAATTGGCCCGGTAGGAGGCCCGTTCGGCCAAAGCCATCACCAGCATATAGACAGCCAATATGCCGAAAATGCACCACAGTCTTGCCGTGTCGAGCGGTCGTCCGCTGCCGTCGAACGCGGCGAAGATGATGCGCACCGCCTCGATGGAGAGGCAGAAAGGTATGATGTTGACCAGATTGGCGAGCATGGTATAGCCCACGGGCTTGTAAAGACGTTCCGTATGGCCTATCGTAATGTTTTTAATCGCATTCATGTTCCACTCCTTTCATTTATGTGCGACGATATGCAGTTCTTCTTTTTTCTGAATTACCCGGATGTCGGAAAAGCCGGCTTGGGACAGCAACTGTTTCAGTTCTTCGGCTCCGTACACCGTCATTCCCTTTATCCGCTCCGTCCACGCCTTTCCGAGTTCGGGGTCGCTCGCTTCCAGACTGATGAGAAAGCAGCCCCCTTTCCGGATCACGCGGAAGACTTCGGCCAGCGCCTTGCTGACGGAAGACCAGAAATAGACGGTCTCGAAGGCCGTAACGGCATCGAAGGCCCCGTCCCCGTAAGGCAGGGAGCAGACATCGCCCTGCTGTATGAAACATCGGCGGTCCAGTTCTCCCGCATTGTGCCTGCGGGCGAAGGCGACGCTCTCCTCCGACAGGTCCATGCCGTAAACTTTTCCCTGCGGACACAGCTTCAGCAGACGCTTCACGTTGGCGCCGCCCCCGCATCCGATGTCCAGCACATTCCATTCCGGCCGCCAGTCCACCTGTTTCATGCCGCGATGGGCCAGCGAAGCGTGGAAACAGTTCATTCCCCGCAAAATCATCCGTCCCCAGAATCCCTGCGGACAACTCGTATTCTGTAAAATATCGTTCAAGAAACTATTCTTTTTCATATCTCCGTATTCAATTTTTGTTCAACTTCCAATGATAAGCGCTCGTATAGGCATCCCACATGTTCTTGTAGAGCCCCTCGGCGACGGATAAGTCGTCGTGCTGGCCCTGCTGTACGATCCGTCCCTGCTGCAAGACCACGATGTTGTCCGCCGAGACGATGGACGACAGCCGGTGGGCGATAATAATCACGGTCTTGCCTTTTATCAGGGATTGAAGGGCCTGCTGCATCTTGTATTCGTTCTCCGGATCGGCGAAGGCCGTGGCTTCGTCCAGTACCAGTATCGGCGCATTCTTCAGAATGGCGCGGGCCACGCATACCCGCTGCGCCTCGCCGCCCGACAGATACACGCCCTCGTCGCCTATTCTCGTCTCGTAGCCTTGCGGCAGCCGCTCGATGAACTCGTGGCACTGGGCGGCTTTGGCCGCCGCCACGACCGTTTCTTTCGTTGCGGCGGGGGAACCGACGGCGATGTTCTCGTACAGCGTGTCGTAGAACAGGAACGTATCCTGAAAGACGAATGAAACGGTATCCATCAACTGCGTCGTAGCGATGTTCTTGATGTTCACGCCACCGATGAGAATCTCGCCCTGCTCCACGTCCCAGAAACGGGGAATCAGGTTCGCGACGGTGGACTTGCCGCTTCCCGAAGGCCCCACGAGCGCCGTAATCCGGCCTTGCGGCGCCGTGAAGCAAACATCGCGCAGCGCCTCGGTACGTGTGCCCTGTTCCGTATTTTCGTAGGAGAATGACACGTGGCGGAACTCCACCTCATACGACTGCGGCACTTCGGGGTGTTCCGGTTCGGGAACGGGCTTTTTCTCCAGAATGCGGTCGATACGCGCCACGCCTTCGTCGATCTCCTTGGTGTTTCCGCCCAGGAACGTCAGTTTGTAGATGGGCGAAGCCACACCCGGTCCCATGATGATGAAAAACAGCCATACGGCGGCCAATGCGAGCGACTGCGGATTCCCTTGTATCAGCAGGATACCCACGGGAAGAATGAACGTCACCATCGAACCCAGCAGGACGGTGAACGCGATCATCCCGTTCTGGTAGGTGTCGCAGCATTTCAGGGCGAACGTCTTGTAAGCCTGTATCTCGGCGTTGAACTGCCGGAACGAGCGGACGCTCTGTCCGAATATCTTCACCACGGGCATTCCCCTGACGTACTGCACGGCGGAGGCGCTCATCTTTTCCTGCGCATCATAGTAAATACTCATGAACTCCCGTGCCTTCTTCCCCATGAAATTGGAGAATTGCAGGGCGAAGCTCAACAGCACCACGGCCAGACAGACCGCCGTCAGCCATGTATCCAGCGAGAAAAAGATGACGAGCATCACCACGACCGTCGCCACTACGTTCACCAAATCGGGAATCGTGTGGGCGATGAATCCCTCGATTTTCTCGATGTTCTGCTCCATCGTCTTCTTGATGGCTCCGGTAGAGGTGTTGTTGAGATAACCCAGCGACAGCTTGCCGATATGCTCGGACAGCCGGACACGCAATCCGTACAGAATGCGGAATGCAGCCACGTGCGAGGACATCAGGGCGGCGTACAGCAGCACCAGTCCGCCGATAAGCCCGCAGAAGGCGATCCAGCCCCAACGAATCATGCCGGCTTCGTCCACCGAAGCCGGGCTTGTACCGTGCGTCAGCAGCTCTTTCAACACCTCGTACACCGCCCAATAGGGTACGAGCATACACACGGCGCTGCCTGCCGACAGCAGACCCGCCAGAAAAAGCAGCCCTTTCTTCTGCCCCGCGATCTCGAACAGGCGGGACAGACCTTCTTTCTTCTTTTCTTTTGTTTCCATATATTGAATTTTATCCGATTCTCTCTATCCGTTGTTGGTAAATTCCTGTAAATCTTCCGGCCGGATTACAACAGCCCCGTCAGCCGCTCCCCGCTCTTTTGTCAGCCGGAAATCGCAGCACGAAGCACCGTGTGCCAATGTGCGGGTCCGTGTCAGCCGGATACCGAGTACATCGTGTGTGATATAATCATTCACGCAGAAATAGGGAAAAAAGCACTCGACGCCAATACGGGAACAGAGTTCGGCGACCGGGCACCGGGCAATGTCCATACCGACATCGAACGTATCGTCCGCATTCGGCAACACGCAATCGAACAGCCAATCGTCCTCTGTGGAAACATGCGAAGCGGAAGCGATGCGACGCACATAGTCGGGCGAACACAACATTTCGCGTATTTCCGAAATTTTTTCAGAAGGGATACTCGACAACGTGAGCTTTTTCAATGCTTTCTGCGTAACAATGGAAAGTTCTGCCGGACTCCATCCTCTGGCCGACAGTTCTTGCCACAGACCGATCTCATAGGCTATACCGATAATGTTTTTCACCCATGGTGATGTCGGCGGGACATCCGGAATGATTGCGGAGATACGATGAAAATTCTCGACAGCCGCTTCCATCACGGAATCAACGGATTCGACCGACAAACGGGATGCCAGTTCTTCCCTGAAAAATTCTTCGAACCGTTCCAACATTGGGAGATAAGGTTCAATCGTCGTCTCTTTCATCTTTCATGGAGAATTGCCGCCGTGTCACGGGAATTCGATACGATTTCATATCCCAACATCGAACTGAACTTGTAGCACAGCCGCGTCATCCGTCCCAATATTTGCCCGAAGAAGAAGCCCCAGCGCGGACGGAAAAACTTCATGTAATTGGCCTGTTCCAAAAGGCGTAGGCGGGGTTCCCATTGTTCTACCAGACGCCCGTCGCTCAGACCGGAGCGGATTTGCGCCTCGTGTTCACGGAGCGAATCGGGTTTCACTCCGTGACGGCTCATCATCGTACCGCAGACGTCGAACCACAGTTCGCCGCCCCCGAAACGCTCGGCCACATGGTGCAGAAATGTTTTTACCTGCTTTTCATAGAAATACATCAGCACGCCTTCGACCACGAAGATGAAATGCGCATCGGGATGCCGGCGACGCAGGTCGTCCAGCCAGCCGGCATCCAGCAGGGAGGCCGCAATGTAGGGGTTGCCCGGCTGCTCCGGAATCAGCTCGCGGCGCAGCGCGATGACTTCCGGCAGGTCCATGTCGTAGAATACGGCCTTCCCGTCGCCGATACGCTGGAAACGGGTGTCCAGACCACAGCCCACATTCACCACCACCGCATCGGCGTGCTTCCCTATGAAGCGGCGCACGGCACGGTCGAAAAACCACCCGCGCACGACGCAGCCGACCTCGCTCAACTTCGCCCCGTCGAAACGGGAGTAGTCGTATTCCAGACTGTCCACCAGCCCCTCCGCAACCTTGTCGTTCAGAATCGGGTTCTTTCGGCGGCTCTCTTTCGCCCTGTAATAGAGCGGAATGAGCAATGTCTCGGCGACAATGCTCTCGAATTTATGTCTCTGTTTCATTTGTTATGATATTTATTAATGAACGATATTCAGATTTGTTCACGAATAAAAAAAGAGGAAACCTTTGTGAAGATTTCCTCTTTTCCCGCTGCCCCGTTACGGCAGCTTGTCCGTATGTGTCTTTTCTATCTGTCATACCTTGATAATGGCCCTCCAACCTTGAATTTCAAACAGAATATAGTCATGCAGAATGGATTCCATTTCCTGTTTGGGCACCGCGTGCATCAACAGCTCCTCGAACAGCGTGAACATCCACACCGTATGCAGGTGAATGATAAAATCGGACACAGCCGTATTTATATTCGGGTACTTCTTCTTCATGGCGGCGAACCATGCCTTGACCAGCCCGGTCGAACGGTCGGTGTAGCTTTCGCGAAAATGTTCCAGCGAAGAGCCTTGGGCACGGAACAACAGGATCTCCAGCAGGCTGCGATGCGTTTCGATGAGCGAAACGTATTCGTCGATACAGGCTTTCAGGTATTTTTCGGAACGCATCGTCATCACGTCCTCGCCGCGTATGCCGTGATGCTCCTGCAACATGGCTTCCATAGCGTGCAGGACGGGACGGACCACTTCACAGAACAATTCGTCCTTGTTCCGGAAATAATTATATATGTTCCCCACACCGACACCGACGGCTCCGGCAATCTCGCGCATGGAGGTCTTGGAATACCCCTGCTGCCCGAATCGCTGTTCGGCGACTGCCAATATGCGGCCGCGTATGTCTTCTTTGAGTACCTGCATAAATAATGAACGATGTTTCCGTTTATATTTTTGCAAAAGTACGGGGTTTGAATTTACTGGACAATACCTATTTATGGTGATTTTACATGATTGAAATAAGGGAAAAGCAGGTATTACCGGAGGTAGCGAAATACCTTGTCTATATCCTTGTCTATATCCGAAAGGAAAAGTCATATTGTTCATTGAAAAGGAGAAAGTCTCATAGATTATAATTACTTTTGTACATAAAACCCAAAGAATCAAATATAAAATGGCAAAGATTACAGTAAAAGACACAAGTGTCACAATTATATCAGTCAACGAGAATGATTATATCAGCCTGACAGACATAGCAAGATACAAAAGCGATGACCCGACTGCGGTTATCGGGAACTGGCTGCGTAACCGGAATACAATAGAATATCTGGGTATTTGGGAGAGTTTGTACAACCCGAGTTTTAAACCCCTCGAATTCGAGGGGTTTAAAAAGGAAGCCGGGCTGAACGCCTTTACCTTATCACCGACAAAATGGATAAGTACGACAAACGCAATAGGCATACTCTCCAAATCGGGACGCTACGGCGGCACTTACGCTCACAAGGATATAGCATTTAAGTTTGCAAGCTGGATTTCCGTTGAATTTGAACTGTATATTATAAAGGAGTTCCAACGATTAAAGACCGAGGAACAACAGCAACTCGGTTGGTCAGCCAAACGGGAACTGTCGAAAATCAACTACCGCATACATACCGATGCCATAAAACAGAACCTTATCCCGGCAGAGGTAACCGCCAAACAAGCCAGTATTATCTATGCCGATGAAGCCGATATGCTGAATGTGGCGATGTTCGGTATGACCGCCAAGATGTGGCGTGAGCAACACCCCGAACTGAAAGGGAATATCCGGGACTATGCCACAATCAATGAGCTTATTTGCCTCTCAAATATGGAAAACCTCAATGCAGTATTTATAGACCAAGGTATTCCGCAGGGTGAGCGGTTGATTAAACTCAATCAGATAGCCATTCAACAGATGAGAATATTGGGAACTGGCGGCAGCGAACGCAAGTTATTAAAGTAGATGAGTCTCTATCAGAATTTGTGCCGAGTACGTGATGAACAATACACTATCAAACCATGACGAATAAAGATGAAATGACAATGAACTCTGATAAAAACGCCTATTTTCTATCGCTTCCGGAGATAACCGAATTATCCGTTCCTCCTAAAACGATATTGTTGGAAGAAGGCAAGGTAGCCGACAGAATGTACCTGATCCGGAAAGGTTGCCTGCGCCTGTTTTTCAACAACGAAGGACGGGACATCACTTTCCAGTTCTTTTTCGAAGGGGATTTCGTCGCGTCATTCGACAGCCTGTATCAACGGACACCGAGCCTTTTTTCCCTGGAAAGCATAGAGCCGGCAGAACTGTCGGTTATGAAGCGGGAAGATTTTTTCAGAAACCTCGGACAGAAGCCCGCGCTACGGCAGATATATGAGGAAAAAATCATCGAACGCTTCCATGTTTATCAGCGGCTCTTCCTTTCCCGCATAAAGAACACCCCCCAACAACGGTATGAAGAACTGCTGAAAGAACACCCCTCTATCATACAGCGGATTCCCCAGCATTATATTGCCTCCTATTTGGGGATTACTTCTGTTTCCCTGTCGAGGATCAGAAACAGGCGATAGTTCATTTCTTTACATTTGTTATCGTCCGGTTCCAGTCGAAGATGCGAACTTTGCCGCATCTATTAAAACCGAAAGACAGATGAAAAAGATTTTTATAATAGACTGGAGCCTGATTCCCGTGTTTGTCCTGTCCGCATACTCCGGAATCGAATTGCATGTGGCCGACTATGAAGGCAATCACGAGGTATGGCATAATTGGGCAGTTTTCCATGTCCTGACGAGCCTGCTGTTCCTCATGGCCTCCATATTTCATATAGCGACGCATTGGGGCTGGTACAAGGGAACTGCCAAGAACGGAATAGGCCGGAAAAGCAAGGTCACGGCGGTACTGTCGGTCCTGTTCCTGTCCGTGGTTCTGACCGGATTTGCCCTGTTAGGCATAGAAGGAGCAGGTTCCCCGGTCGGGCAATGTCATTTTTGGGCAGGAATCGTTACAACTGTCCTTTCTATCGGCCATATACTGAAACGCCTTCCGTTGCTACGCAAATCATTGAAATAAGCACAACCTATTCAACGGACAACTTCCGGACAAAGCGTTCTTACAGAAATCGGGGTACTTATTACAAATGCGGCTTCTTGCTTACTGTCGAGAAGACCGCATTTTTCTTTATTTTTCGGCATATCATTCGATTTCAGCATTGCTCGTCCAACCATTTGGGGCATCCGGTCCATTCGTTGCCCCTTCAAATCCGGCATCAGAGAATGGCTGTTGTCATAGGCACCGACTTCATGCAGTTCCACGAATGAGGCATTTCCTCCGTAACGGTTTATGTTTTTCACGAGCTTACGGCCTGTCCGGAGAAAACATACGTGCCAGTTTTTCCCGACGAGATTCCGAAAAGACATTAAAATAGTTGAAGAATAAAATGTTACGCATACAATTATGTACAGAATCCTTTCATTTCGAACCATCATGCCTTATTTATACCGGACGGGGGCAATGTCGCTCCCGTAAAATAATTAAGGATTATGATAATAGGTTATTTAAGGGTCAGCACGGGCAAACAGAACCCGGCTAACCAACAAGACGAGATCCGGCGTTTCGCCGACAGTAGAAATCTTTCCGTCAGCCAGTGGGTGACGGAGGTCGCCAGCGGCAAGAAGAAGGGGTGCGACCGCAAATTAGGGGGACTGATACGGCGCATGAAACGGGGCGACACGCTGATTGTCACGGAAGTTTCGCGGCTAAGCCGCACGCTGACGGACCTCATGGCCATCATGGGCAAGTGTCTGGAGAAGGGAATCAACCTTTACACAACCAAGGAGGGGTATTCGTTCGACAACTCCATCAACAGCAAGGTACTTTGTTTCGCGTTCGGTCTGGTAGCGGAAATTGAACGCAACCTGATTTCGATGCGCACGAAGGAGGCTCTCGCCCTCCGGAAAGCCGAGGGTGTCGTCCTTGGTCGGAAAAAGGCAGCTACACGAAAATGAACGTGCTGATCGAAAACCGAAAGGTCATCGTTGGCATGTTGAAGCGGAACTGTACGATTGCCGATATATGCAGGCGTTTCGACATTTCGCGGGATACATTCATGAAATTCCGTAGCCGCTATAAGGAAATAGATAAGGCCATGAAAGAGAAAGAGATAAGACGGAAAGGGGAGTTGCAAAAACGGAGGGTATGATTTTACGTTGGTTTAATCGTTGGTTAAATCGTTCGTTTTCAGCCACAAAATTACAAAAACACGAATTATCCACAAAAAAAATCTGCAAAAAATTGCGTTTCAGTTCTTTGAGTAGGACAAATTTTCCCGGAGTGTCCGAATAATACGACCTTTTTTCCGATAGTCTTTTTAACGAACAAATAAATCGGCATAACTGACAGTTATCCGGCTGATTATTTGTTGGTTCGGTGCTTTTTTACCTCTAAAGAAAGAAGCACGGCACGGACAAACGTACAGAGATTGAATAAATAGCTGATATAAATAAATTGGCATAGACAGAATTATGACAATGAAACGAATACTGTTATTATTTCTTTTATTCTGCGGCGGGTATGTTCATGCGCAAGAGTTGGACTCGGCCCGTATCCATTACCGGCAGGGCCACAGGGAAGTGGACATGCTCTTCCGGGACAACCGCGCGGAACTGGAGCGTTTTATCCGCACCCTGCGTGAAGAACACGGTGCGGACCGCCTTGAAAGCGTCGTGATACGCTCGTGGGCATCGCCCGAAGGTGTGAACCGTCTCAACGGGGTGCTGTCAGAGCGCAGGGCCGACTCCCTGAAATCCTATCTCGTGCGCCACGCCGGAATCCCCGACAGTTTGATCTGCATACATGGAGAAGGTATTGCGTGGGACATGCTGCGCCAAATGGTCGCCGCCTCGGACATATTATACAAGGAAGAGGTGCTGCATATCCTTGACCATACGCCCGTATGGGTGTTCGACAAGGCAGGTCGCGTAGTGGACGGACGCAAGAAACAGCTCATGGACCTGCGGGGCGGTATGCCGTACACCTACATGCTGGAGAATTTCTTTCCCGAACTGCGCTCCAGCCTCTCGGTGGCCTGCTACCGGAAACCCGAACCGCCCGTAAAAGTCATTTCCCAAAAAGAGACGAAAGTGAAAGAGCCGGAACCGGCCCTGCAACCCGATAGCGTGGCGGAACCGGCCTCCGAGCCGGCAACGGTGCGGAAGGAAGCGACCGTGCAACCGCATAGACCGACAGTACAGCGGTTGGCCGTTAAGACCAACCTGCTCTACGATGCGATACTGATGCCTTCGCTCGAAGTGGAGTACCGTATCGCCGACCGTTGGACGGTGAACCTCGAAGGCGACATGGCATGGTGGAATAATGACGGCAAGCACAAATGTTACCAAGTAGCTACAATCAGCCCGGAGGGACGCTGGTGGTTCGGACAGAAGCAAGGCAGCCCGTGGCACGGCCACTACCTCGGCGTGTTCGGCGGCTTCACGTGGTACGACCTTGAAAACGGCAAAGAGGGCTATCAGGGCGAGGCCGAAATGGTGGGTGTCAGCTACGGCTACATGTTCCCCATCGGACGGCGGCTCTCGCTGGAAGCCGGTATCGGTCTGGGGTACATGCACAGCAAGTACGAAGAATATCTTCCCATCGACGGGCACTACGTGTACCAGCAGACAAACCGAATGAATTACTTCGGTCCGTTGAAACTGAAGTTTGCCCTTGTGTGGCGGTTGTGGGATACCGATAAAAAGAAAGGAGGCGCACGATGAAAGCAACGCTACGATATACCCTCATGGGGCTTACGTTTGCAGGATTGACATTCCTTTCCACGAGCTGCCGGAAAGACCTGTGTTACGACCACGACGAGCATGGTCTTTCCGTGAAGGTGAATCTCTCTTCCGACTGGGAACAGGAATGGGAACGTACTTACGCCTATGACTGGGAAAAATTGTGGGAAGAGGACTGGAAGTACGACTATGAAGATTTGTGTCCTGCTCCGGCCGACGGAATACGTGTCCAAGTCTATACCAGCGACGGACAGCGTATAGAGAGCAATCTGCCCGATGAAGGAGGACGGATCGCCATGCCGGAAGGCACGCACGAACTGTTGTTCTACAACAATGATACGGAATATATCGTGTTCGATGGCGTGGCCGCTTCGGAATCCGCCACAGCCACCACACGCGGCGTGACCCGGAGTTCTTTCCATGAATTGCACGCGGGGGAACGTACCGTGAACCAGCCCGACATGCTTTACGGGGCATACATGGAAGAATACACGGCAGAAAAAACACTTGCCCCGACGGAGCTGCCGGTTACCTTGCGTCCATTGGTTTACACCTATATGATACGTTACGAGTTCGAAAGCGGACAACA
>ENA-OQJP01000101-OQJP01000101.1-human-gut-metagenome-genome-assembly--contig:-NODE-101-length-37154-cov-13.645232_pt1 | contig 37154 bp, 27 predicted proteins | sample MGYA00242611_ERZ504778 | MGnify/ENA primary metagenome ERZ504778 (study PRJEB26092, sample SAMD00036349) | human gut metagenome | host: Homo sapiens | study: EMG produced TPA metagenomics assembly of...
CTAAAGCCTCGGCCTTGACCAGCAGCGCCTCCTTGGCGGCCAGATTTCTCCCGTTCTCGGAGGAGTTGATCTGATCGCGGTCGGCCTGACGGGCGTTGAAGAAAGTGTCGGCAGCCTCGCGGAACTTGGCCCACAGGGCGTCGTCCTCGTTGCGGCCGGCGCGACCGGCCTTCTTCCAACGGTCCATCAGCTCGTTGAACTTGCGGGAGGTCTCGCCCCAGGCGGTGGAATCCTTCAGCTCGTTGGCCTCGGCGATGATGGCTTCCTTGGCTTCCTTGGCCTGGGAACGCTCGTTGTCGCGAGCCTGCGCCCACTTGCGGCGGGACTGGTTGAACGTGGTGCGAGCGGCGGAGAAGCGCTTCCACAGTGCCTCGGCCTCGGGCTTGTCGATGCGGATGGTGGTGCGCTGGTGATTCTGCCATTCATCGAACAGGTTGCGGAACTTGTCCGCGGTGGAACGCCAGTTGGTGTTGTCGCCCAGGGAGGCGGCCAGTGCTTCGGCCTTCTCCACGATGGCGGTGCGTTCCTCGACGGCCTTGGCCACGGCGGCCTTGCGGGCCTCGGACAGTTCGGTCTTCTTGGCCTCGCCGGCGGTCTTCAGCGTCTCGAACTGTTTCTTGAGCGCGGCGACATCGCCCACGACTGCGGGCTCGGAGGTCTCCTCGCCCAGCAGCTTCAGGGACTCGTCGATCTCACGGGTTTTGACATTGGGAGAGGTCAGGCGGCTGGCCAGCAGATCCAAGCTTGGCCTTGAGATCCAGGAAACGACGGGCGTACAGCGCCAGGGCCTCTTCCTTGGAGGCGTCCGGGAACTGGCCGACCTCGCGTTCGGTGTCGCCCTCCTTGACGAAGACGGTGCCGTTGTCGTCCACGCGGCCGAAGGCTTCAGCGGCCTTGACATCGGCGTCGGAGTATGCGGCGTGCGCGGCCGGGGCCGCAACGTGGGCCTTGGCCGCGGGGGCCTTCTTAGCGAAAGCGGCGGGGGAGGGCGCATGCGGCTTCGGCATTGAAGCAGGAGTCGGTGTGGCCGGGCTGGCCTCGGGTGCGGGTGTCGTTGCCTGTTCTTCGGTCGCAGCGGTGTTTTCGGTTTCGGTGACAGTCTCGTCGGCCATGGCCAGCTCCTTACAAGCATAGAGTGAGTGAGTGGGAACGCCTCGCATACCGATAATTCGGCATGCTTTGACGCAACCCTCACCTATTATATTGATTTCGTGGCTAAAGGTGCATCAATATCAGGATTCCCGGAGTGGCTCCCCTCCGAACGTGTTGTGGAGCAGCGTGTTATCGATACGCTTCGTAAGGTTTTTGAGCTCAACGGCTTCATCGGCATTGAGACGCGAGCGGTGGAAACCGGCGCTTCTTTGCTGAAAAAAGGCGAGACCAGCAAGGAGATTTACCTGCTGAGCCGTTTGCAGGAGGTCGGTCATGAATCCGACACTCCGATTGAAGAGCGTTTGGGCCTGCATTTCGATCTGACCGTGCCGCTGAGCCGGTATGTGGTCGAGCACTCGGGTGCGTTGGCGTTCCCGTTCAAGCGCTGGCAGATTCAGAAGGTGTGGCGTGGCGAGCGTCCGCAGGAAGGCCGCTTCCGCGAGTTCGTGCAGGCCGACATCGACGTGATCGGCGCCGGCGACCTGCCCGACCACTATGAAGTGGAACTGCCGCTGGTCATGGTCTCCGCACTGGAAGAGCTGCGCGCGTATGGCCTCCCCAAGGCCACCGTGCACGCCAATAATCGCAAGTTGTCTGAGGGGTTCTACCGTGGCCTTGGCCTGACGGACGTCGAAGGCGTGCTGCGCGAGATCGACAAGCTCGACAAGATCGGTGCCGATGAGGTGGCCCGACTGCTCACCGAGACCTGCGGCGCCACCGAGGCACAGGCGCGCGCCTGCCTCGAATTGGCCGAGCTCACCGCCTCCGACGGTGCCGAGCTTGCCGCTAAGTTCGATGCGCTGTGCGAGGCTCACGGCATCGTCAAGGATTCCGAGGCCTACACGCTGGCTCGTCAGGGACTCGATACCCTGGCCATGATCGTCGACGAAGCCGCCGCCATCCGCCCCGGTTCCGTCATCGCCGACCTGAAGATCGCCCGCGGTCTCGACTACTACACCGGTTCCGTCTACGAGACCTTCCTCGACGGTGCCGCATCACTCGGCTCCATCTGCTCCGGTGGCCGTTACGACAATCTCGCCTCCCAGGGCAACCGCAAGTATCCGGGCGTGGGCCTGTCCATCGGCCTGAGCCGACTGGTCAGCTACATGCTGCACACCGCCGGCGCTCACGCCAACCGTGTCAGCCCGGCCGCCGTGCTGGTCGCTGTGTGGAATGAAGAGGATCGCCCGGCCGCCAATCGTATTGCGAACCAACTGCGTGCGCGCGGCATCGCTACTGACGTGGCACCCACCGCGGCCAAGCTCGGCAAGCAGATCAAGTACGCGGACAAACTCGGCATTCCGTACGTGTGGTTCCCGGCCACCGCTGCCGAAGGTGCGGAAGGCGCAGAGCCCGCTGGCGACGAGGTCAAGAACATCGTCACGGGCGAGCAGGTTGCCGCCGATTGCACGTCGTGGGAGCCGGATACTGTGGTTGCCCAGCAAACCGTCGAAATCTGACGTATTCGCGCGAAAAATCGAGGAGAAACAAGATAATGAGCCAGACGGCTTACAGAACACATCATGCCACTGAAGTGACCGAGGCCCTGGTCGGCCAGAAGGTCACCCTTGCCGGTTGGGTTGACCGACGCCGTGATCACGGTGGCGTGGCCTTCATCGACCTTCGTGATTCGACCGGCCTCGTGCAGGTCGTCATTTACGACGAGGATATGGCCCGCCCGCTGCGCAGCGAATTCGTGATTCAGATTACCGGCGAAGTGCGCCTGCGCCCGGATGGCAACGAGAACACCCATCTGGCCACCGGCAAGATCGAGGTTGTGGCCGAGACCATTGAGATCCTCGCCAAGTCCGACGCTCTGCCGTTCCAGGTTTCCACCGCTCTCGAGAATGAGTCCGAGAACAAGCTGCCGGGCGAGGACGTGCGTCTGAAGTACCGTTACCTCGACCTACGCCGTCCGTCCATGCAGCACAATCTGAAGCTGCGTTCCGACATGGCTAAGGCCGCCCGCCACGCGCTGGAAGACATGGACTTCACCGAGGTCGAGACCCCGACCTTCATTAAGTCCACCCCGGAAGGCGCCCGCGACTTCGTGGTGCCGGCCCGTCTGGTGCCCGGTTCCTGGTACGCCCTGCCGCAGTCCCCGCAGCTCCTCAAGCAGCTGCTCATGGTCTCCGGTGTCGAGCGTTACTACCAGCTCGCCCGCTGCTACCGTGATGAGGACTTCCGCGCCGACCGTCAGCCCGAGTTCACTCAGCTCGATATGGAGATGGCCTACGTGGACCAGGAAGATGTGATGGCCATGACTGAGAAGGTCATCGCCGCCATCTGGAAGTCCGCCGGCTATGAGGTCCAGCTGCCGCTGCCGCGCATCACGTGGAAGGATGCGATGGACAAGTACGGCTCCGACAAGCCGGACCTGCGCTTCGGCAACCCGCTGGTGGAACTGACCGAGTACTTCAAGAACACGCCGTTCCGCGTGTTCCAGGCCCCGTACGTGGGTGCCGTGGTCTTCAAGGGCGGTGCCGCCACGCCGCGTCGTCAGTTCGACGCTTGGCAGGATTGGGCACGTCAGCGTGGAGCCAAGGGCCTTGCCTACGTGGTCTTCGGCGAAAACGGCGAGCTCAAGGGCCCCGTCGCCAAGAACCTGTCCGATGAGGAGCGCAACGGCCTGCGCGAGGCCGTCGGTGCCGAGGAAGGCGACGCCGTCTTCTTCGCCGCCGGTTCTCGCGAGTCCGCCCAGCTGCTGCTGGGTGCCGTGCGTGTGGAGCTCGCCTCCCGCGAAGGCCTGCTGGATCCGAAGAAGTTCGCTTTCACTTGGGTTGTGGACTTCCCGCTGTTCAAGCCCACCGACGATCCGGATGATGACGATGTGGCTGTCGGCCACTCCAAGTGGACCTCCATGCACCACCCGTTCACCATGCCTTCCAAGGATTGGATCGACAAGTTCGACAAGGATCCCGAGCACGCCATGTCCGACTCCTACGACATCGTCTGCAACGGTGAGGAGATGGGCGGCGGTTCCGTACGTATCCACCGCGACGACATCCAAGCCCGTGTGCTCGATGTGCTGGGCATCACCAAGGAAGAGGCCGACGAGAAGTTCGGCTTCCTGCTTGAGGCATTCAAGTACGGCGCTCCGCCTCACGCGGGTCTGGCCCTCGGTTGGGACCGCACCGTGTCCATCCTGGCCGGTGCAGACTCCATCCGCGACGTCATCGCCTTCCCGAAGGCCGGCGGCGGCCGCGACCCGCTGACCGGTGCTCCGGCCCCGATTTCCGACGAGCAGCGCGCCGAGACTGGCGTCGACTACGACCCGGACGCCGACGAAAACTAATCTACGGAGCGTATACCGCTTTTCCTCAGCACTCGACGTACTTCAGTGCGCCTTCGGCTTCGGACGGCGGTCTCCGCACGCGTAGATTAATTTTCGAGGAGTAATGCTCCGGTGCTATTAGCCGCAAATGGCCCTTGGAATAATTCCAAGGGCCATTTGCTTTTTGCGGGTGGGGCCCAATGTGCCAAATACCTGCCAAGGGGTGCCAAATACTCCGCCCGATGGCACCTCCGCCATGCGGCAAACCTCGCACCATGCGGTGTCCCCCTTGGCGTTTGCCGATTATCCTTCCATGGGGCGGTAACTTCCTCATGGGGCGGTAAACAACCCATGGGGCGGTGAAAACCCCATGGGGCGGTAGGTCAAAATGGCTTAATTCCGCGGTTTCACAATTTCTTCAAACCGCCCCATGGGCAAATTACCGCCCCATGAGGAGCGATCGCAACTCCGTATTTGATCAATGTTGTGATGCTTTGTTGTGTTTTGCTTGTTTCCGCCTCCTGTATTCCCCTTTGCGCGCATTGATGGTAAGGCTGCCGTCTATTAATACCCGGCATGAAGGTTGAGGACGGCCAGGAAGCGGTATTTGCATCGCGGTGGCAACCTCTTGTGCGAAGGCACGTTGTTTGGCGGTGTTCCACAGGTCATCGGCGAACACCTCGATGACGGTCCAGCCCAATTGCCGCAGACGTCGACGTTTTTGCTGGTCCCGCACATATTGTTTGCGGAAGCGACGGTGATGATCGCCATCATATTCAATAGCGACTTTGTATTGTGGATAAGCCATGTCAACGGTGTAGGTGTATCCGTTCTCTGAATCGGTAATGCCATATTGTGTTTGCGGTATGGGCAGGCCGAAAAGCATAAGCGCCAAGCGTGTACGAGTTTCCTGAACGGAATCCGATGGTTTTACGAGCTTCAGCGCCGCCTCACAACGCGCACGGCCAATAACGCGGTGAAAGGCCGTTAGTCGTTGAGTGAATTGTTCAATGGCATATCCATAACGTCTGATGAGCGCTTCAGCCAGCACCACTAATTCAGTGAGGTTGAGATATTGGGCAAACTGTATCCACGCATCCATGGGATGCATGCAGGTTACGCCGTTTGAGAAAGCGATACTGTTGAACTTTGCATTCCATATGCGATAGTCGACATTGTCCAATGAAGAGCGGGTCCCCTTGCTCCTCACCGTCACATAAAAATCCTTCTGCGGCAACGTGCTGTGCCTCGGCAACTCCACGCCGCATAATTCCAATGCGGTATACAGCGAGAAACACAACGTGCGTTTCGTGCGCACTTTGCCCAGCAGATTCCAACAGGCCGTGTTCTTGGCCGTGGCTTTGGCGTCAAGATCTTTGCGCAGATAGTTGTTGATTTCGCCATTGTGCGGCACTTCGCTGTATCCGTTCATGCGCCGAGCGTAGCGCATTCCACGGTGGCACAGGGGCAAAACCGAAAATGGGGATAACTTAAGCGGCGCGAACCGGTTATCCACCGGCATATCGTGTGCCGCGCCCGGTTATCCACCGCGCTTCGGGAGTGTCGTCCACCGTATAACAGCACTCATCGTGTGCGAACAGCTAGCCACGCTCAAAATGCCTAGCGCATTTATACGAATACGACATGGGAAACGGCGAGACCAGCCCCACACAATACAAAGTGACCGCCAGCCATGCGCCCGACTGCGGCATACACGGCAGCAACGCCAACGACACCAAGGCCAAACATGGAATCAGCAGATAGGACAACACGTGCCCGCTTTGCCGTCGCAGCAACGTCTCAGCCACCACGCAGCAGGCAATCAGCGCACAGCAGACGCCGAGCGATGCGCGACTCAGCGAGAATGTATGCCGATGCCCAATGCCGCCTTCACGATGTCTGATGCGGAAATGAGACATCGACTGAGCAACTGTGTGGACATACTGTGAACACGTTGGAAACGTCGGTGTGCTATCCTCCCACTCATGTCTGAAACGAACAATGAAACAGCAGTGCGTTCGCGCGCGACAAGCACAACATCACCGAGCAAGGCCAAATTGACCCCGCTGGTTCCCGGCAAAGAGGACCCGAACCGTCCGCTAGTCGAACTGACCCACGTCGAAAAGCACTTCGGTGCTTTGCACGTCCTCAAGGACATCAACCTGACCGTCGCCAAGGGTGAGGTGCTGGTGGTCGTGGGCCCGTCCGGCTCAGGCAAGTCCACGATGTGCCGCACCATCAATCGCCTCGAGACCATCGATTCCGGCGACATCCGCATCGACGGCAAGCCCCTGCCACAGGAAGGCAAGGAGCTCGCGAACCTCAGGGCCGAAGTTGGCATGGTATTCCAGTCGTTCAACCTGTTCGCCAACAAAACCATTCTTGAAAACGTGACGTTGGCCCTCATCAAGGTGCGTCACATGGACAAGAAGGAAGCCGAGCAACTGGCCATGGACCTGCTCGCCCGCGTGGGCGTCGACTCCCAAGCCAGCAAGATGCCCTCCCAGCTCTCCGGCGGCCAGCAGCAGCGTGTGGCCATCGCCCGCGCGCTCGCCATGCGCCCCAAGGTCATGCTGTTCGACGAGCCCACTTCCGCACTCGACCCGGAAATGGTCAACGAAGTGCTCGACGTGATGGTCGAACTCGCGCATGAAGGCATGACGATGATCTGCGTGACCCACGAGATGGGTTTCGCGCGCAAGGCCGCCGACCGCATCGTCTTCATGTCGGACGGCCAGATTCTCGAAGAGAACACGCCCGACGAGTTCTTCGAGCATCCGCAGACCGACCGTGCCAAGGACTTCCTCTCGAAGATCCTCACCCACTGACGAACCCACTGAAAGACGGGTACGCAATCCAATGACATTCACCAATACGTTCAAACGGAAGGCTTGCCGCGTGATCGCCGCGCTCGCCGCCGTGGCCTGCACAATGTCGCTGGCAGCCTGCGGCGCGGACGAAACCGGCAAGATCCGCATCGGCATCAAATTCGACCAGCCTGGCCTGGGCTTCAAGAAGTCCGGCACCTACGTGGGCTTCGACGTGGACGTGGCCAAATACGTCGCCAAGAAACTCGGCTATTCCGAAGACCAGATCATCTGGAAGGAAGCCCCCTCCAAGCAGCGTGAGGCCATGATTCAGAACGGCGACGTGGACATGATCCTCGCCACCTACTCCATCACCGACGAGCGCAAGAAGGCCGTCTCCTTCGCTGGCCCGTACTTCGTGGCCGGACAGGATCTGCTCGTGCGCAAGGACGACAACTCCATCAACGGCCCCGAAGACCTGAACGGCAAGCGCCTATGCTCCGTCACCGGTTCGACCTCGGCCGCCACCGTCAAGGAGAAGTTCGCCTCCGAAGTCCAGCTCATGGAACAGCCCGGTTACGCCGAATGCGCCACCGCCCTGTTCTCCGGCATCGTGGACGCGGTAACCACCGACGACATCATCCTGGCCGGCCTGGCCTCCGCCTCGCGCGGCAAGCTCAAGGTGGTTGGCAAACCGTTCACGCAGGAATACTACGGCGTGGGCATCAAGAAGGGCGATACGCAGCTGGCCACCAAAATCAACAACGCCATCGTGGACATGATTCAGGACGGCTCGTGGGAGAACGCCATCAGCGATAACACCAAGGGCACCAACTACACGCCCGACGTACGCTACAACCCGCCCATCCCGGACGAAGGAGAGGAGGCCTGATGAGCGGATTCCTGGAACTCTTCAGCCAGTATGACGTGCTCGGTGCGTTTCTGGTCAATATCGAACTGACCTTGTGGTCCGCCCTGTTCTCCCTGATCCTCGGCGTGATCCTCGTGGTGATGCGCATCTCGCCGATTTCCTCACTCAGGGCCGTGGCCGGTGCGTATGTGGAACTGTTCAAGAACCTGCCGCTGACCATCATCATGGTGTTCATGGTGCTGGGTGCCTATGCGCAGCTGAAGCTCAGCTTCTCCGACACCTTCGCCACGAACTTCTTCTGGCTCGCGGTCACCGGCCTGAGCCTGTACACGGCGGCGTTCGTGTGCGAATCGCTGCGTTCGGGCATCAACACCGTGCCGATTGGCCAGGCCGAGGCCGCACGAGCGCTGGGCTTGGGCTTCATGCAGTCCGCTACTGAGATTATCCTGCCGCAGGCCTTCCGAGGCTCCGTGGCGCCGCTCGGCAACACGCTGATCGCACTGCTCAAGAACTCCACCGTGGCCGCCGCCGCATCCGTGGCCACCGAAACATCCTCGCTGATGAGCGAGATGATCGAATTCCGCCCCGACGTGATCATCCAGATCTTCCTGATCTTCGCGCTCGGCTACGTGATCCTGATCATCCCCATCGGCATGCTCACCACGTACCTGTCCAACAAGCTCGCCGTAAGGAGGTGACGGATATGGCCGATACTTCGAATTCCGTGCTGTTCGACGCGCCCGGTCCCAAGGGCCGGCGCACCATTCGCATCGTCAACTGGATCGCAGGCATTCTGTTCGCGGTGGTGCTCGTGCTTATCCTCATGCGCCTGCACAACCCGCCGGACGGCGAGAATCAGCTCAGCTGGGAGCTGTGGAAGCCCGCCATCGAACGTGAAGCGTGGACCGATTTCTACCTGCCCGGACTGTGGATGACCATCAAGGCCACCGTCGTGGCCGTGGTGGGTGCCGTGGTGTTCGGCCTGGTGTTCGGCGTGGGCCGACTGCTGCCGAACCCGCTGGTACGTGGCGTTTCCGCCGTGATCGTCGAGTTCTGCCGTGCGGTGCCGGTGCTGCTGCTCATGATCTTCTTCTGGCGATGGTTCGCGTTCGCGGGCCTGCCCAGCCCGTCCTATTGGGCCGTGGTGCTGGCCTTGGTGCTGTACAACGGTTCGGTGGTCGCCGAACTGGTGCGCTCCGGCGTCGGCAATCTGCCGGGCGGCCAGCGTGAGGCCTCGCTCGCTTTGGGCCTGACCGAAACGCAGTCGCTGATGGAGATCGAGGTGCCGCAGGCCGTCTACGCCATGCTGCCGGCCGCCGTCACCCAGCTGGTCGTGGTGTTGAAGGACACCGCCCTAGGCTCGATCATCATGTATACCGACCTGCTGCAGGAATCGCGCCGACTCGGTTCGATGTACTTCAACATCCTGCAGACGCTGGTCATGGCCGCGGTGATTTACTTCATCGCCTGCTGGCTGCTGTCGAGGCTCGCCGAATGGCTGCCCGCGCGCATGCAGCAGCGTACGGCTGCACCCGCCGAGCCCGAGCCACTGGCGCCGATCGCCGCCGGCGACCCGTCCAATGTCAACCAGATTGCTGTGGCCAAGGAGGTCGAAGAGCTGCCGCTTGGTGGTACGCCGCGCAAATACCATGTGCATCACCGTGGCACCAACGCCTCGATTCGCAACTGGCGGCGCACCCGCTACGAACAGGGATATGACACCACCCAGCCCGAGTCACAGGTTGACCCGGAGACCGGCGAATTCCCGGCGTTCCGCAAGCCCGAAGACAAGCCAGAGGCCTGACGGTCAGCTCAATCGCCGCTAAGCCAGCACGAAGAATTTACTGAGTGTTTGACTGGGCTCCGGCTACGTAGCCTTCACGGAGGATAGGTTGGAACATATGAAGATGTTCCGGCACCTATCCTCCGTTTTTGCTATTGCGACCATTGCGCCGCTGGCGTTGGCGGCCACGCTAGCCGCGACGCCTGCAATCGCACAGGCCGACCAGCTGCCCAACCCGGATTGGGTGGCATTGCTCTCCGACTACGAAAAGAACTATTGGCAGGCCCCCACCGATGCCGGACACGGTGGCAAGGTGCTCCACGCCGATACCATGAAACTCGACGAAGATTTGGCCGTGGCCATTAACCACAAAGCCGCCGAAAATCTCGATAAGGATGGCCTGAACGCCCAACGCAAGCGTGCACTCGTCGACTCCGATCTGCAAGCCGAGGAAACCATGCCGGACGCGCTCGGTCCGGTGCTTGGCAAATATATGAGCGAAGGGCTCAAATCCGAGAAACTCAACGCCGTCGCCGATATCTTCTCCTTTAACGTGGCCTCCACCTACGCCTCAAAACGTGCGGCCATGCATCCGCGCCCCTATCTGAACCGTGCGGAAAGCAGCTACGGCGGCACTAACGATCTCGCCGGACTGCCCGCCACGCTTGACATCAAGCAATCGCCCTCATGGCTCGAACACGTGCCCGGCTACTCGAACTTGCAGAAAAACAGTTCCTACCCCTCCGGCCACACTACCGGCGCCTATTCGTGGGGTATCGCGCTGGCCGGCATGATTCCCGAACTTGCGCCGCAAATCATGGCCCGCACTTCGGAGGCTGGCAACAACCGCATCGTGCTCGGCGTGCATTATCCGCTTGACATCATGGGCGGGCGCATTGGCGCATCCGCCCAGAACGGGCAGTACTGGCATAACGAATTCGCTTCGTCCATCGTGCCCGCGTCCCGGCAGCTGCGCGACTATCTGGTGTCCCGCTGCGCCGCGGACGGCCACGGCACTACCCTCGCCGCCTGCATCGCCAACACCAAGGCCTCCGGTTCGGGCGGCTACACCAACGATTTTCTGGACCCAGTGGCCACCGAGCCGGTCGCGGACCAAGCCTCGGCCGTGCGCGTCTACACCGCACGCCTGACCTACACCTTCCCGCAAGACACCGCCCAGTCCGGCGCTGATTTCGTGGCCCCGCGCGGGGCGGCGGACGTGCTGCGACTGGCCTATCCCGAACTGCACGCCGATCAGCGCAACGCGATTTTGAAAGCCACCGCCTTGGATTCCGGATACCCCCTATGGCAATCGAGCGACGGCTGGCAGCGTATCAACTGGGCCAAAGCCCTGTGCGCCCGCGTCACCTTGGATAAGCACGGCGACGTGGCCAAGGTCGAGACCGCTGACCAAGTGGCGCTTGCCGGCCCGAGTGTGGTCAATGCCCAGTACATCGACGCGGGCAATCACCCGGCGTCGGATAGCTTGGCGGGTGAAAACAGTGCCATTGCGGCCGGGCCGGATCTCGCCACCCTCCATGCCGTGCAACGACCGGCGTTGATCAGCGTAGCTATCGGTACCGCTGTAATCGCGATTATCGGCGGAATACGGACGGTTCGACGCAAATCCAAGAACCAGCTTCAGCAGTAATTCAGCCAAAGTTCAGTCGCGCTGCTCACCGCTGCGGTGACACTGAGCAGCATCGCCCTGATCGGCGTGCCCGCTGCGACTGCGGACGAGCAGCAGACCACTGCCGAACAGAACACGGCTGCCAAACCATCCGTAATCATCAACGAGGTCTATGCCGGCAATACGAAAGCTGCCGGAGACCCGGATAGCAAGCGTTGCGATTGGGCCGAGCTCAAGAACACCGGCTCCACAGACGTTGACGTGAAGGGCTGGGGCATCTACGACAGCGGCAAGAAAGCCAAGAAGCACTACACCATCGGCGCCAGCGAAGTAACGAATACGGACACCGTCATCAAAGCCGGCGGATATCTGGTGGCATACATCGACCCCGACAAGGCAAAGCCTGCCAAAACCTGCGATGCCGCTCCCGATATGAAAGTCTCCTCGATCAAGAGCGAGAGCGACAATCTGATAGTCACGATTCTGGCCACTTCGAATTGTGATGATAAGAACGCATCCACGAAATTCAATGATTCGGCCACCCGACTCACGTTGCAGGACAGCGACGATAATGTCGTGGCCGATGCCGTGTTCGATTTTTCGGGTCTATTCCACGTATACCGCGCAGTTGTCCAGCAAGCGCAAGGGCATGGAAGCTGAAGGCAAGACCTGGAACTACCACGATATTCTTGCGCAATTCATCACGATGCACAACAAGAAGTCAAACGTACTGCTTATCTGGTCGGGTGACTGGCCCACCTACAGCAGCAATTCCGACAAATACTATGTGATTCTTGCCGGTGAGGGCTTCGACTCGACGGATGAGGCTTGGAATTGGTGCAAAGCCAACAATTACGGTCCGAACGACTGCATGCCTATAGATTTGCAGTAACAAGTGGAATGTGAATGTCGCTACGTTGCTGGGTCTCCTGAGTTACAAGACGTACAATCGGGAGCATGGCCAAGGACGACGACAGAACCAACAAGCCTGAAGAGGCCGGCAAGTGGGGTACAGCCGGAAAATCCTCAGGAAAGAACAACAAGAACGGCAAGGGAAAGGAATACAAAACCGATCGCCGGATCGACAAGGTATTACAGCTCGCGGCGGATCGCATAGACACCATCGACTCCAGTGCCAGCGTGCCTGAACGACTGGCACGTGCGGCGAAATCCAGTGAACTGCTCAGCGCCGTATGGTCGTTGCCGCCCGCTCAACGTCTTATGTTCCACCACGGCATGCAGGTCACTGATGTCGAAGGCGATTCCACTCCCGGATTCGACGGCAATAAAGAGGACGCCGAGAAGTTCATTTCGATCAGCTCCTCCGAAATCGCCCGATACCAGCGGCTCATGTACGCGAATGGCGTCAAAGGCTCGACACGGCGGCTGCTCATCGTGCTGCAAGGCATGGATGCCTCCGGCAAGGGCGGCATCGTGCGTCACGTGTTCAGCCAAGGTGACCCGATGGGCATCCATTACCATGGCTTCGGCAAGCCTGCGGCCGAGGAGCTCGACCACGACTTCCTCTGGCGTGTGAAGCGTGAATTGCCCAAGCCGGGGTGGATTGCCGTATTCGACCGCTCCCATTATGAAGATGTGGTCATGCCGCACGTCTATGGCACCTATCCCGAAGACGTATGGCGTGCCCGCTACGACCAGATCAACGATTTCGAACGTGAACTGGCCGCCAGCGGATGCGCCATCCTCAAGATCTTCCTCGTGGTAAGCCAGGAAGAACAGAAAAAACACTTTCTTGGGAGGCTGGATGATCCCACCAAGTTCTGGAAATTCGATATCTCCGACCTCGAGGCCCGCGACCGATGGGATGAGTACATGTTCGCTTGGCAGGAAGTGTTCGAGAAAACCAGCACGGCCGCCGCACCGTGGTACCTCGTTCCGGCCGATAACCGCTGGTATTCGCGAGCCGTGGTCTCCGAACTGCTGCGCACCACCTTGAAGAACATGAACATGACCTGGCCTCCCCTCGAACCCGAGGTGGACCCCGACGAGGTGCGCCGCCGGTTGGCGTGAGCGATCCTCCCATTGGCGGAGCCAAGCGCATGGCACGGCTCTTCGCATGGCTCCGCCCGCTGACGGGAGGCGTCGCATAGCGACGGAGGGCGGCTCGTGCCGTCGGAATAGGCCACTAGGTAGACTGAGCATTATGACTGACGAGAAGGAATACGGATCCCTGGGGCGGCTGGCCCCCGAATGGGACGGCGACGGACGCGAACGGAATCTTACGGCCGACGACATCTACGAACGGTTCTTCGGCTGGGTGGAAGACGTCAAGGGCATCGAGCCGTGGCCGCATCAGGAAGAGGCCATTATGGACCTCTTGGCCGGCGACCATGTGATTTTGAATACCCCGACCGGTTCGGGCAAATCGCTGGTGGCGCTCGGCATGCACTTCGCCGCCCTATGCACTGGCCGCCGCTCCTATTACACCGCTCCGATCAAGGCGCTGGTGTCGGAGAAATTCTTCGACTTGGTCGAAGTGTTCGGCCGCGACAATGTCGGCATGATCACCGGTGACAGCCACATCAACGCGGACGCGCCGATCATCTGCTGCACCGCCGAAATCCTCGCCAATCAGGCTTTGCGCGAAGGCACCCATGCCGATGTGGGCCTCGTGGCGATGGACGAATTCCATTATTACGGTGATCCGGAGCGCGGCTGGGCGTGGCAGGTGCCACTGCTCACGCTGCCGCAGACCCAGTTCCTGCTGATGAGCGCCACGCTCGGCAATGTGGACGCCATCGCCGACAAGCTCTCCGATCTGAACGACACCCCGGACGTGGATGTAATCGCCGACGCGCCGCGACCGGTGCCGTTGAGCTACGAATACACGCTCGACCCGATGGAAAAAACCGTGGAACTCGCCTTCCGCAACGGCGAAACCCCGATTTACGTGGTCCACTTTTCGCAGGACGCCGCATTGGAGACCGCGCAAGCGCTCGCCTCCACCGGTGTATCCAGCAAGGAACAGCGCCAAGCCATCGCAGAAGCCATCAAAGGCGTCAAGTTCACCACAGCCTTCGGCAAGATTCTGCAGCGACTGCTGCGCACCGGTGTCGGCATCCATCATGCCGGCATGCTGCCTCGCTACCGCCGCCTGGTCGAGCAGCTCGCCCAGCAGGGTCTGCTGCCCGTGATTTGCGGCACCGATACATTGGGCGTCGGCATCAATGTGCCGATTCACTCCGTGGTGCTCACGGCCCTGACCAAGTTCGACGGCACCAAGATGCGCCGCCTGCGCGCCCGTGAATTCCACCAGATTGCCGGACGAGCCGGTCGTATGGGATTCGATACCGAGGGACTGGTGATCGCCGAGGCTCCCGAATACGAAATCGAAAACCAGAAGGCCATCGCCAAGGCCGGGGGAGACCCGAAGAAGCTCAAGAAGGTCAAGCGCAAGAAGGCTCCGGAAGGTTTTGTGACCTGGAACCAGAGCACGTTTGACAAGCTCATCGACGCCGAACCGGAAACCCTGGTCCCGCACCTGAAAATCACGCATTCGATGGTGCTCAACGAAGTGGCGCAGGGCGGCGACGCCCGTGCCCGTATCGACGATCTCATCGACGATTCCGCGCAGACCCCCGACCAAAAGGAGCATCTGCACCAGCGGGCCGACGAGATTTTCCAAACCCTGTTCGATACCGAAGTCATCGAAACCGAGGACCGCAAGGACGGCGGCAAGGACTACTACATGACCCTTGATATGCCGGACGACTTCGCCCTCGACCAGCCGCTCTCCCCGTTCCTGCTGGCCGCGCTCGAACTGCTGGACCCCGAGTCCGACACCTATGCGCTGGACGTGATTTCCATGGCCGAGGCCACGCTCGAAGACCCCAAGCAGGTGCTGCGTGCCCAGGAGCGTCAGGCCCGAGACAAGGCGATGGCCGATATGAAGGCTGACGGACTCGACTATGACGAGCGTATGGATAAGCTGCAGGAGATTACGTATCCGAAGCCGCTGGAAGACATGCTCGAATCCGCGTTCGACCAGTACCGCCACGATGTGCCGTGGGCCAACGACTACTGGCTATCGCCGAAATCCGTGGTGCGCGACATGGTGGAAACCGCCTCCGACTTCACCGGATACATCACCCGATACAACATCGCCCGCTCCGAAGGTACCCTGTTGCGCTACCTCTCGGACGCCTACCGCACGCTGGCGCGTACCGTGCCGCCCGAAAAGCGTGACGAGCAACTCGAAGACATCATCTCCTGGCTGCGCGTGCTCGTGCGCTCCATCGACTCCTCGCTGGTGGATGAATGGGAGAACGCCGGCGATTCCGCCGACCAGTCCGAGGCGGCGGCCTCCTTGGCGGCGCCGGGCAAGAAGAACGCGGTGGTCGAGGACCGACGAGGCCTTATCGTGCTGATCAGAAACGCCATGTTCCGCCGTGTGCAGCTTATGGACCTCGACCAGCCGGACAAGCTCGGCGCGCTCGACAAAGACTGGGGCTACGGTGTGCACGAATGGGAAGATGTGCTCGACGACTACTACGACGAGCACGAGTACGTGGGCATCGGCGCCGAAGCGCGCTCGCCCGAACTGTTCATGTTGGATGACAAGCACGAGAACGACGAGCATACGTGGAAGGTGCGTCAGATTATCGATGATTCCGATGGCGATCACGATTGGGCCATCGAAGGCATCGTGGACCTCGACGCCACCCAAGACACCGGCGAAGTAGTCTTCCACGACTACAAGGTGAGTAACTGATTCCTTTCTTGGCTCCCCTCTCTGAGGGAAGCCAGGGTGCAGCTCGAACGTCTGTTCGAACACTGGGGTACTATAGGACGTTATGAGTGAGAACGATTTGTTTGGGGCGGCTGATGCGCCGGAGTCGATGACGCGGCCGTTGGCGGTGCGCATGCGTCCACGCACTTTGGACGAGGTGATTGGCCAAACGCAGGTGTTGGGCCAGGGCTCGCCGCTGCGCCGCCTCGCCAATCCGGCCAGCAAAGGCAGTCTCACCGCGCCGAGCTCCGTAATCCTGTTCGGCCCTCCAGGCGTCGGCAAAACCACGCTCGCCACCATCGTGGCCGGCCAATCCGGCCGCGTGTTTGAGGAACTCTCCGCCGTGACATCCGGCGTCAAAGACGTGCGCGACGTACTCACCCGCGCTCACGAACGGCTCGTGTCACGCGGCCAGGAAACCGTACTGTTCATCGACGAGGTACATCGCTTCTCCAAATCCCAGCAGGATGCGCTGCTTCCCGCCGTCGAAAACCGCGACGTGACCTTTATCGGCGCCACCACCGAGAACCCGAGCTTTTCCATCATCAAACCGTTGCTCTCCCGTTCGGTGGTCGTCAAGCTTGAGTCATTGGAGCCTGATCAGCTCACCGAACTGGTGCAGCGCGCGCTGACTGATGACCGCGGTCTCAGGGACGAGGTCAAAGCCACGGACGAAGCCATCGCCGACATCGTGCGCATGGCCGGTGGCGACGCACGCAAGAGTCTCACGATTCTGGAGGCCGCGGCTGGCGCGGTCACCGGCGACGAAGCCCGCAAAAAGGGCGCACGCCGACCCATCATCACCTCCGAAATCGTGGCTACGGTAATGGACACCGCCACCGTGCGCTACGACAAAGACGGCGATGACCATTACGACGTGATTTCCGCATTCATCAAATCCATGCGGGGCTCCGATCCGGATGCCGCCATCCATTATCTGGCGCGCATGCTGAAAGCGGGTGAAGATCCGCGCTTCATCGCCCGTCGCATCATGATTGCCGCCAGCGAGGAAGTCGGCATGGCCGCCCCGCAGATTTTGCAGGTCACCGTGGCCGCGGCGCAGGCCGTGGCGCTGGTCGGCATGCCCGAGGCACGTATTATTTTGGCCGAGGCCACGATTGCCGTGGCCACCGCGCCCAAATCAAATGCCAGCTATAACGCCATTAACCAGGCGCTCGCGGACGTGGATACCGGCAAGATCGGCGCTGTTCCGCTGTATTTGAGGAACGCCCCCACCAAGCTTATGAAAGAGTGGGGCAACCACGAGGGCTACAAATATGCGCACGATTGGCCCGGTGCCGTGGCGCCACAGGAATATATGCCCGAAGAGCTGCGTGGCACCGAGTACTACCATCCCAACGATCGCGGCTATGAACACGAAGTCAGCCAGCGTCTTGCCAAGATTCGCCCGATACTGCATGGTGGGGAACCCGAACAGAAATGAACATAGGGGAGTAAAGTGTAACGCAACAATAACAGTGGAAAAAGGGGAGGCAAACACCATGGCGACCATCTTCATCGTGGACGATGATCAGGCCATCGGCGAAATGCTTAGTCTTGTTTTGGAAAACGAGGGATTCCAGACCGTGACCTGCCTGGACGGGCTGAGGGCTGTGGAAATGTTCCCCATCGTCAAGCCCGATTTGATTCTGCTTGACGTTATGCTCCCCGGGCTGGACGGCACGGAGGTGGCCCGCCGCATCAGAGCTACCTCTAATGTGCCGATTATCATGCTCACCGCCAAATCAGACACACTTGACGTCGTGGCCGGCTTGGAAGCCGGTGCCGACGACTACGTGCCCAAGCCCTTCAAAGTAGCCGAACTGCTGGCGCGTATCCGTGCACGCTTCCGCATCGCCAAGCCGGCCGCCGAAGACGGTGCCACCGGTGGCGCAAGCGGTGGCAATGCAAACGTCAACCATCTGGAACGCGGACCCATCGTCATCGACCGTTTGGAACACACCGCCACCAAGGATGGCAAGGACCTGAATCTCACTCCGATGGAATTCGAGCTGCTGTTCATGCTTGCGGCCGCCGCCGGCGAGGCCATCAGTCGTTCCAGCCTGCTCAAGAATGTCTGGGGATACGAGAATTCCGGCGATACGCGCCTGGTCAATGTGCATGTTCAACGCCTTAGGGCCAAAGTGGAGGACGACCCCGAGAACCCGCAAATCGTGCAGACCGTACGCGGTATCGGCTACAAGTTCGTCACTCCTGAACAATGAACCTGCGCCCTCGATTCAGCCTCAAACGCTTGCTGCGCCACGGACGCGCTGAAGTTCGTCGCTCGCTGCAGGCCCGCACCGTGGCCCTCACCGTGATTCTTACGCTGGCCGTGGCCATCGTCTTCTCTGGCGTATCGATGGTATCAGTGCGCGCCTCGCTGCTTACCCAAATCACTTCGCAGTCGCGTGCCGACTATTCAAACATGGTGCAGCAGGCCCAAACCAGTCTGGACGCGGCCGATGTCTCCACCGCAGTGCAGATCCAACAGCTGGTCAATGACTTGGCGTCCTCGTTGCAATCCGAGGGGTCCTCCAACCTGATAGGTGTGTATTTGTGGAGTCGTGATACCAACTCGCGTGCCATCATCCCCGTATCCACCGAACCCAGCTATCAAAGTCTGATTTCTGACGACATCCGTTCATCCGTGGCTTCCGACTTGGATGACAGCGTGTTCTATCAGCCGGTCGAAATTTCCGGTGATTCCGGCATGCCGGGCAGCGGGACGCCCGCAGCGGTGCTCGGCACCGTATTGGACTTTGGCGTGGCCGGCAACCTCGAATTCTTCGCCATTTATTCGTACACGTTCCAGCAGCAGTCCTTGACGCAGATTCAGCTCAGTCTGGTGGTCATCTGTGCGTTGCTGTCCATCGTGGTGGGCGTAGTAATCTGGCTGGTGATTCGTGGCATCGTGCGCCCGATTGAACGAGTGGCAGCGGCCTCGGAAACACTGGCCTCCGGCAATCTCGATATGCGCGTTACCGTGGATCGTAAGGATGAGCTTGGTGTGCTGCAGCAATCCTTCAATACGATGGCTGATGCGCTCAACCAGAAGATCGATGAGCTGGAGGAAGCAAGCGTTTTCCAGAAACGATTTGTGTCCGACGTCAGTCATGAATTGCGTACCCCGGTGACCACCATGCGTATGGCTTCCGACCTGCTCGAAATGAAAAAAGACGGCTTCGACCCCTCCACCAAGCGTACGGTCGAACTGTTGGCCGGCCAGATCAGTCGATTCCAAGACATGCTCGCCGATCTGTTGGAAATCTCCCGCTACGATGCCGGTTATGCGGCACTCGACCTTGTGGAAACCGATTTATGCGAACCAATTGAAACGGCAGTGGACCAAGTTGACGGCATAGCCCAAGCCAAACGGGTGCCGATTCACACGTATTTGCCCAATGTGCAGGTTTTGACTCGTATCGATTCGCGTCGAGTGATTCGCATCGTCAGAAATCTGTTGGCCAATGCCGTCGATTTCGCTGAGGACCGGCCGATCGAAGTGCGCGTCGCGGCCAACCGCAAAGCCGTGGCCATCAGCGTTCGCGACTATGGCGTTGGTATCGACGAAGACAAAGTCGCTCATGTATTCGATCGATTCTGGAGAGGCGACCTTTCACGTTCACGCGTTACCGGCGGCACCGGATTGGGCCTGGCCATCGCCATGACTGATGCCTTGCTGCACCACGGTAGTATCCGTGTACGTTCGGCAGTGGGGGAGGGCACCTGGTTCTTGGTATTGCTGCCGCGTGACCCCGACCAAGGTGAGGTGGCGGACGCTGAACTGCCGGTGAATTTTGCTTCTGAAACGCCGGATGACCTGCGTGTTACCGGTGGGTTTGGTGTGGCCACCAGCCAAGTCACACATGATTATCATGAGGTTCGCCGCGACACGATGATGGGGAGGCCACTATGAGACGAGTGACCAGAACGATTGCCGCCGCAGGCGCGGCCATAGCCTGTTGCATCACGATGACGGCATGCTCAAGTCCGTTCGGTTTGCCGATTAGCGGCTCGGTGCAGACTCTGGCACCGGTGGAACAGCAGACCCAGCGTGTTTACACCAATCCTCAGGGGCCTGCGGACGATGCACAGCCGGAAACCATTGTCAAAGGGTTCTATGACGCTATGCCTGCTGGCGTGCAGTCCGATGGCTATCGCGTGGCTCGCGAATTCCTGACTGGCTCGGCTTCTGCCGGGTGGAATGGAGATTCTGCGGCACTGGTATACAGCGGCACCCCTGATTTCCGCCGACGCGCCAACACCATAAGCGCGCCACAAGGTGCGGAAAGCTCACTGATTGTGGAAGTGGAACTTCAGGTGGTGGGTTCCTTGGATTCGCATGGCGTATACACGCCGTCAAACAGCACCCAAACGCGCAGGCTTCCCTATACGCTGATGAAGAAAAGCGGCCAATGGCGCATCTCGTCATTGGAAAGCGGCGTGGTGATTTCCACCGCAGATTTTGAACAGGTGTTCCGCCAAGTATCCGTGTATCAGGTGAGTACTTCCGGCAAGCAACTTATCCCGGATATTCGTTGGTTGAGCTGGCGCAACTGGCGCACCCAGGCAGTCGGTGAAGTGCTCTCGGATGCACCCTCCTGGTTGGAAGGAGTGCTGCGAGGCGCCGGCTTGTCTACCATCAAACTCGCGGTCGACAGCGTGCCGGTGAAGAACAATGTGGTGGAGATACACCTCAACAGCGGTATCAATGCGTTGAACGAGGAAGAACGAGGCCTGCTGGTACATCGCATCCGTCTGACTATGGGCGACGGCAATGCCGAATACGCGCTGAGGATTACCGGCGATGGAGTGGACTATTCCGATGCCGACGCAAATGTGAAACTTACTACCGAGCAGCCGACAGCGGGCGTATACACGTTGACCGGTGGTCATATCGTTTCCCTGGCCAGCTCCAGTCCGTTGCGTGTAGGGGAGGCCCCCGGATATGACGATGCTCGGGGCTTCGTTTTTTCCTCATCCGGCGGCGCGGTGTTGCGTGCGGACGGCGTGGTCGAATGCCTGAAATCTGATGGTGCGTCCTGTGGGGTGATGTTCTCCGGCGAGCCGATGCGATCGATTACCGAAGGTCTGGATGGCGAAGTATGGGCTGTATCCGAGAACGGGCGCGAATTGCATGTGTCAGATGGGGGCAAGGAAACCGATCTGAAGCTTGATTGGCTTGGCGCTGCCGACAGCATTGTGGCATTGGCGGTTTCTCCGGAAGGGTGCCGATTGGCGTTGGCAGTCGAGGGCGAGGACACGAACGGCGTGATGATGACCGGTGTGGCGCGCAACGGTGATAAAACACTGAGCGGTCTGAGCAAAGCGGCCACCCAAGTGAGTGTGCTCAGACACGTCACCATGCTCACGTTCTACAACGATCTGAATCTGGTGTACGCCACCACACCTCCTGAGGGAAATAGCGAACAACAAGAGGCATGGCGTCAAATGGCACCAGGCCCGGCCAATGCGCAGCGTCTGCCTAATGGAACCATAACGTCGATGGCATCGGGGCAGATTAGCCTGTCCCGTCGCCTGGCCATTGTGGACGATTTGGGTATTGTGCGCTCCGTTTCCGGCTCACTCGACGGTTCCTGGACCATCGCCGATAGCCAGGTCACTGCCCTCGGTGCGCAGTAGATGGTATAAGAAAAACGGTGTTCATAATAACCTTTCTTGTTGTATGAGGCAACGGCTTTGTCGCTCGGCTGGCGAGCGGCATTGCCGCTGCGCAACCAATCACTATTATTGGTCTGTTATCAAGGCAAAACAGTGTTGCGACGCCATTTTTGAACCACTGTTATTAATTTGTTATAAACCTGTTATCAAACTGTTATCGCATGCGATTGAACATTTGGCCTGTGAGCGTCATACTAGAGGCTGTCGATGACGAACAGTCACCAAACAGGATGAAAGATCATCCAAAAAATAAACACTGCTCGAGGAGGAGTATTTATGAAGAATTGGAAGAAGGCCATTGCCCTCGTTGCTTCTGCTGCTGCGCTTGTCAGCGTTGCCGCATGCGGTTCCAGCAACGCAGGTGGCAGCTCGGACTCCGGCAAGAAGACGGTTGGCTTCGTGGCTGTCGGTCCTGAGGGCGGCTTCCGTACCGCCAACGAGAAGGACATTCAGAAGGCATTCGAGGATGCCGGCTTTGACCTGACCTACTCTCCGACCCAGAACAACGATCAGCAGAAGCAGATTCAGGCGTTCAACAAGTTCGTTAACGACGAAGTCGACGCCATCATCCTGTCCTCCACCGAGGATTCCGGTTGGGATGACTCCCTGAAGAAGGCCGCTGAGGCTGAGATTCCGGTCTTCACCGTTGACCGTAACGTGGACGTCAAGGACGCCGAGGCCAAGAAGGCCATCGTTGCTCACATCGGACCGTCCAACGTCTGGTGCGGCGAGCAGGCTGCCGAGTTCGTGAACAAGAACTTCCCGGATGGCGCCAACGGCTTCATCCTCGAAGGCCCTGCCGGCCTGTCCGTGGTGAAGGATCGTGGCACTGGTTGGGGCAACAAGGTTGCCTCCAACGTCAAGGTTCTTGAGTCCCAGTCCGCTAACTGGTCCACTGATGAGGCCAAGACCGTGACCGCTGGTCTGCTCGACAAGTACAAGTCCGACAACCCGCAGTTCATCTTCGCTCAGAACGACGAGATGGGCCTCGGTGCCGCTCAGGCTGTTGACGCCGCCGGCCTCAAGGGCAAGGTCAAGATCATCACCATCGACGGTACCAAGAACGCTCTGCAGGCTCTTGTTGATGGTGACCTCTCCTACGTGATCGAGTACAACCCGATTTTCGGCAAGGAAACCGCTCAGGCCGTCAAGGACTACCTGGATGGCAAGACCGTTGAGAAGGACATCGAGATCGAGTCCAAGACCTTCGACGCCGCCTCCGCCAAGGAAGCTCTGGACAACAACACCCGCGCCTACTGATAAGTCTGCTGCGACTCATTGATAACTGAACCAAATAATTGATGTGATGGTGTGAGAAGGATGTTCCTTCCACACCATCACTCATGTGTGGCTCAAATATCACAAAACGATAACACTTCATTCTCGTTTAAGGCAAAGACATGACAGATAAAAACCCCATCGTCGTAATGAAAGGCATTACGATTGAATTCCCGGGCGTCAAGGCCTTGGATGGTGTTGATTTGACTCTCTACCCGGGCGAAGTTCACGCCCTGATGGGTGAGAACGGTGCAGGCAAGTCCACCATGATTAAGGCTCTGACCGGTGTGTACAAGATCAACGCCGGCTCCATTATGGTGGACGGCAAGCCTCAGCAGTTCAACGGCACCCTCGACGCACAAAACGCCGGTATCGCCACCGTGTATCAGGAAGTGAACCTGTGCACCAACCTTTCCGTCGGTGAGAACGTGATGCTGGGCCACGAAAAGCGCGGCCCCTTCGGCATCGACTGGAAGAAGACCCACGAGGCCGCCAAGAAGTATTTGGCACAGATGGGCCTCGAATCCATTGACCCGCACACTCCGCTGAGCTCCATCTCCATCGCTATGCAGCAGCTGGTCGCCATCGCCCGCGCTATGGTTATCAACGCCAAGGTGCTGATTCTCGATGAGCCGACCTCTTCGCTGGATGCCAACGAGGTCAGGGACCTGTTCGCGATCATGCGCAAGGTGCGTGACTCGGGCGTGGCCATCCTCTTCGTCTCCCACTTCCTCGATCAGATTTATGAGATTACCGATCGTCTGACCATTCTGCGTAACGGCCAGTTCATCAAGGAGGTCATGACCAAGGACACCCCGCGCGACGAACTCATCGGCATGATGATTGGTAAGTCCGCCGCCGAGCTGTCCCAGATTGGTGCCAAGAAGGCTCGCCGTGAAATCACCCCTGGCGAGAAGCCGATCGTCGATGTCAAGGGCCTCGGCAAGAAGGGCACCATCAACCCGGTTGATGTTGACATCTACAAGGGTGAGGTCGTTGGCTTCGCTGGCCTGCTGGGCTCCGGTCGTACCGAGCTTGGTCGACTCCTGTATGGTGCCGACAAGCCGGATTCGGGTACCTACACGCTCAACGGCAAGAAGGTCAACATCTCCGATCCGTACACGGCTTTGAAGAACAAAATCGCGTACTCCACCGAAAACCGTCGTGATGAGGGCATCATCGGCGACCTGACCGTCCGCCAGAACATCCTTATCGCCCTGCAGGCAACGCGCGGTATGTTCAAGCCGATTCCCAAGAAGGAAGCGGACGCCATCGTTGACAAGTACATGAAGGAACTCAACGTTCGTCCCGCCGACCCGGATCGCCCGGTCAAGAATCTCTCCGGCGGCAACCAGCAGAAGGTGCTCATTGGCCGTTGGCTGGCCACGCACCCCGAGCTGCTGATTCTGGACGAGCCGACCCGTGGTATCGATATCGGTGCCAAGGCTGAAATTCAGCAGGTCGTGCTTGACCTGGCTTCTCAGGGCATGGGCGTTGTCTTCATCTCCTCCGAGCTTGAAGAGGTCGTGCGTCTGTCCGACGACATCGAGGTTCTCAAGGACCGCCACAAGATCGCAGAAATCGAAAACGACGACACCGTCTCTCAGGCGACCATCGTCGAAACCATCGCTAACACCAACGTAAACACCGGAAAGGAGGCATGAGATGGCTGAAAAGGCAAAAGACGAGGGCAACAACTTTGTCAAGAAGCTGCTGAGCAGCAACCTGACCTGGTCGATCGTCGCATTCATTCTTCTGGTCATCATCTGCACCATCTTCCAGCATGACTTCCTGGCTCTGAGCTGGAACAGCAACACCGGTGGTCTGGCCGGCCCGCTGATCACCATGCTCCAGGAATCTGCCCGATACCTGATGATTGCAACCGGTATGACCTTGGTTATCTCCACCGCCGGTATCGACCTTTCGGTCGGTTCCGTTATGGCAGTGGCAGGTGCCGCCGCCATGCAGACCCTGTCCAATGGCATGAACGTGTGGCTCTCCATCCTCATCGCCTTGGCTGTTGGTCTGGCCATTGGCTGCGTCAACGGCGCTCTGGTTTCCTTCCTGGGCCTACAGCCGTTCATCACCACCCTGATTATGATGCTCGCCGGCCGTGGTATGGCCAAGGTCATCACCTCCGGTGAGAACACCGACGCCTCCGCAGTTGCTGGCAACGAACCGCTGAAGTGGTTCGCCAACGGCTTCATTCTGGGCATTCCCGCCAACTTCGTCATCGCCGTTATCATTGTGATTCTCGTTGGCCTGCTGTGCCGCAAGACCGCTATGGGCATGATGATTGAGGCCGTGGGCATCAACCAGGAAGCCTCCCGTATGACCGGTATCAAGCCGAAGAAGATCCTCTTCCTCGTCTACGCGATTTCCGGCTTCCTCGCGGCCATCGCTGGTCTGTTCGCCACCGCATCCGTGATGCGTGTCGACGTGGTTAAGACCGGTCAGGACCTCGAAATGTACGCCATTCTGGCAGTCGTCATCGGCGGTACTTCACTGCTGGGTGGTAAGTTCTCCCTCGCCGGCTCTGCTGTCGGTGCTGTAATTATCGCCATGATCCGCAAGACCATCATCACCCTGGGCGTCAACGCCGAGGCAACTCCGGCCTTCTTCGCCGTCGTTGTGATTGTGATCTGCGTGATGCAGGCTCCGAAGATTCACAACCTGAGCGCGAATATGAAACGCAAGCGCGCGCTCAAGGCTCAAGCTAAGGCGGTGGCAGCATGACAACAGCTACGGCAAACAAAGTGAAGGCTCCCAAGAAGGGCTTCAAGCTCGATCGTCAGATGATCCCGACCCTCGCGGCCGTGGTGATCTTCATCCTGATGATCATCATGGGTCAGGCGTTGTTCGGCACCTACATTCGACTGGGCTTCATCTCCTCCCTGTTCATTGACCACGCCTACCTGATTATTCTGGCTGTGGCCATGACCCTGCCGATTCTGACCGGTGGTATCGATTTGTCTGTCGGTGCTATCGTGGCCATCACCGCAGTCGTCGGCCTGAAGCTGGCGAACGCCGGCGTGCCCGCCTTCCTGGTCATGATCATCATGCTGCTCATCGGCGCTGTGTTCGGCCTGCTGGCCGGCACCTTGATCGAGGAATTCAACATGCAGCCGTTCATCGCGACCCTGTCGACGATGTTCCTGGCCCGTGGTCTTGCCTCCATCATCTCCACCGACTCGCTGACCTTCCCGCAGGGCAATGACTTCTCGTTCATCTCCAACGTGATCAAGATCATCGACAATCCGAAGATCTCCAACGATCTGTCCTTCAACGTCGGCGTGATCATCGCACTGGTGGTTGTGGTCTTCGGCTACGTCTTCCTGCACCATACCCGCACCGGACGCACCATCTACGCCATCGGCGGCTCCCGTTCCTCCGCGGAACTCATGGGTCTGCCGGTCAAGCGCACGCAGTACATCATCTACTTGACCTCTGCGACTCTCGCCGCCCTGGCCTCGATCGTGTACACTGCAAACATCGGCTCTGCCAAGAACACTGTGGGTGTTGGCTGGGAGCTCGACGCCGTTGCCTCCGTGGTCATCGGCGGTACGATCATCACCGGTGGCTTCGGCTACGTGCTCGGCTCCGTGCTCGGCTCTCTGGTCCGCTCCATCCTCGATCCGCTCACCTCTGACTTCGGTGTGCCGGCCGAATGGACCACCATCGTTATCGGTCTCATGATCCTCGTCTTCGTTGTGCTTCAGCGCGCGGTGATGGCGGTCGGCGGAGATAAAAAATAGCGGGCTTGCCCGCTCGGTCTCCGCACCGAATACGACACACACCATAACTGAATAGGCGGGATCAGCCCGGCTGCTGTGATGGCAAGGTCACAGCAGCCGGCACTGCCCGCCAAAGCTTTCTTTCTCCTTTTCTTCCTTTCATTAGCGTGTGGGGCGTGACCCGGGATTCTCCCGGGGCACGCCCCACACGTGTTTGGAAAGCTGGGACTCTATTGGTAATCAGATTTATGCACGCTTACGTGCCGCGCGAATGCGGAACGCGGTGGCCAGACAGCACCAGCCAATCAGGCAGATAACCGTCATCGTTGCAAACGTCCATGTGCCGCCGACGGCAGTGGCGTGAGCAAACTCAGCGGTGCCTTCTTCTCCTGCGCCGGCCTGAGCCACGGAAAGAATCGTGGAGAACAGTGCGGTACCGGCAGCGCCGCCAAACTGAAGACACGTGTTGAAAATGGCGTTGCCGTCCGGCTTGAACTCGGGAGAGACCTCCGACAGGCCACTGGTCATCACATTCGCATTGCCGATGGAATAGAACAGACCGAAAATGAAATAGAATCCGGCGAGCAGCACGGGCGTAAGCTGCATCGAGAACACCAGCATAAGCACTGGGCCCAAAATAGCGATGCCGAGCGGAATCAGAATCGGCTTGACCGCGCCGAACTTATCGTAGAACCAGCCGCCAAGCGGGGCACAGACAGCGCCGACCAGTGCGCCGGGCAGCACCAGAGAGCCGGCCACAAATGCCGTGGTGCCGAGCGAGAGCTGTGCCACATTGGTGATGACATAGCCGTAGCCGATGGCGACCAATGGCAGCAGCAGATATGCGCAGGCGTGTAACAGTACGGCGGGATCCTTGAGAATGCCAAGGCGCAGCAAGCGGGGAGAAGGCACGCTTGGAACTCATGGCGAACACGATCAACAAGGCGAGGCCCGCAATCAGACTGACAATGGCGATAATGCCGGAGCGTGTGGCTGACTTGCCGGACACCGCCGCACTGATGGCCACGCCACCTTGGTTGAGCGCCAGCACCAGACCGACCAACGCGACAACAATGGACCCAAGTTGAATCGGGTCAAGATAGGCAGCCTCGGTCGGTGTCTTCTGCTCAATGCACTTCATGCCGATGCATGCTGCGATTAGCACCAGCGGAATGGCGATGACGAAAATCGCGCGCCACGGCAGCACTGTGGTCACCGCGCCGCCGACGGTCGGGCCGATGGCCGGAGCCACGGTAATGACCAGCGATCCTACGCCCATCAATCGGCCGATTTTCGAACGAGGAGACTGCTCCAGGATGATGTTGATCATCAACGGCGTGGCCACGCCTGAGCCAATGCCCTGAATAATGCGGGCGACAATCAGCAGCGGGAAGGCTTGGGCGACGATCATGATCAGCGAGCCAACGATGGCCAGAATCACAGCCGCAAGAAAAATGGTTTTCAGCGCGAATCGGCGCTTCAAAAACGAGCTGATGGGCATGGTAGCGGCCACCGCCAACAGATAAATCGTGGTAATCCATTGCACAGTGGCCGTGTCGACATGGAATTCGCGCATCAGTGCGGGGAAAAGCACGGTCATCACGGTTTCGGTCAGAATGCCAATGAAGGCAAGTGAGCCGACAGCCACAATCGCGCCGATAAGACGTGTGGGAATCTTCTCGTTATCAATATGCTGCTCAGGCATACATGCTCCTAAACGTTCGGTTGCAAGGTATGGAATGTAAGGTTTACCAACCGGCGTAGGTACCTGTGCGTGCGGATAAACCGGCAATCGTACTGCCTTGGCTGCACGCTATGGAATCACAAAACCACCTGTGAGTGTACGGTTCGGGGCGGACGCTACGGTCGATGCGCAATGGGTTGTCCCTTGGTTTGGTGGGGTTTGATGGGGCGGATTCGGCATTGGTCCGGTAGCAGTTCGGCATTGGTTCAGCATGAGGAAACCGCGATAATATCTGCCCTGCCGCCTAGTTTGGTGAACCATGGGTATTGAGAACACGCATAAGCTGATTGTCAACTGCCTGCCACTCAACGAAGGAGAACGGCGGGCTTTCGCCAAGGCGGCTCGCGATGTGCCGCAGGAATTCGTGGGCGACGAAGCGCACCGCGGCGACATGGTCTGGTCGGCCGTTGTTCCCGAGGAGCTTCGCTCCCGAGCTACCGCAGTCATCGGCAACTTTCCGGTCTCGCAGGCTTCCCAATACACCCGTCTTGAATGGTTGCAGACCTTCAGCGCCGGTGTGGATGCGTACATCTGCCCGGGTGTGCTGCCTCGCGGCACCATGGTCACCAATGCGAGCGGCGCGTATGGCCAAAGCGTGTCGGAACACATGTTCGCCACCATGTGGGCATTGATGAAGAACCTCAACCGGTATGCCTCCAATCAGCGTGATCATCAGTGGCAGGATGAAGGACCGGTATTGAGCCCGGAAGGTGGCATCGCGCTGATTATCGGCGTCGGTGACATCGGGTCGCATTTCGCTCAGCTTGCCCAATCCGTAGGTATGCGTACTTTCGGCGTGCGCCGTCATGCGGACGTGCCGGCCAAGGGCATTGAAAAGATGTATGGCTTCGAGCGGCTGGAGACGCTGTTGCCATTGGCAGACGTGGTGGCGATGGCGGTGCCGCGCTCGCCGCAGACCCATCATCTGCTGAATGCGGATCGTCTGGGTCGTCTGAAATCCACAGCCATCGTGATTAATGCCGGGCGTGGCGACGCCATCGATCCCGAGGCCTTGGCTGACGCCTTGCACAATGGACGGCTCCACGGTGCCGGATTGGACGTCACCGAGCCTGAGCCGTTGCCGGCGGAAAGTCCGTTGTGGGATGAGCCGCATTGCCTGATCACCCCGCATGTGGCCGGCGGCAATCATTTGGAAAAGACTTCCGAACACATCATCCGCATCGCCCTGACCAACGTTTCCCGCTATGCCAAACAGCAGGAACTGTTGAATCTCGTGCGATACTGATTCGCCTGTGTCGGGCGGCGGGCGGCCATCGCCTGACACTGAATACAGATAAGGGGCGTATAACACCGTTGTTATACGCCCCTTATCGGGCAATCCGAAAAAGATGGTTGATAGTCAGTACCAATCAGTACTGGTTCGCGCCGATACCCTCGAACTTCACGTTGAAGCCACGCTGGTAATGCAGGAACATGCTGGCGCCATAGCGGTCGACCGGACGGTGCGTGAACAGCATACGAATGGCGAATGCGGTCTGCACGTCCTTAGGCAGCGCCAGGAATGCTTGGTGGGCGTCCCAGTACGGGTCGTACACCACGGCGGCACCGGGCACGTAGGCGTAACCGTAGCCATCCTCGTTGACGTATCCCATGAACGGCAGATCCCAGGCGTTGTGTTTGGTGAGTTGTGCCTTGAAGTCCTCGACCTCGGCCAACGCCGCGTCGCTCAGGCCGAAGCTCTTGGCCACTTCATTGGCCTTGGTTGTTTTCGAATCCGGGTCCTTGCCGAACATATCCGGGTTGACGATGATGACTTTTCCCTCCGCCATAATGTGTTCCTTTCAGCATGGCGTTCCCCAAGCAAGCACCTAGGGAAGTACTGGCATTGTTCGATTCACATATGAATTGAACAACATGTTACCTTCTCTGTAGAAAAGGATTGTGCACTTTGTTGATGTGCTGGTTTCAAAGCCTAGCATGAAAAATGGCGGATATAAGCCGTTTTGCCGGTTATTAATCTATTGGTAATGCAATTGGGAAGTTATGGTAGTCTGTGATGTCTGATGTTCATATCTTGCAAAAGTGAACATGATAAATGTTTGTTTTGAGGGTGAAAGCAACAAAGAAAACGGCCGTGTACATGAACTCATGTACACGGCCGGCGTGTCGCATCCCGCTGCGACTGCGGCATCGAGATGATACCTGCAGAGGCGTGGTTGATCAGGGGCCCAATGAACGTGGCCCGAGGTTAGTTTCAGTCTGATAGTTCGTAGCCGTTGGCGTCTTTATGCCACGGTGAGCCGGGCTTGCTGCACAGAATGATGATGCCTTCAACAAAGCCCCAGATGGCGGCTGCGATTGGGCCAAGTCCGAGCAGAATCCAGCCGACAAGCGTCAGCAGCAGCTGGGCCACGGCCTTGCCGGTGTTGCCGAGATAGAAGTTGTGCACACCAAGTCCGCCGAGGAAGATGCCCAACAGGCCGGCAGCCAGCTTGGACTTGGACGATTGCCCCACCGGGGCGGCGGCATACGGAGCGGCGGTGTATTGCGGCTGCGCGTAGGCGTTCGGCTGCTGGTAAGCCTGTCCATAGCCGGGCTGCTGGCCGTAGCCCGCTGCGGGCTGTGCGGGCTGGCCGTACTGCGGCTGGCCGTACTGCGGCTGGCCGTACTGAGGCTGAGCGTATGCGCCGGCGGGCTGGCCGTATTGCGGTTGCTGCTGGCCGTAGCTTCCGGCGGCGGGTTGAGCGTATGCGGCGGGCTGTGGGGCGCCATAGCCCTGCGGCTGCTGTGCGGCATCTTGGCCGTAAGACGGTTGTGCCGGCTGTGCGGGCTGTGCCGGCTGCGGAACACTGTCCGAACCGTACGGTTGTTGTTGATTATCAGTCATGCGGGTCAGTCCCCTCTCAATCGGGAACGGCAATACCTTCTTACCGTTTCTGCACAACATCATCTCATGTTTTGCCCAATAGTAAAACCTGCCGCGCTACGATTGGGCCATGAGAAGTTTCCTGACCAGCTGGTTGATTATGACTATCGCCGCCGCCGTCATGGTCGCGGTGACTCCCGGCATGACCCCGGTGGGGGAGCCTCCGATTCTCGGCATCGCCGCGTTCGCTTTGTTCATGGCGCTGATTAATGCGTCAATCAAGCCGATTGTGCATCTGATCGCACTGCCGTTTGCGATTCTGTCTCTCGGGCTGGTCACCTTGATTATCAATTGGCTGTTCATGCGACTCGCCAGCTGGCTGGCGGTCAGTCTGTTCGGCGTGGGCGTCTTCGTACACGGTTTCTGGTGGTCGGTACTGGGGTCCTTGGTCCTGACCATTGTTGCGGGAATCGTCGGGTCCATCTTGGATCAGTGACGGTGCTCGCTGGGCGAATATGAGTAATGGCGGTTGGAATCGGACTGATTCCAACCGCCATTACTCATATCAAGCTACGGGATCGAGCGGGGCGAACATTACTCGCGCACCAAGCGGATATGCTCCACATCGTCGCGCCGGGAGCGACGGAACAGCACGAAACGATTGCCGATGGACTGCACCACTTCGGCGTTCAGCTGCTCGGCAAGCTCGGCGGCGGCTTCCTTGGCGGTCAGGCCAGAACCGTCCTGCACGGCGCACTTGATGAGCTCGTGCTTCTCAATGGTCTCATCGGCCTGATTGACGGCCGACTCGGTCAAATCGTTCTTGCCCACATAGAACAGGGGCTTCAGCGAGTTCGCCATCGCGCGCAGCTGCTTGATTTGCTTCTTGGTCAATGCCATGGGAATTTCCTTACATCTTTCGTATAACCACACCAGCATAGCAACCGGTGCTGTCTGCGCTGTTTGCCGCCCTACAGCGCGATGATGGCCGCGATGTAGATGATGACGGCAGCGGCGAATATGAGATCTCGCGCGGCGATGGTCAGGGCACGCCAGTGGGTGCGGCGGATGCCCTCCTCGTAGCAGCGGGCGTCAAGTGCGAGGCTCAGGTTGTCCGCGTGACGCAACGTGCCGGCGAAAATCGGCACGATAATCGCGCTCATCGCCTTGATGCGCTGGGCCAGTGAACCGGTTTCGATGGAACCGCCACGCGCGGATTGGGCGTCGACGATGGCGCGGGTTTCGTCGGTCAGCGTTGGAATGAATCGCAATGCCAGACTCATGACCAGCGCGATTTCTTGGGCATGGATACCGAGCCGGTTGAGCGGACTGATCAAGGTGGCGAAGGCGTCGGTCATGGCGGTAGGCGTGGTGGTAGTGAGGAACACCGCGCCCAGAATGATTACCAATGCGAAACGGCAGGCGTACAGCACGGCTATGGTCACGCCCTGATCGGTGATGTTTAGCGGGCCAAGCGCCACCACCGGCGTGCCGGTGCGTACCACAAACAGATTGACCACGCCCATCAGCACCAGCAGGATCAGAATCGGATGAATGGATTCAAGCACCCGTAACGGGTTCAGGCGTGCCGCCGCGATAACGGCCAGGGTGATGGCGATGCCCAGCGCGAGCTGGGTTGGCGTGTTCACCGCGAACATCGTGAACATGGCGGCCAGGAAGCCCACCATCTTCACGCGCGGGTCAAGTCGGTGTATCACTGAGTGCGCAGGGCCGTTGGAGGATACGGCCGGCTCGGTGACGGTGGCCGTGACGGGGCCGCCGGATGCGGGGGCGGCAATCGGCATACGGACCACGCGGTCGGCGATTTGCTCGGCCTCCTCCCGGTCATGGGTGATGATGAGCACGGTCACGCCACGCGATTTGAGCGTGCGCAACAGCTCATGGATACGCTTCTTGGCTTGGGCGTCCAGACTCGCGGTCGGCTCGTCCATGATGAGCACGTCAGGATTGCAAGCCAGCACGCCGGCAATGGCTGCCAATCGTTGTTGCCCGCCGGACAGGTCGAAGGGGGAGCGGTCGGCAAGATGCCCGATATGCAGCAGTTCCAGTGATTCGCGCACGCGGTCGGCTACCTCGGTCTCGCCAAGCCCTTGGTTGCGTGGGCCGTACGCCACGTCCTCGGCTACCGTGTCAGCGAACAGCTGATGCTCTGGATGCTGCATCACGTAACCCACATGCCGGCGCAATTGCGCTAATTGCTTGCGATTCGCCGACTTCGGGCGCACGTTGCGACCGCGCTTGCCGGTCGAGGCCACCGGAACACCGGCCACTTCGATGCTGCCGGCGGTCGGCGCAGTCAGTGCGCACAACATGCGCACCAGCGTCGACTTGCCCGAACCATTCACGCCCATCAGTGCCACGGTTTCACCGCGCGCGATGGTGAACGACAGGTCATCGATAACCGCCCGTTTGGCCGAAGGATAGCGATAGGTCAGATGCGAGACGCGAATAATGGGGTTCGTCATATCACCGATGCCATCGGAGAGCAGCGGCAGTTCGGAGCCGTCTTCGCGCTCCCGCTGGCGGGGGCTGTCGTTCGTAGGGCGACTGGGGGCGGCTTCTGTGCCGATACTACCCTCAGTCTCGCTTTGCGAGACAGCCTCCGCTAGCGGGGATCGATTATCGACGGCTGCAGTGATACCAATGATTCGCCCGGCCTCCATGTGCACGATGCGATCGGCATGAACGGTTTCATCTGGATGATGCGTGACATGCACAATAGTGGTGCCGCGCGCCTGCAAATCATCCAAAATGCGCATAACTTCGGCGCGTGCGGATTCGTCCAGCATGGCGGTCGGCTCATCCAATACCAGCATTGCCGGGTTCATGGCCAGCATGCCGGCGATGGAGGCGCGTTGCTGCTGCCCGCCGCTCATACGGGTCGGGTCGGACTGGCGTAAGTTCGCCAACCCCACGGCCTGCAATGAATCAACGATACGCTCGCCGATGAGCTCGCGCTCCAGCCCGAGATTCTCCGGACCAAAGGCCACGTCATCCTCCAACACGGTGGTGACCAGCTGATCCTCGGGATTCTGGAACACCATACCGATGCCGTGGCGGGCAGCACGATAGGCATCGGCATTCGGGCCGGCTGCGTACACGCGTTGCCCCAGTAACGTCACTTCACCACCGTCCGGCGCGGTCAATCCCGCAATCAGACGGGCTAACGTGGATTTGCCCGACCCGTTCGGACCGACCAAGCATAGGCGCTCGCCGGCATGGACCGTGAGCGAAACGCCATCCAAAGCCCATGAGGTGCCGCGGTCATAGCTGAAACGAATGTCCTTGAGTACGGCGGCGGGGGAGGCAGGCTCGGCGGAAGCGTGAGGTTCGGCAGAATCGTGGAACTCGTCGGCGTCGAAGGAATGGGGTGCAACGGTCATGAAACAGCAATCCGTAACTGATAGGCGAAAACGCAGAATCCCGGCCCGTGCCGGGATTCTGCGTTCTGGTTCTTTGAGTGGTCTTTGAGTGGTCGTTAGTCGTGGCGGGCATCGGCCCGTCTCAGGCCAGTCACTGCTGCTTGGACAGCAGGTTGGAGATCGGCTTGTAGATCAGGAAGGTGATCACGGCGTGAATCGCCATCTTAGCCACGTTGAACGGCAGCAGAATCGGCAGAATCATCGCGGCCACAGCCTGGTAGGTCATGTGCGCGTAAATCGGCGTGACAATCAGGTTGCTCACCAGCGCCACCACGATGGCCAGCACCGCACCCATCAGAATGCCGATGGCGGCACCCTTGCGCGTACGGATCTTACGGTAGATGAACGCGGCCGGCACAGACAGGAACAGCGCCACCAGCACAGCCATCAGCGAACCCCACGGATTGGCGAACATGTGCGGCACAAAGCCGAGCACAGACACGATTGCGGCGGCGGCCGGGCCATACGCAAAGCCGGCAATCAGGCAGACGATGCCGGACGGGTCGTACTTCAGCCAAGTGACCGGCGTAATCGGGAATTCAATGAAGCTGGTGACCATCGCCAGCGCCACGAACAGTGCATACATGGCGATACGGCGCGTGGACCAGCGGCCAGAATCGGCCACACCAGTGGTGTGTGAGCCAAGTTTGGCGCTGGTGCTGGCGGTGGACGTGCTGGCCGAACCCTCGGCCTCGGGTGCCACAGAACGAACAACTTGCATGCGAATACGCGAAGATACACTCATAATGAGCCCTCGTTTCTTCCATCCGGACTATACCGTTGGCTCCGGAATCTCACCGGATCAGCCGCTTGCGCGGGTCGCGGGCTTCCTGCCATCCCCGTTATGAAACCCGGGGTGCAGGTTACCGCCAGTAAGGAATTGCACCTTCCCTGAAACTGACAGGCTTATTCATACGCCATGCGCCGGACGTATGCAACCCGCGTTTTACTGTGCAGAAATTCGTCTTGTGCCGGTCAAGTGCAACAATGGGAGCCATGGCTGAAGTGAAGAAACCCAACAACACCATCGACAAGCTTGCCCTGATCGTCACCACCTACAAACGTCAGCAGTTGCTTGAGACACTGTTCGATTCGATTCTGGCGCTTGAACAGGCACCGTGGCGCATTGTCATCGTGGACAATGAGCAGTCCGATCAGACGGCGGACATGGTCGCTGCGTTTGCCGGCAAGGTGACCGGCCAATGGGGCACCACCGTGGCCGACCAGTCCGGTAACGAAGAACGTGTGGTCTATGCGCCGCAGACCGAGAACCTGGGTGGTGCGGGCGGTTTCTCCGCCGGCGTGGCCAAAGCCTACGAGCTGGGTGCCGCATGGTTCTGGGTGATGGATGACGATGTGGCCGTGCTGCCGGACGCCATTGCCAAGCTGTCCAAGTGGACCGACAAGCACGAGGTGATTCAGGGCTCCCGATTCGACTACGATGGCGGCCCGTTCTACTGGCAGTACGACTTCATTGTGCCGCTGGGCATCCCGAACCCGATTGCGCCCGCCGCATTCGGCCCGGCCGGATACCGAGTGATGGACACGCTGTGCTTCGAAGGCGGCCTGTTCAACCGCCGTGTGGTTACGGAAATCGGTCTGCCGGACCCGCGCTTCTTCATCTACTGGGATGACACGATGTATGGCTACCGCGCCAGCAAGGTCACCAACCCGATTGTGGTGCCCGACGTGATCCTGCGCCGTACGCGCGAAATCGGCAATTGGGATATCGCCGGCGTGCGCCAGCTCAACTCCACATCCGACATGAACCGGTATCACATCATGCGCAACCGCGGATACATGGCCCGGTACTTCATGACCTATGGTGACTTCCGTCCGCTGGTGTTTGGACTGGGTACCGTGCTCACCGCGGCCAAGGAAGTCATTCGCCTGGTGATGGTGGATCGCGAGCACCTCAAGACCGGTTTGGTACAGATTGCCAAGGGCTGGTGGGACTCGCGCAAGCTGATGCACGACCCCACCTGGAAGCCCATGCCGTCGCTGAAGTAGCCGTAGTAGGCAGATTCTAGTGGTGGTTGCAACACCTGAGGTTTGAGCGGCCTTCCATGGTCACGTTGTCGGTTGTTGAGGTTATCACGCGGCGTCGAGCAGTTCGATGATCTTCTCGCTTGGTTTCATGAACCCGAGGGTTTTGCGTGGCCGGTCGTTGAGTTCC